>Ga0164294_10000641_pt1 | contig 33321 bp, 23 predicted proteins | sample GEODES005metaG_FD_111479 | JGI IMG/M metagenome (GOLD analysis project Ga0164294, IMG submission 111479) | Oligotrophic lake water microbial communities from Sparkling Lake, Wisconsin, USA - GEODES005 metaG | ecosystem: Environmental > Aquatic > Freshwater > Lake | place: USA: Sparkling Lake... | reverse complement strand
GCTTTAGCTTCTGCTGCTTTAGCTTCTGCTGCTTTAGCTTCTGCTGCTTTAGCTTCTGCTGCTTTAGCTTCTGCTGCTTTAGCTTCTGCTGCTTTAGCTTCTGCTGCTACTGCTTCTGCTGTTGCTTTTTCTGCTGCAGCTGCTTTTTCTGCTGCTGCTTTTTCTGCTGCTGCTGCTTCTGCTGCTAAACGCTCATCTTGTGCTTTTTTTGCTGCTTCTGCCGCTAATCGCTCTGCTTCTTCTGCTGGTGGTCGTGGTGATCCTGGTGATCCTGGTGTGTTACCTATATTTGCAAGAAATACAGCTGTAACTGCATTTGCATCTCCTGTATCTGGTGGTTGTGGTGGTTGTGGTGGTTTTGGTGGTTGTGGTGGTTGTGGTGGTTTTGGTGGTTTTGGTGGTTTTGGTGGTTGTGTGTCACCTATATTTGCAATAAGCGCTGCAGTAATTAGATTAGCATCTGGAGTGCCTGATCCTAAATCTTGTTCTGTTGGTTCTGTTTGTGTTTCAATAGTTGCACCATTTGCTTCTTTTTCTGTTTGTGTTCCATCATCTTCTTTTTCTACTGGTCTTTTTCCTATTTTTGCCTGTTTGTCTCCTGCTACTCTTTTTGCATCTACATCTTGACCCGAACTAGTATCATCAAATTTAGTTAATATATCATTAATTAAACCTTGCAAATCCGTATCCTCAATTAAAGGCTTACCATCTAAATCTTTATGTTGCATTAATTCTTTGAATTTGTCAATAATTACTTTTAAGTCTTTTTCACTAGCTAAATCCATTATAAGTTTTTTTATAGCAAATTTAATTCTTCTAACTTTTTCGGTTTGTCTAATTTTACCATTTATTGAATCTGTTACTTGAAATAACTTTTCTTTAATATTTTTTATGTCAATAGTATTTAACCCAATACTTTCAAATAGCTTTGATATTTCGTCATATTCATCGCATTTATCTGATTGTGATTGACGACAAATTTTAGCAAACATAGTTTGTAACATAAATTGCGAAAATGAATATGAATTAATTTGATCATATGCTCTTCGAAACACTCCATGTTGCATTAAAGCGTCTTTAGTATTTTCTTTCTCAGAAACTGTTAAAGTTCTATTTTTTATTGCAAAAAGTCTATCAATATAAAAGATAATTCGAACATATATTTTTAAACTATATTTCAATTGTAATAAGTCAGTTTTAGTGATTTTTTTCTCATTGGATTCTCCTTTAGCGGGTTCTCCTTCAGCGAGTTCTTCCATTTTATTATATTATTATTATATTTACTATATAATATTTTAATATTAGAATATTTAAATATTAAAATATTTCAATATATTATATAGTAAATATAATATGAGTGATGCAGAAGAAAAAAAAATAATAAAAGAATGGTTACAATTGATCGAGTTTATTAGGCGTATATATGGTGAAGACAAAGCAGAATTTATTAGAACTAATAATTATCAAAAACGAAATAATAAAAGTGTAGCTGACTATTATAATGTTGCTGGACAAAATCATACATTGTCTAATTTGTTACAAAAACAAGATTTTTTAAACAAAGTTATAAGTGCTAGTGAAACAAAAGACACAATAACAGAATATACACAAATTTACAATGAAACAAATGCATTAATGAAATCATTAGACGGTTCGCAAGATAATATATATATTAAATGTAACCCAATTGATGATAACGGAAATGTAATAGAAGCCTCAAATAATAGTATTGGATCAAATATAAGTAGCTTGAATTCTATATTTGATGAAGTAGGAAATAGCATCGGTCCTAATCTCCTATATAATAATATTGGGTTACAAACACTTATAAGTGTGTTATTTTTTATTATAATTTATTATATAGGTAAATATATTTTCATAGATTATCCTAGAAGTATGATTGCAAAACGTGTATAATTAAATATTTGAAGCACTATGTGCATCGCAAATAACAGGATTATAGTTTTCTATGCTAGAAATATTTTCTGGACGTTGCTCTATTAAATTAACCATTTCTTCTTCTAAAGATTTAGAATTTAAATGACTATTCATAATTGCCATTTTTGAAGCTTTAGTATTCTCACTTTGAGCCATAACTCCATGATCCACTTTTTTAGAGCGTCTTAAGAATACGAATGCGACACCCGCAAATAATAGCGCAATAAGAGGGTTGCTATTGAGCAATAATATTATAAAAATAACAATAAGAGAAAAATACATATAAATATTATTTATATGAGGAGCATAATTGTATGGTGTTGATACATTACTTATTAAGTATAATAACAATAATATAACAAATATTATTTCATATGATTTTATATTTGCCAACTTCGCCGTGTTACCCGTTAAATTCTTGGTGATCTTATTAATAGAATTCATTATAGTATAATATTATATTTTAATATTATATTTTATTATTTTAAATAAAAAATTTTATATAAATAATTTTATATAAATAATTTTAAATATTAAAATACAAAATTGTTTTAAAACATTTATAAAAAATGCTTAAAATTAAAGTTACAAATTATAAATAACTAACAAAATAACAAAATAATATGCTAAGTAAAAAAATTAGCCCTAAAAACAGAGAGAATTATAACGATTTAAGCCAAGTTATAGAAAATTTAAAAAAAAATGGTATTAACAGTTATTTAGGTGCTAAAGGTTATAGTATATATAAGTTATGTTTAACTCCTAAAATAATAGATTTCATAAAAAGCGAATTAACAGTAAAACCAATGCTACAAAATTCGTATGCTGAAGCAAAATCTTTTCCTATTTATCAAGAGTCAGAAAAAAAATTATATGTTCCTCGTCATTGGGGTATAGCTATGTTTGGTTATCCTAAAATGGTAAAAATTCCATTTGGAGAAAACATCAATTTAAAGTTTGAAGGAACGTTGAGAGATTATCAAACAAATGTGCTAAATGAATATTTGAAAGCTATTGAATTTGGTATTGCTGATGACAAAAATAAAGGTAATGGTTCAGCACTAATTGAGTTATGGACTGGTGCAGGAAAGACCGTTTTAGGACTTAAAATTATTGAAGTATTGAAAAAAAAAACAATCATTTTTGTCCATAAAACGTTTCTAAAAAATCAATGGATAGAACGAATACAGCAATATTTACCAAATGCTCGCATAGGTTCTATTCAAGGTCAAAATATTGATATTGAAAATAAAGATATTGTTTTAGCTATGATACAAAGTGTTAGTATGAAGACTTATAACGACACTTTATTTGACAGTTTTGGATTGAGTATTTACGACGAATGTCATCATATGTCTAGTGAGGTATTTTGCAATTGCTTAAAAAAATGCAATACATTATATGGTCTTGGATTAAGCGCAACAATGAATAGAAAAGACGGACTAACAAATGTGTTTAAAATGTATTTAGGTGATATTTGTTATAAACATTGTAAAAAAGGCATAGAAGATGACGTATTAGTAAAAGCAATAGAATTCACTATTGACGATGATGAATATAATGAAGTAGAAGTCGACTTTAGAGGGCAAGTTAAATATAGCACAATGGTAAATAAAGTTTCAACTTTGAACTTGCGCAGTGACTTTATTGTGTATGTATTACAAAGCGAATTATTTATTAATCCAAACCAGCAATTTATTGTATTAGCGCAAACTAAATGCTTACTAAACTATTTATATAGCGCGCTTGTTCATAAAAATGTTGCTTCTGTGGGATATTATATTGGTGGTATGAAAGAAAGCGAATTAAAAAAATCGGAAAGTAAAACAATTATTTTAGCTACTTTTAGTATGGCGGCTGAAGCATTAGATATTAAGTCTTTGACAAGCCTGCTTTTAGCTAGTCCTAAATCCGATATTGTTCAAGCTGTTGGCCGGATTTTGAGAGAAAAGCACAGCAAACCATTAGTAATAGATATTATAGATGGTCACGAAGTATTTCAAAATCAATTTAAAAAGCGTAGAGCATTTTATAACCAAAAAAACTATAGAATATTTCGCACCTCTAACAATAACTATGAGCACTATGTAAAATATATGCAGTCAATTAATGCTAATGCCTTATTAGCAATAGAAGATGAATTATTTAATGTTACTAATGAAGAGCCCAATTTTGTAGAGTCTAAAGTTAAAAATTTATGGAATTATTTATTAGTAAGGAAAAATAAAAGTAAAAATAAAAATAGCGATTTTAACGATTTTAACGATTTAAATGATGCCAATGATGCTAGTAAAAAAAATAATGAATATAAATGTCTTATAAAACTATAAAAACAAAAAATATTAACATATAAAATATTAACATATAAAATATTATTATTAATTAATACTATATTATATAGATATGCAGAGCAATGAAAAACCTATAAGTAAAAAAATATTAAGTAAAAAGCCTATAAAATCTGTGCGCATAAGCGAACCAATAAGCGAAGCGAACATAAGCGAAGCAGAACCAGAACCAGAACCAATAAGCGAAGCGAAACCAGAAAAAGAACCAGAACCAGTAAAAGAACAAATGAAGGCGAATGCGAATGCGAATGCGAATGCGAATGCTAACGCGAATGCTAACGCGAATGCGAATGCGAATGCTATGCCTAAAATAAATGAAACTATTAATCACGAAGAGCTAGCGTGGAAAATAATCGATAAATTTTTCGCTCAAGACCCAAATATTTTAGTTAAACATCATTTAGAATCGTATAATGATTTTTTTAATAATAAAATACATAACATTTTCAGGGAGAAAAATCCAATATTAATAATGAAAGAACAAGATGAAGAAACAAAAGAATATAACTATAAAGCAGAATTATATATAGGTGGTAGCAGTGGCAAATTAATATACTTTGGTAAGCCTATAATTTATGACGATGCGCGAGAACATTATATGTTTCCAAATGAAGCACGATTAAGAAATATGACCTATGCACTAACATTACACGTCGACGTAGAAGTAGTTTATTATATAATGAATGAAGACGGAGTATATGTAGAAACGCGCTCATTATTAGAAAAAATCTATTTAGGAAAATTTCCTATTATGTTAAATTCGGACTTATGTATTTTAAATAGTCTAGATAAAATTACCAGATTTAATATGGGCGAATGCAGGAATGACCGAGGTGGCTATTTCATTATTGATGGTAAAGAGAAAGTCCTCATAAGTCAAGAAAAATTCGCAGATAATATGTTATATTTTAAATCCGATTTTAATGAGCTATATAGTCACTCAGCAGAAATTCGCTCAGTTTCAGAAGACGCGTCAAAGCCAATTAGAACATTGAGTATAAGAATATTGCGACCCGACACTAAACATAGCAACAATCAAATATTAGTAAATGTTCCAAATGTTCGCAAACCGGTGCCATTGTTTATATTAATGAGAGCATTAGGTATAACAAGCGACAAAGAAATAATTAAAATGTGTCTTCTAGATTTAGAAAAATATAAAAACTATATTCCACTATTTATTCCCTCTATATATGACGCTGGAAACATTTTTAATCAGGAAGTAGCACTAAAATATTTAGCCACACTAACAAAAGGAAAAACAATTCCGCATATTATGGAAATATTAATGGACTATTTGCTACCACATATTGGAGAGAGCAATCTAGTCGATAAGGCGTTTTTTATAGGGCATATGGTAAAAGAATTATTGCACGTCTATAAAAACGATAAGAAGCCCACAGACCGAGACTCGTTCAAATTTAAAAGAGTAGAACTAGCCGGAACACTTATTTATGATTTATTTAAAGAATATTATTCATTGCAACAAAAGCACATTTTTCAGAAAATAGACAAAGAATATTACTATAAGCAAGGCATTTATCAAAAAGATTTTATTAGTTTAATCGAAAATAACTATTTAGAATATTTCAAAGAGCGTATTTTAGAAAATGGATTTAGAAAAGCATTTAAAGGAAACTGGGGGTCAGAAGCGCATACAAAACGCCCCGAAGTTGTCCAAGATTTAAATCGGTTATCGTATAATTCTTTTTTATCTCATTTACGAAAAATGAATTTGCCTCTCGACTCAAGTGCTAAAGTAATTGGTCCGCGTCTATTACATTCATCTCAGTGGGGAATAATAGACCCAGTCGATACTCCCGATGGTGGAAACGTAGGACTTCATAAACATATGTCGCTAGGTTGTATGATAACAAGTGGTTATTCAAGCAAAGCAATTATTGAGTTGCTAAGAACCGTTTTTTTTATGGAATTATTGAGTGAATGTATGATAGAATATATAGCTCATTCTACAAAGGTATTTGTAAATGGTGCTTGGGTCGGTATTGTTACAAAACCGGTTGAAGTTATAGATTTATTAAAAAAATATAGGCGCATTGGTTTAATACCAATATATACAAGCATTAGCTGGTCTGTTAAGGAAGATAGCATTTATATATATACTGACTCAGGTAGATTGACAAGGCCTGTATTATATTTAGTTAATCATAAACCGTGTTATGAAAACGAATATGTGTATAATAAATTGTATTCTAATGATTTTAATTATAATGAGTTATTAATTGGATTTAATAAATTTAAAAGCTATAACTCTGAAAAACGGGAAGTGGCTTTTAGCACTAGTGATGTTATTAATTCCAATAATGTTTTTTTTAACCTAAATGATTTATATGATAAATCATTAACTACAAATGCACTAGACGAATTAATGACTAAAGCGGGTATTATTGACTATTTGGACACCGCCGAAAGTGAAACCGCACTAATAGCAACTTATAGTGAGCAAATCACCAAATTTACAAGCCATTGCGAAATTCACGCCTCGCTATTATTGGGAGTTATGGGAAATCAAATCGTGTTTCCTGAAAATAATCAGCTACCGCGCGACTTATTTGCGTGTGGGCAAAGTAAGCAAGCAGTAAGTTTATATAATTCGAATTATCAAAATAGGATTGATAAAATGGGAGTAGTGTTAAACAATGGTCAAATACCGTTAGTTAAAAGTCGCTATTTAAAATATATGTATAACGAAGAACATACTTGCGGAGTAAATGCTATTGTAGCTATTGGAAGCTATGGCGGTTATAATGTTGAAGATTCAATATTATTTAATGAAGGGTCAATTAATCGCGGTATGTTTAACACCACGTATTTCAATATGTATGAATCGCGTGAAGAGAGCACAAAAGTCGCAGGTTCAAATATAGACACTCGATTTGTCAATATTGAGTCTAAAAATGTTGTTGGCAAAAAGCCCGGCTATGATTATTCTTTATTAGACGCCAATGGATTAATACGCGAAAATACTCCTTTAGACGACCGAAAAATAGTTATTGGAAAGGTTACAACTAATATAACTAATCCTGATTCTTTTAGTGATGCGTCACTAAGTCCCAAAAAAGGACAATTGGGATATGTTGATAAAGCTTTTATAACAGAAGGCGAAGAAGGGTTTAGAATAGCCAAAGTTAGAATTAGGGAAGAGCGACAACCTGCACAAGGAGACAAATTTTGTAGCCGATGCGGTCAAAAAGGCACAGTAGGATTAATTATTCCTGAGGAAAATATGCCGTTTAATGCTGATGGAATAAGACCCGATATAATAATTAATCCGCACGCGCTTCCAAGTCGTATGACAATAGGACAACTTGTTGAAACGCTAATGGGCAAAGCGTGTGCCTTATATGGTGGATTTGGTGATTGTACTGCTTTTGTTAATAAAGGACCTAAGCACGAATTATACGGCTCATTATTGCGAAATATGGGTTATAGCTCGACTGGTAATGAACTATTATATAGCGGAGAAACAGGCGAACAATTAACAATGGAATTTTTTATGGGTCCGTGCTATTATATGCGCCTTAAGCATATGGTAAAAGACAAAATTAATTATCGCGCTCAAGGTCCAAGAACAATGATAACCCGCCAAACTGTTCAAGGTCGCGCTAATGATGGCGGATTACGAATTGGTGAAATGGAGCGGGACGGCATTATAGCTCACGGTGCGACTGCATTTTTAAAGGAGTCTATGTTGACTAGGGGCGATGATTATTATGTAGCAATATGTAACACTAGCGGAGTAATTGCTATATATAACGAATCTAAGAATATATTTATTAGCCCATTTTCAGACGGACCTCTAAAGTTTGCAGAGAATTTTGAAAACACTATGAATTTGGAAGTCATTTCCAAATATGGCAAGTCGTTTAGTATTGTTCGTGTTCCTTATAGTTTTAAATTATTAATGCAAGAGTTACAAGTAATGAATATTCAGATGCGTATTATTACAGAAGACAATATAGATCAATTAACGTCGATGAATTATGCTAAAACAATTCAAAATTTAAAACTAACAAAATTAACTAAAAAAGAGGGCGAAGACTATAATAAAAAATATGAGAGCATAAGCATAAGGTCTAGAGAAAGACCTAAAACAACAAAACAAATAATAGAAGAAGAAAAAGAAGAAGGTAAGCCTGAAATGATAGATTTAGCTGAAAAAGGAGCTCTTGAAGAAAAACCAAGAAGCACCGACGAAGACGATGATAACGAGGGATTAAGTCAAGTAACTATTGATTCGATAAAACGTGCTGAAGACGAATTTAGCAGATATCAAGATATAGATGAAGATGAAAATGAACTTATTAAAATAGGTGATGTGGTAAATAGCGATGAGTTAGGAATAGAAGATTTGAATGTTGAAAAAAGCATTACTCCTAAAGAAGAACAATCTAATATAAATAGTGAAACCGAAATAAATCAAAATCAAAATCAAAATCAAAATCAAAATCAAAATCAAAATCAAAAAGAACCTACATTATTAGAAAATATAACTAGCAACACATCTTCAAATGTTGAAAAAGTAAATAATGAAAAAAGTGAAAATATGAAAACAATTGTTATTAAAGATCAATAAAATAGTTGGTTACCAAGCACTATTTATTTAACTTATATTAGTAATAAGTTAAATAAATAATAAGTTACTTACAACTTACAACTTACAATAAAGGCGCTGCTGAATATGTTATAATTATTAAACCTAATATGACAAATAACAATATTAGCGGTAATAATACTAAGAACCACGATATTTCTTTATATCCTGCTTTGCATAACGAGTTTAATATAAAGGTCCAAAACAAAATATAAATAGCTTTAAAGACAAATACTAAAAACGTATTTGGTAACTCGCACTCAAAATACCCCACGCAATATTTTGTAGTGTTTCCAAAATTTTGTATTGCTATTACTATAAAAATAAATACCGAAATAAATAAATAAATAAAAGCGGGAGTACATAAATTCTTAAAATCTTTTACAAATTTATTTGTATAAGCCATATTATAATTTATAACAACAAAAAAATTTGTTCAAGAAAATTATATTAAGAAAACAATTTAAAAAGAGAAATAAGAAAAGAAATTAATTATATTAATTATATTAAGAAAACTATTTACTAAGAAAATGGTTTTACAGCATCATCTCCTAAAAGACCTTGTTCACTAGGATCGCTACTTGCATGTTGAGTATTTCCATACAGGGTATTATATAAACTACCACCAACAAATCCTCCACTAATATTTCTTTTGCTAGAGCATCCTATTTGCTGTCTAGCATTTAATTTTTTTTTGCTAGAGCACCCTATTTGTTCTCTATTTACTATATTTTTGTTTTTAAGTAATAAATGTTCTTTTCTAAATTTTTTTTGCAGTGCTTTTACAGTTTTAGCATTCAAATTTTTAAACCTTTGTTCTAGTATTATATTAGCCTTATATTTATTTTTATTTTTACGATGTGTGTGTTTTTTTTTAGTGCGTCTATTAAATTTTTTGCGCAATTTACTACTATTTCTATTCATATATTATAATATAATAAGATAAAATAAAAAATTAACTAATAAAAATTAACTAAAAAAATTAACTAAAATAGAAACTAAGCGCACTATATTTTTTATAAGTTATATATTATTCAATATCAACGTGCGTAATCATATGCCTCCTACAACAACTTTTCTTTAATTGCAAAATGTCTAAAACCTCGCCTTCTGGTGTTTTATCCATAAATTCTTTTGTTAAATATAATACTTTATTAACTTCCATAGATTTATCAATTTTTCGTTTTTGAACTTCGCGCTGATAATAGCGATATTTATTTGCTAAAACTTTACCACAAGTAAAACATTTTACAGGAATAATCATTATGTTATTATATGTTTTATATAAAGATTTTATATTTATATAAAATTCAATTTTAATACTTAATTATTAATTAGTCTGGACCAGCAATTAAAGTTAAATCTTTAGCTGCGTCAACTTTGCCATAACCTTCAAAAACGGCGCTTCTATTTAATTTAATATTAGCATTTTCATTAGGGTTTAAATTTATATTAAAATAACTTAAAACCATCATTAGTATTATAATTGCAATCAATACACATATTATAGCATATAATGATTTACCAACATTAATAAACATAATATATTATAATATATAATATTTTATAATATATTATGTATTAATAAAATTGATTAGTTATAAATATATTAATATTAATAATATTACTATTATTACTAATTATGGAACATCAAGATTGGAATGCTGTTGCTTTAAATGCTAAAAAGAGTGTTAAATTTGAAAGCTCTATTCCGCATAAGCCTAAGCCTATTGTAGTTAAGCAACTAGTTAGCAATGAGCCTCTTGGAAAGTTAATTGCTCAATCGCGATTAACATTAAATAAGGACCAGAAACAATTTGCTGCATTATTGGGAGTTTCACAACAAATGCTGTCTAGGTGGGAATGCAATAAAGAGCTACCTAGTAATGCGCAAATTGCATTAATTGAGAAAACTACTAAAGTTAAACTGCCTAGGTGTAAAAAGGTTCAAGTAGTTGAAGAATAAATATTGTAAATAATGTAAATAATAGATTTATTTTTTTTCTAATAAAATTGAAGATTTATTTAACAATAAAAATATATATAAAACAATAATGGAGCTAACAATAACAAAACCTTTTATAAAATGGGTTGGAGGAAAGACACAAATAATCAATGAAATAATAGAGCTTTTTCCAAATACTATGAATAACTATTACGAACCATTTTTAGGAGGTGGTAGTGTTCTTCTTGCTTTACTCACATATAAAGCGTGCGGTAATATTAAAATAAATGGCTCTATTTATGCTAGTGATTTAAACTCAAATCTTATAGGGTTGTATAAAAATATTCAATCAAATCCGGAATTACTAATAAATGAAGTGAAAAAAATAATACAAGAGTTTGAAAAATGTAAAGGAGCTGATGTAAATCGTAAAGCATCTAATATTGAAGAAGCGTTGAGCTCTCCTGAATCATATTATTTTTGGATTAGAAAACAATTTAACTCATTATCAAAAGAAGAAAAGACTTCCATAAGTGCTTCTGCTATGTTATTATTTATGAATAAAACATGCTTTCGTGGAATATATCGCGAAGGACCTAACGGATTTAATGTGCCATTTGGAAACTATAAAAATCCATCAATTTTAGATGAAGAGCATATAAGAAATGTATCTAATCTAATAAAAGATGTAATATTTATTAATTGTAATTTTAGCGATGCTTTAAGTAAAATTGGTGATGGTGATTTTGTATATCTCGACCCGCCTTATGCACCGGAAAATAACAAATCATTTGTATCATATACATATGATGGTTTTAATTTAGATAATCATAATATGTTATTTAAAGAATGTAAAGCAATGAAAGAAAAAAATGTTAAAATGTTAATGAGTAACTCAAACGTTCAACTTGTGAAAGATGCTTTTACATCGCCTACATATAATACAAAAATTATAGTATGCAGAAGAGCAATACATTCCAAAAAACCCAATACACAAACAAATGAAGTTTTAATTAAGAATAATTAATTAATAATCATTAAGCCACTCATCAAGTTTAGAATAATAATCATCATCATCTCCAAACAATACAGGAATATTATTTTTTCTATTTGATTCATTAAGAATTTTCCATTTTAAATGGTCTGAATTATATATATTTTTTAGAAATGTTGAAATACAAAATGCATATTCTACTTTAAAACTGTTACCCAAACAAGTCGGATACTCCACAAACTTAAAATAAGAACCAAGACATAACTTATCTTCCACACTACCGCTACTGTTTTGGTTTTTCTTTTCCAAAATCTTTACACAAATAGTGCGAGTAATATTATCTATAATAATATATGCCTCATCCACTTCTCTAAAAAGTTCTTTTTGATGAAATTGATACATATAATTTTTAAATCCGTTTTGCTTAACATAATGAATTATATGTGTGGGTGTTAGTTTTTCGAGATAATATCCATATTTTGTCTTTTCCTTTCCACTAATATTTTTACGAACAAACCCATTTGAAATAAGCCGGTGTTCATTATCTGTCTTCATTTCAAATGCAATACCATTATGATTGGTATTTGAACCGCCCGCACCAGTTCCTTTATTATATGTTTCGGTCATCTATAATATAATGAGTCTATAGTACTTATTTTTAATAAGTCTTCAAATCAATTTTTTTTATAGCATTTTTTCTTTTTGATTTTTTCTTTGCATAAGGATAAGGGTCTTTTCTTCTTTTGTGTAATGTTTTACGACGACGACCCTGTCCTAATTTTTTTGCTTTTTCAAGTGCTATTAATTTTAATAATTGTGTATATATTATTTCGGCTATATTAATTGGAAGATACTTACTGGTTGTTGTAATATTAAATGGTAGTGCTAAGTTGATTTCATTAATCTTAGGTAAAATATCAAGTTCATTAGGAGTAGGAGTAGTAACACCATTGTCTCCATATAAATCATCATCAGTGTAATCATATTTAACCCTAAATTTGTTTAATGCTTCTTGTACGTGATTATGCAGTTTATTTTTGGTGAGTGCTCTATATTTTTCTTCTAATTTTTTAGATTTTTCTTCAAATGTTCCAGTAACTTTATCATGATAGTCTTGACTAAATTCCATATACGCACCTTTAAACGTTTTAATCTTAAATACTTTAGCATTATACATAAATATGTGAGTATCATATAGAGGGTTTGTTAATGGAGTAGCTTTAAAGTCATCTAAACTTTCTACAACATTTTGTTTGTCAACCTTAGCAAATGTATTATGGGTCATAGCGTCATAATAAGATTCCTTTGTATTAATGTCTTTCTGCTTTTCTATAGGATCTTTTGTGTTAGAAATTCCTAATAAAGATTTTAGCAAATCATCTTTAATCAACTCAACACTAATTGGTTCAATACTATTTGGTCTCGGTTTAATAGTAGTTCCTAATAAACTGTATAAAGCTGTTGCGTCACTAGAAACTTGTGTTGGAGGCTTTTCGGCGATACAAAACTGTGGACTATTTTCCGCTAAACAAAATTGAGGACTAGTTTCTTTAGTGCTAATTAATTTTGTTTCGCCATACCTAACTCTTTGCTCTGCGTTTCTATATGCATCTCTAATGCTTCTAACTAATGTATGTAAATTTTGTTCTACCAAACAAGCTATTACATAAATTTGTATTACACAATTCGAATTGTAATGTGTATTACAATGCGTTTGAATAACTTTTAAAGCTTCGCTCATCAAAATTGGACCGCAACTATTAATATTAGTATTAGTAGTTGAATTATATTTGTAACCTCTTAATTGTTCTTTATAATAGTTGCTGTATTTTGCATCACAATCATAGGCGTATGCACCCTCTTTTAGGAGTATTGAACTACATTCACAGTTTTTTGTATTTTTAGCATCAATATTATATATAATTTCTTTTCCAGGTGAATCACTCGTTCTAAGTGCTTCTGGAATACAATGTATTATACCCGAATAAAAATCCACAGGAGATTTATGTTCGGGTGTTAAAAATAGTTCAGGAAATTTGTTTGTTTTTCCAGGTTGGTGACTAAACTTAAAAACAGGATTAATAGATTTTCTTAGTCTTGTTTTATATTTTTCTGGATATATATCACATAAAAATTCTGCCTCTTCTTCATAAGAGGATATACAATTACCTAAATTAGCAAATGTATATAGTTCCACATTTTTTGGTATATTAATAGCATGATACTTTTTTGTTATTAATGCGCTATCACTATCTCCGAACTCACTTGTAAGAATAGTTCCGTGTGTATTAATAATGTATGTTGCTACTTGTTTTTTCGGAGATTTCGGAGATTTTGGACTTTTTTCCATATTATATTATTATGTTATAATAATAAAATATTTTATTAGTTTTATACTACTTTTTTGTGTGTTTTTTGCTCGTAAGATTATGTGTAAATCTTCTTCTTCTTATGTGTTTAGTTTTTTTTGGTTTTTTGTATTTTTTACGTAATGTTTTTTTAATACGACGACCCTCTCCTAATTTTTTTGCTTTTTCTAGTGCTATTAATTTTTTTAATTCATAATACACTCTAGTAGTTAACTCATTATCAACTAACTCACTATCTGTAACGTTTTTAGTAAATGGACGAACGAAGTTAATTGTATTGAATTCAGGCAAAATATCAATGTCATCACCGCGTTCCGCTCTAATTTTACTTATCGCATTCATTAAATAAAAACCAAGATTATCACTTCTGCTCAATGCTCTATGTTTTTTTTGTAATTGTTCAATTCTTTTATGTCGTGGTCCATAAAGCTTGGCATGTTGTTCGCTAGTAAATTCCATATATGCGTCTTTATAAGTTATAAAGTCAAATTTTTTAGATTCTATACTAAATCTATGTTTAGATAGATGCGATTTTATTAATGGTAGTGCTTTAAAGTCTGATAGATTTTCTACATAATTTGTAAGAACAACTTTTGTAAGTGCATTATTTTTTGGTTCACTAACTTCATAATAAAAGTTATTTAAGTTAACTTTACTTTGTGAATATATTATGGGTGGTTCAAATGTTGGTGCTTCTGGTAATACTATGGGTAGTGAAATTAAGTCTTTAAGCCTTGTTATTGGGTTAATTTGCTTAACACTTTGTGGAAGAGTACTGCTTAATGGTAAAAGTCTTACATTATTTGGTGGAAGAGCACTGCTTAATGGTAAAAGTCTTACACTATTTGGTGAAAGAATAGTGTCTGGTGTTACAAGTCTTACACTAGTTGGTTCTGGGTTGTATGTTGGAGGCCTTTTACTAATACAAGATGGTGAACTATTTAAAGGAGAACAAACCAATGCAGTGTCTCGTGTTAGCGCGTCTTGTGGTGGTTTATAATAAGGAGTTGCTACTTGTTTTGTATAGTTATATGACCTCTTATAACCATCAATTAATGTTTTTAAATCCGTTTCAACCAAACATGAAAATATATAAATTTTAATTACACAATTGGGTTCATAATATGTATCACAATGTGCTTTAATAACTTTTACAGCTTCGCTCATTAAAATTGGACCACATTTACTAGTATTACTATTAGGATCATATTTGTAACCTCTTAATTGTTCCTTGTAATAGTGGCTATATTTTTTCTCACAATCATAGGGTAAATTAATACTATTAGAAACAATTGAGCTACATGCACAATCTTTTGTATTTTTAGCATCAATATTATAAATTATTTCTTTTTTTCTTGAACTGGTTGTTCTAAGTGCTTCTGGAATACAATGTGTTATACCTGTGTAAAAATGCGATGGAGTATTACCATCAGGTGTAAAAAAGAGTTCAGGAAATTTATTAACTTCTCCATGTTCATGACTAAACTTAAAAGCAGGACTAAGAGACGACTGTAGGTGTTCTTTATAATTTTTACATATTAAATCCGTCTCTGTTTTATACATCGGAATACACTTTCCTAAAGTTTCATGTGTATATAGTTCAACATTTTCTGGTATAGTAATAGCAAAATATTTTTTTGTTTGTGGTCTGCCTAATATAGATGTGAGCATAGTTCCATGTGCTGAAATAATGTATGTTGCTACTTGTTTTTTTGGAGATTTTGGAGATTTTGGAGATTTTTCCATATTATAATAATAAAATATTTTTATTTACAATTCGAGCAATTTATAGCCATTAGTGGTTTTAGTTATTCTAAATTCTTGGCTTGAACTATGAATTTTATTATGGCAAGTTTCGCATATATTTATTAAATTGGCCTTATGATTTTTATTAAACTCGCCATTAATAATTCCATCTTTTGCATTTTTCTGGTATTGTAAATGATGGACTTCTGTCCCTTCATTGTTATTACATAATTCACACAGTCCTCGCAATTTATTTGCATTATAGCGGCTCTTTTTCGCTTCTAACACACTAATATTAGATTTATTATATTTATTTCGAATAGCATATGCCCGCTCAATAAAATCATCAGGTAAGTCTAAAGATTTACAGACTTCTAGCCCATACATAGACTGTCCTGGTCCTTCACGTAATTTTCTATTATAAATTAATGTCTTTTGCTCACGGTCAAAAAATACACTCATATGATATATTTTCATAGAATCTAGATTTTTCACCTCTTCATATTCTAAAATTTCGTGAAAGTGAGTAGCAAATAAAAAAGTGCTAGCTAAAGTGTGTAATCTCTCTAAGCTCGAAACAAAAATGCTTAGTGCAGACGTCGATTCGGTTCCACTACATAATTCATCGCCCAAAATAATGCTTTTACTATTAGCATTTTTCAATATTGTTCGCAATTCGCACATTTCTACAGCAAATGTAGAGAGACCTTTGAAAATATTATCATTACCTAATAGTCGAGTAAATAAATATTCATATGGGTAATATGTAAATTCTTCACACGGCACAAACATACCCGCTTGCGCCATAATAAGCGCAATACCAATCGATTTTATAAAGCTAGTTTTACCTACAGCATTTGTTCCATATAATAATAGTCCATTATTAGAGGCGCCGATTTCTAAATCGTTTGTCACATATAATTCATTAGTGTTTAATTGCTCTATTAAGCAATGTCTAATTTTTTTAAAATTAACATATGATTTGCTAGAGCCTTCGCTTTCATCAATAACAGGACGGCAATAGTTATATTTTAACGCATTGTAGGCTTTAACATAACATACATCGCTTAGTGCAATAAATTGAGAGATTTTGCCTAGCAGTGAAAATCTCTCGTTTTTAATATTTGAATTTGTTACAACATTATATATAATGTTTTTGAATTCGCATAAAATGGCTTTATAATTGCTATTAATTTCTTCTATTAGCTCTTCTCGTGAATTTTGAATGTCATAACATATGCTATCGATTTGTGGCGAATAAACAATAATATTTGAATTAGCAGAACCGTGATTTTTGAATAATATGCTCGATAAATCGATTTCAATAATTTCGCCAAATTTACTATATTTTGAAGTATAATTAATATATTCATATTTTGTTCCCGACTTTTCAATAATCTTTTGTATAATTTCCTTTAAAATTGCTCCGCGTCGCTTTGTTGTAATTAGCATAACCTCATTTTTAGAAGTTTCGTGAAACTTAATATAGCCACCACTAACTGCATCATCATTTTGCAACGGCGGATTTGATATATAGTCGCTATTTTTATCCTCGTTAGTCTCTTTTTTGGATGTTTTTGCTTTTGCCTTGGCTTTGCTAATAGCGCTTGTTTTCGATTTTTCATATTCCATTAATAAATTAGAGAAAAAAAACGCGATTGCCTCTAATTGTTGTCGCGAGTCAACACAACGCTTATAGAGTTTACTTAAATTTGCATTATAGTTTTGATTAATAAAAAACATAGACTCTAAATCATTATTATTTAACTTATCGATTACTACATTAAGCTTTGAAAGTTCAAACACATTAGCAATATAATTATTAATTTTATTACAAGCTTCGCTAATGTCATAATTAATGATGTTGCCAATGTAAAGTGCTAGTTCCTTATTTTCCTGAACACAAGTAATTTTCTCAAATAATGTTGAAACATTTGAGAGATTATTATACAAGCTTGCAAAATCACGCGGTTCAATTTTACCTAGCACAAGCTTTCTATCTATTTTTTCAATATCTCTCACGTTTAATAAATAGCCCCTAATTGTTTTATAAAATTGTGTTTTTATTAAATGCTCTGTAACATCGTAACTAGCATTTAAACTAGCGCTAGCGCAAATAGGGTGTAATAAATCATAATTGAATTTACGCTTACCCGCATTTGTAATACAATTATTTAAAAAGTTCGCTACACAACCTAACTTACCATTATGACGCTGGTCACTAATCATATTTAACTGTTTGAGAGAATGATTAGCCAATATTAATTTAGAATTAATATTTTCAAAGCACGGAAAATCAATATGTTTAATTAGTGCAGGATTGTGTTTGTCAATAAAATCAATGAGAAAACATAAGCTCTGATTTGCAATACTATAATTTTGAAATTCAAAATTTGTTCTATATGCTCCCGCACCATATATTTTGTCAATAAGCGTTTCTTGGTATACTTGTTTTTCACAATTGGCAGCTATTTTCTCAAAACTCTCGACTGCATTTCTATTAATTGTAACCTCTTTTTCATCTAAATATACTTTATGTATTTTTTGTGCATTAATATTAGCATAACTAATAACATCATCAATATATGTGTTGCTATTTGATTCGTTGCTATTCATTTTATTGCTATTCATTTTATTGCTAATAATAATTACTTCACTCGGATTATAAATAGAAATGTATTTTTCTAATTGGTCATAAGTAGTTGGACTATTCTCATAAGGCTGCGAATATTCATAATTTACTAGTTTTCCTGTTAAAATATCAATAATATTTAGCCCAATAGTAAGTGTTTCATTTTTAACAAATTTATTTGGTTTGCTATAATGTATCCACAAACATAGTGTATTATTGCTTAAATTGATGTTGTTATTCGAGTTTTCGCTGTCAGAGTTAGTGTTGTCATTAGTATCAAAATATGTTCCTGGAGAATATATACCCACTAAACTTCGACTTGTATTTTTCATTTGTAAGTCTTGAGCATAAATAATCACAGTATAGCCATTATTTAGCATACGTCTTACATATTTATCGAGTTGAGGTAGCCCGAATCCTGCCATTACAACATTTTCATCATTAATCATTGTATTCTTGTGCGCTATAACCATATCATTAATTTGAGCAAAATCCACAATATTACTTCCTTCATAAATACCTTCGCCTTTTTTAATAGCATAACATTCGTAAAAACTGCCAACTTGCATCAGCACCAATGTTTTATCTCCATAAACTTCCTTGTAGTTTTTAGTATGTTCTAAATATTCTTCTACAAGTGTCATAGTATTGTATTAATAACGTATATTCATAATAAATACAATTTTAGCTCTAAATAGTTTTAATATATTAACTTTTTTGCTATTATTTACCTTTTTTTGGTGCTCTATATCCGCCTCCTCGCACCCTGCTTAATACATTATTAACATAATTGACATCTTGATTTTTTCCATTTAATTGTATAAAATCATTGTCGTTTTTTAAAATCATTGATGAATTTCCTATTGTTGCTAATCTTAAACGCTGTATTCTTAATTCACTGCTCATATTTTCTAAAGGCTTTGCACACACATTTGATGTTAATTTATTTGTTACTAAGCTATAGTCAGCGTTTTTCTTTAAATTTTCGGAATTATGAGAAGAAAAATTAAATGCTTTCCTTCCTAAAATAAATGTGCTTGTTCTATCTGTAACATTGCTACCATTTGAAGGCATATTCTTTGAAACCTGCTTTGACATTCTTATTATATAATTATTATTATATAATAAAAAAAAGTTATAATTAATTATTTATTTATTTTTATTTATGCATAATCTCTCTAAAACATTAAAACAATCTCATTGAAAATTTAGACCTATTTTTAACAAGTGGTTTCGGTTCTATAAAAGTTGATTGCTTAGTAATAGGTATAGGTGCAGTTTCGGATTTTGAAATGACTTGGCAACTTAATGAACAACTTGTTAAACACGAATTGTTTGAAGTAACTTCAGGTTCAATAATAGTATTTGTCTCTGAAATAGCTTGTTGAATAATTTGTTCAACATGAGCAACTTCTTGAGTTGGAGCAACTTCTTCTACAACTTCTTGCACTGGAGCAACTTCTGGCGCTACTTCTTCTACAACTTCTTGCACTGGAGCAGTTTCTTGAGCAGGAGCAACTTCTGGAGCAACTTCTGGAGCAACTTCTGGAGCAACTTCTGGAGCAACTTCTTCTACAACGTCAAGCGCTACTTCTGGCGCTACTTCTGGCGCAACTTCTGGCGCAACTTCTTGAGCAACTTCTGGTGTTACTTCTGGCGCAACTTCTGGCGCAACTTCTGGCGCAACTTCTGGCGCAACTTCTGGCGTTACTTCTGGAGCTACTTCTGGAGCTACTTCTGGTGCAACTTCTGGCGTTACTTCTGGCGCAACTTCTGGCGTTACTTCTGGCGCAACTTCTGGCGCAACTTCTGGTGCAACTTCTGGCGCAACTTCTGGCGCAACTTCTGGCGCAACTTCTGGCGCAACTTCTGGTGCTACTTCTGGCGCTACTTCTGGCGCAACTTCTGGCGCAACTTCTTCTACAACGTCAAGCGTTACTTCTGGCGCAACTTCTGGAACTGGAGCTACTTCTTCTACAACGTCAAGCGCAACTTCTGGCGCTACTTCTGCAGCAACTTCTGGCGCTACTTCTGGCGTTACTTCTGGCGCAACTTCTGGAACTGGAGCTACTTCTTCTACAACGTCAAGCGCAACTTCTGGCGCAACTTCTGGCGCAACTTCTGGCGCAACTTCTGGCGTTACTTCTGGCGTTACTTCTGGAACTGGAGCAACTTCTTCTACAACGTCAAGTGCAACTTCTGGCGCTACTTCTGGCGCAACTTCTGGAACTGGAGCAACTTCTTCTACAACGTCAAGTGCAACTTCTGGCGCAACTTCTGGCGCTACTTCTGGCGCTACTTCTGGCGTTACTTCTGGCGCAACTTCTGGTGCTACTTCTTCTACAACGTCAAGCGTTACTTCTGGCGCAACTTCTGGCGCTACTTCTGGCGCTACTTCTGGCGCTACTTCTGGAGCAACTTCTGGCGCAACTTCTGGAGCAACTTCTGGCGCAACTTCTGGCGCTACTTCTGGCGCAACTTCTGGCGCTACTTCTGGCGCAACTTCTGGCGCAACTTCTGGAGCAACTTCTGGCGCAACTTCTGGCGCTACTTCTGGCGCTACTTCTGGCGCTACTTCTGGCGCTACTTCTGGCGCAACTTCTGGCGCAACTTCTGGAGCAACTTCTGGCGCTACTTCTGGCGCTACTTCTGGAGCAACTTCTGGCGCAACTTCTGGCGCTACTTCTGGCGCAACTTCTGGCGCAACTTCTGGAGCAACTTCTTCTACAACGTCAAGTGTTACTTCTGGCGCAACTTCTGGCGCAACTTCTGGCGCAACTTCTGGCGCAACTTCTTGAGCAACTTCTGGAGCTACTTCTGGTGCAACTTCTGGTGCAACTTCTTCTACAACGTCAAGCGCTACTTCTGGCGTTACTTCTGGCACTGGCGCTACTTCTGGCGTTACTTCTGGTGCAACTTCTGGTGTTACTTCTGGTGCAACTTCTTCTACAACGTCAAGTGCAACTTCTGGCCCTGGAGCAACTTCTACTACAACTTCTTGAGCAACTGGAGAAACTTCTTCTATAACAACTTCATCATTAGACACGCCTTCCATTTTTATAATATTTAAAAATATAAAAATATTATAAACTTAGCTAATTAAAAATATATATATATTATTAATCATTTATTTTCTAACTCTATTAATGGCGTGTTGTGATTGAGAATTACTAGCACCTCCATAAGTCCAATCGTTAAAATTTTTATTTAATGCTTGTAACTTCTTAAATCTTATGTAATCGGAACCAGCGTGAACAAATTTAGGATTACCAGAATACATTGCTATTCCGTTTTGACCACTTATTCCATCACCTCTAACTTGTAGTCTTGACAAATTATTTCCACCTACTTGATTAGACTCTTGTCCGTAAATAATATTTGTTGCAACATTATTATTTGTTATAACATCTCCAGCGTTATAAGCAGTTCTAAAAGGTCCTAATACATTATTGTTGTAAAGTAATGGAGAGGTGTCTAGACCTTTATTATACATATTACCAAAGGCACGTGATAAATATTTGCGACTTAATGCCCTATCGCCACCACCATCCATTGAACCGTGTAACATAGGCTGTCCAATATTTGATTTTCCGCCTAGTGAGTTTTTATCAAAAATCATAATATATTATTACTATATATATTATATTTTATTTTTATAAAATATAAGAAAAATAAAACAAAAAAATAAAACAAAAAAATAAAACAAAAAAATAAAACAAAAAAATAAAACTAAAATAAAACAAAAAAAATATTACTAAATTATTAATCTTATAAATAGCTAAAATAGCTAATTAAATAACAAATTTACTCACACATAATTCGAGGAGCAATGTTCATCGTAATTAATTCTTGAAACATAAGTTTGCAAGCATACGGTATTTCCACGTATTTAAAATCATTTCTATTTCCACAAGTATTACAATAATGAATATGCTCTTTATTATTAAATGAAGCAATCAATCCGCATTTATTACATACAAATACGCTAAATGCGTCAGAGGCATCATAAATTCGCCCCTTTGTAAATCGAGAGGCACCGTGTGAAATCATACAATCGCGTTCCATTTCTCCAAACCTAAGACCACCATCACGCGAACGACCTTCAGCAGGTTGTCGAGTTAAATTAACCATAGGACCAATAGATCTACTATGTTGTTTATCATTTACCATATGCTTAAGACGCTGATAAAATGCAGGTCCAATAAATATATTCATTGTTAATTGTTCGCCAGTGAGCGCATTATACATTAGCTCATTTCCTTTTGATTCATATCCTAAATCATTGAGTTTATCAATAATATTAGAAATGTCGAATTCTCCAAAACTAGTTCCATCACCAAATAATCCCATTTCGAGTAAAACTTTGCCTAACAGCGTTTCTTTTAACTGCGCAATTGTCATACGACTTGGAATAGCGTGCGGATTAATAATGATATCCGGTTTTAATCCGCTTGCTGTAAAAGGCATATCTTCTTCTGGAATAATATTGCCAATTGTTCCTTTTTGTCCGTGACGGCTTGAAAATTTATCTCCAATTACCGGCTTTCTAAAGTTACGAATACGGACTTTGCAAAAATTATAGCCATCTCCGTTTGTTTCAATATAGTTCTTATCTACATAACTTTCTTCTTGTGTTCTATGCGAAATAGAACCATCGCTAAATTTTACGCTTTTTGTAAAATCGTTTTTATTTTCCTTAATCGGAATTACTTTACCAATAATAATGTCGCGGTCCTCAATTAGCGTGTTTTCTTTCATAATTCCTTGCGAAGTTAATTTATCATAATTACCGAATTTAATATTCTTTGTTTTGGTTTTATCTGGCTTACATCTGACTTCTTCTGTCCCAAATAATTTTTTATCTTCATCTTTCTCTGTATGATAAATGGTTGCTAAAAATAGGCCTCGGTCAATAGAACCCTTGTTAAATAATAAGGAGTCTTCTTGATTGTATCCACTGTGACTAGCAATAGCTACAATTACTTGCTGACCAGATGGAATATTATTTAATTTGATAATATTCATTATACGCGTTTCTACAAGCGGACGCATTGGATATGTTAATACATATGCGGTCTTGTCCATACGATTGTCATAATTAGTTACATACATTCCAATAGCCTGTTTACCCATAGCAGATTGATATGTATTACGAGGTGATTGATTAGAGTCTGGAAAAGGAATACACGATGCTAAAATACCAAATATAGTGCTTGGGTGAATTTCACAATGACTATAATGATAAATGTTGTTGCTATTGCTATTGCTATTGTTGCTATTGCTATTGTTGCTATTGCTATTGTTGCTATTGCAATTATTATTAGCTAAATCAGCAGTTTTCATAGCAATCATTGCATTATTTTGTTCGTATGAATCTACATACTCAATAATTGAGTCTTCTAACTTAATTCCTACAACCAAATCATCCCAAGTTAGTTCATCGTCTTTAATCTTTTGAATAATCGAATTTGTATATAGCACTTCATTGTGTTTAATTTTTAATAATGGGCGCGTAATACGCCCAGCATCATTACAAACTCGAATTTCTTTAAGTTTGCTATTAAATATAATAGAAGTATAAATATTGATAATACCTTTATATTTTTTATCCTTTAAGTTAATATACACCTTTTCGGGGTCATTTGTAATCCCAACCCACGAACCATTAATAAATACTTTAGCATAGTCGTCTAAATCTTTATATGAGCCGTCGTAAGTGTCGAGCGACTGAATAATAGGTAATATATAATCATAAAGTCCTGAGCTGTTAGAATTAATAGTTATATGCGATAAATACGCTAGATTTTTAACAACACCAACAGATTGCCCTTCTGGTGTTTCTGCAGGGCATAAAAATCCCCAAGTCGAATTGTGGAGACGTCGCGGAGGGACTAACTTTCCGCTTTTGTCAATAGGTGTATTGACTCGCCTAAGATGACTTAGACTTGATAAATAGGTAAGCCTATTTAACACTTGAGCAACACCGACCTTGTTGCTATTAATTTGCTTAATACCAAAATCACCAGTAGCTAAGGCGCGTTTTATCCCTTGCTCAATAGTAGTAGACTTAATAATCTTATAAATGTTCGTTTTTGTAATAATGTTTTCATAGTCATCATTCGATTTCCAAGAACCACTATTTATTTCACGAATAATTTGTTTTTTCATATCTTTAACAAGTTTATTAAAATAGTTACGTAGTAAATTATTTAATAGAGGTCCTGTTAAATCGATGCGCTTATTCATATACGAGTCACGGTCACTTTCTTGCAACCAACCAAACGAGGTTTGTAGTAACATATTTGTCATATAGCCTAACATATATATTTTTTGTGTTTCTGTCTTGCAGTGAGGAAATATGTCATTGCTTAATACTTCCATCGCAAAGTCGTATTTCTTCTTTGAACCGGTTTCTTTATCCATATTCATAGGTGTATAAATTACGTTATTTACAATAAACTTAATGGCCGATTCTTTTGTCATACATTTATTAGCATCAATAATAGATGCTTTTAGTGCAAACAGCATTTTTTTCATATTTTCATTAGCAATATTTAACATAATTAGCTCGCAAATTTCTTTATCGCTAATAATGTTGAATGCCCTAAAAATTATGAATAATGGAATAGGAATTTTAATGCGTGGAATTTGTAAATAAATAGCGTTTCCATATCCGTTATTTCTCGACGCAATATACATCGTAATTTGTTTAGGAGAAATACACTTCCAATCAGGAATGCATTTCATTTCGGCCTTCCAAGACCATTTATTGTTATTTTTTTCGATGTTAAAACAATAAATTTGATTTTCGGCTGCGCGTTCTTGACTAATGCAAGTTTTCTCTGAGCCGTTAATAATAAAATACCCTCCTGGATCCATATAGCATTCGCCTGTTTCATTGTGGTCTAAATGTTTGTATTGATTTAACACACACAAATCAGATTTTAACATAATAGGCAGCTTTCCAATATGAACGTTTTTAATCTTTTTTTGATAATTTAAAACATTCTTATAATTTTCGCCATTGCGAACAGTATATTTAATATTTAAATCAATAGTCATTGCTGACGAATATGAAATATTACGCAATCGGGCTTCTTGTGGAAACATAATCTTTGTTGAACCGTTATTTTCATAAATTTGAGGGCGATATATTGAGAAATTTTCAAATGTAATTTCAATTTCTAATCTATGCAAATTGTGTTCTTTAATGTAATCGTGATCAGAAACTATTAATAGCGGATTAAACATTTCAATCGTTTGTTGAATTTGATTATTTACAAAATAATTATATGACTCCAATTGATGCTTAACTAGCTGTTTTAAATGTTTATGCTTAAAATACGATTCAATAAGAATCCACGGAATTTCTGATTTAGAAGTTTCTGCTTTAGAAGTTTCCTCTTTAGAAGGAATCGAATCCGAATTAGAAAGCATCTCCATCTCCGATTTAGGGATATCAGAATTCATAACTGTTATGAAATATTGAGATTTGATTAATAATTAAATCAATTTTTTATAAAATTTGGTTAATTAGTATTAATTAAAATATTAGCAATATTTTAAATAATACTATAAAATTAAGTATGTCAACACAAAAAATATTAACAATAAATCCAGAATTATTCAAGTTTAATGGCAGTAAAAAAAGTTTAAAAAAAAGGGAGCGAAAAATAAAACCACTAGACACTAAAATTAACTCATTAAAAAGTAATAAATTAAAAAAGGAATTATTAAAAAGAGTAAAAGATTATCAAAAAAAACAGGAATTAGAAACACATAAAGGAGAGAATAATGAAGAATTAGCAAATGGAAATAACTTATTTGACAAAAGTGAATTTGAAAATAGCGATTTTGAGAGAGAATTTAATAAATCTCTCACATTTTTACACGACCTATCAAAAAGAAAGAAGGAAAAACGTAACAAAACATCAAAAGCAGTTACATCAACAATAGATGTAAATATAGAAATACCAAAAGATAGCATTATGTATAATAATGCTAAACAGCCTAGTTATGGTTGCTTAAAAAACGGTTCAAAGCCTACATTAAAAGAACTAAACAAAACACAAAAAAATAATAATCAGGGCTCCGGAAAAAGGCTAATCATTGATTTAAACAATAATAAATATTATGAATGTAAAACTGCAACATTAGATAATCAATGTGACACTACTCCAATTACTAGTATAGAAACTGAGTCACAAGAGCTACAAATTAAGCCCCAAAGCCAAGAATTACAAATACAAACTCAAGAATTACAAATAAAGCCAAATGAAATACAAATACAAACACAAGAGTTACAAGCTAAGCCAACAAAACCAACAAAATTAAATGAAATACAAATACAATCACAAGAGTTACAAGCAAAACCTAGCGTATATTCTGATGCTAGTAATCTCTCGGAAACTAGCACAACAGAGTCAGAAATATTAAAATCATCAGAAGATGATACTATTAGCTTACATATTCCAAAAATAAATAGAACAACTAGAACATACAAATATACTTTAGGGAAAAAGAACGGTGCTAGACATATAGGTCTATTGATTAAAAACAGAGAAACACAAAAAAGAATTAAACAAGAAGTTAGTCAATTAAAGCAACAACCTATTCAAGAAGTAAAAAATTATTTACGCACTAAAAATCTTATAAAGTTAGGCTCACAGGCACCAAATGATGTATTGCGAAAATTATACGAAGATAGTATTTTAGCTGGTGAAATTACAAATAATAATGCAAATAATTTAGTATATAATTTTATAAATTAAGTATTAGTATTTTTTAGTATTTTTTAGTATTTTTTATTTATTAATTTGAATATTATAATTATTAATAAAATAGAAAATCCAACATAATAGGTTTTTATTAAAAACTCATCTTGAAAATTAATTTGGTTTATTGCTTTTTCAAGCTCTGTTACACTTTGTATTTTATCAGTATTTTGATATATAATATTATTAATTATATTATTAATATTCGCATCAGGTGTATTTGTTGTAAATTCTTCTGTAGTAGTTTCTGGAATATCAGGTATTATTGGTTTTCTGGGTTCAAAAAGTGATTCATCTTTAATGTCTCTTATATCGTCTAAACTCAAATATGCATCTGGACTAAAACCTTTATAATTGGTAGCCTCATTTTCAGAATTAATTACATGGCATTTCATTTTAACTTTCATACAATATGGATTAGTGTCTCCCGAAAATGCAGTCATTATATCCATCACATTACCGCCAATTTTCCCAGCACTTGCAAAGGTTGATGGAATCAGTCCATTTACATCATTTTGAGGTCTTCCACCTGTTAATAAACCTCCTATAGTGCTAGCATTATCTATATATTTGTGTAAATAATGGTCACCTGAAATTGTTGCTCCTGCTTCATCTATTGCTCTACATTTTATATTTGTTCTTAGAAAATATTTGTTACCAATAATTCCTTTACCGCCAGCATCCTTACATACATCAGCTGTTCCAGGAGTGGCATTTAATGTCAAATAATCTATATAACTAAATATACCAGTCAATACATTTCTTGTATTATTCATATTATTTCCATCTGGTTGAATTGAACCAGGAACCATTTCTTCACTTGGTTTAACACAATAAGAATATGGATGTTGAATACCTAAAGGTTTATCAGAAATACATATATTTGGATTAGCAGTAGTAGCAGCAGCAGCTAAAGTAGCAGCAGTAGCAGAAAAAGCTGCAGCAGTAGCAGCATTAGTAGCAGCAATTTCAGCAGCAGTAGCCATTTTAATTATATATATATAAGTATTTAAAATATATTAATATATTATAAACCTATATATATAGTTAATAAATAGAATACATTATTTATCTATTTATAGCAGCATTTATTGTATAGTTGTCCTCTTGGTCTTGTGACATTTGTGCATCGCCACTGCTTCTGTTAATAGCTGCCGCTTTATGATGGGCTACTGATGTTTCATTACTTTCATCACTTACTTTAATAAGAAGCCCTTCAACAGTAATATAAGAACCATTAATGAAACCAAATAATAGTGTTGCTAGCAATATTAATATTAGTAGCAATATTTTTTGATAACTTTTAAAATTAGTTTGTATTTTTCTCTTCATATATTTTATATTAATTTTATATTAATTTTATAATTATTTTATATTATTTATTTATATAATATAAAATGAAACTATATTTTACTCAGTTACAACCGAATATATCGTGGAAAGCCTCATCAAATAACAATGTAACAATTATTCCTAAAAATATAAAAAATGAAATACCGGACAATACTAATATAATTGCTCCGTGGAGCGAAGAATGTCCGGTAAAAAAATACAAATTTAATGCAAACCCTATAAAGCATTATAGAAAACAATATGTGACTAATAGTTCGAAAGAAAATACCTTTAGCAATCTTTCTTTCATAGGAAGCATGGACAAGCCCGGAAATAACATTGTAACACAAAATTTAAAAAATAATGAAACAAATTCAGGTGTATTAACATATATACAAAATAATGTTGATTGTACTACTTTGTCTAGTGACAAATTTTATGATCCGTCTTTAAATAAAGTAGTATGTACATCATTACATGCGTCAGCGCTAGTAATTAAATCGGCTACTACAAATCTCTCTAATGATTATTCATCATCTCATAAAGAACTATTATATAAACATAATAAAACCTTTACTCAAAATCTACCACTCAGTACTGTTGCTAATGGTGGACTAGCTATGAATTGTTATAATGCTAGTGCATGTGCTATTAAATTTAATCCATCTAATACTAAATACCAAACTCAAGGTCCAATAACATCAAGTGCTCGAATCGCAAGTTTAAAATATAATTGCGGAGACTGCGTTGCTAGTAAATCAAATATTAATAATTGTCCGCCTACTATGCCATTAGACGAATGCAATGAACTAACTAAAATTTTGCAATCTCCACTATGTTATGGTTGTATAGATGATAAATCAAATATTCGTCGCAAACGAATTAACATATTAAAATAAACTCTTAATATACTTAAAAATTTATATACTTAAAAATTTATTCACTTAAAAATTCCTTATTTACACTAAAGTTGTGTTTTTTGCACCAATTTATAGATTTTTGCATATTAATATTTATTAGCATATTCAATTTATTAAAATATTTATTTACAAGAATTTCTTTTGCGCTTATATTATATTCTTTAGAAGTCTTAAAATTAGTACTAATTATAGAATGTTCAAAATCTACTAAATCAATATCTAAATTATCCTCTATAGTTAATGTTTCAATTGCCTCACAACCATTGTTATCATTGTTATCATTATTACCATTAATATTATCAATGTTAGTATTAGTATTGTGATTATTGTTTTTTTCTATTAATATTTCTTCAATGGAGTGTAAATATATTTTATTTGATATATTTAAATATTTCAGAATTCCATTATAATTATTATAATTAAGTAAATTATATTCAATATTTAACATTTTTAGTTCGCGTATTAAACCCAACGTATTTTTAATATTTTCTAATTGTTGTTGCCCATAAATAGCATTAATTTCTTGCAATTTAGTAATAAATAATTGATTAAAATGTATATTAAATAAACTATGAATAGATTCAACTTGATTGATTAGTATATCAAAATTCTCAATAATATTTGAAATTATTCTTTTATTATTATTCTTATAATTTCTACAAATAATATATTTTTCAGAATTAGCACTTCTGCTTGTATTTGGTTTAAATATAAATACATTTTCATATAAATTACATAATAAGTAAATTACTTCTACCGTTTTTATTTTAAACACATCAAAAATCTTTAACACAAAATGACCGCCTTTTTTCTGCATAATTAGTGCATAAAAAACTTGCGACAATATTAATTTGAAAGATATGTCTTCTTGATTATTAAAGTCCGATGAAAAATCGAAACCTCCGTCACCTGTTATATAGTCCATACACTTAGCATATTTCTTATTACAATAAAGCAAATTTTCTTTTAAAAATAGGTCACCGTTTTTAGAGGCACCATATTCTAACTTAATATTTTTATTAGAATTCAATATATGTGAGGCTTTTTTCCACGATGGAATATTACTATTATCATTTATTAAAGTCATACCATAATAAATGTCAGCAGGATTTTTTCTTTTATAATTAAAAGCTTCAATAAATCCACCAGGACCTTCTGCCAAATGAAATGATTGTATTGGATTTCTATCTGTTAAAAAATCGAATGTATTTATCATTTCAATCATTTTAAAAAAAGATCTAGATAGTGGTTTATATTTACATAGCGAACATTTATGATTAGGAACAATAGTATGTATATATTCATATGGATTAGTAATTTTTTTCATAATATCCCAATACTCGTAATATTCGTCTATAGATTGTTTTAAAATAAGCAAATAATGATGTAATGAGTTACACAGTAAAATGTCATTGTTTTCTAAGTTGTTTTTTAAATGCGTTTTATCATTTTTATAAATAATATTAAAATCTAAATTTAAGTTGTTCAAGTTAGGTAAGTTGATATATGTCATAAATTTGCTTTTGCTACTAACATATACTAGTTTTAAATGTTTATATAATTATAAAAAATATATAAATATTTAATGTTTTCTTTATGTTAGTTTTGACTTTTGACTTTTTAATTTTTCCTTAGCTTCTGCTTTTTTAGATTTCTCAAGTTCTTTTAATGCTTGCTTTTCTTGTTGGCTTTTTAGTTTTTCTTCAAGTTTAAGTTTTTTTGTTTGTTCTGCCAATTTTATTTTCTCATCGACAGACAATTTAATTTTAACAGATGGCTTCACCCCTTCAACCAGCGCATCTTCTAAAATTTGATTTTCTTGCAAATATTTTTCAGCTAATTTTTTAGATTTTAAATCAATGTTTTCTTTTATAGTTGTTTCCAAATTTTTATCAACATCATCAAATTCTTTAATAGAAGCTTGAACAGCCTCGCGTTCTTTATTATTTTGTTTTTTGCTTACTAGTTCATCTGGGTCATATTCTACATTCCTTATTTTTTTGAATATAAAATAATTATTTAAAAATGAAATCTGTTTTTCTTCGTCGCTTAAATCTAATGCACTGCCTAATTTTTTCGCCAAATACGGAGTTCTTTCCACTTCCATCTTCATAAAATTATATAATTGCTCAAAATTACCCATTGAATTAGGTAGATTTAATTGCTTATATTCGCTTTCTGTTAATAATACAAAGCCATTATTTTCCATAACTCGCAATAAATATTTATAATTTACTAAATATTCTCTAAAGGTTTTGTTAATTGTTTCCTGATAAATATCAATTCCATAACCTAGCGATGTCTCATCGTCAATAAAATCATTAGCTTCAAATTTTTTAGTAAGCTCCCATATTTTTTTCTTATTTTTAAATATGCTAATAGATTCATTGATTTTTAAAGAATTTAACATATTGAAGATTTTCTGCCCATCATAGCACGTTCCAATAAAATAGCCTTCTAATGCGGTGCATTCTTTTACATTTTTAATAAATCCGTTTAATTTTGCTTCATTTTCAAACATATAATGAATAGCAAACTGGATAGAGCTAACATTAAATCCGTTACTTGCAATACCATAATTGTTATACACGCCTTTTCCTAATAAAACTTCGTTTTTTGTGCCCTCGCCAAAAAGCGCCTTGCTAATTTGTTTTGATTTATCATCGTAAAAGGCAGACCCATCTTTAATATTTAAAATACTGTTTCCGTGTAAAAACAGCGCCTTTGGAATAATGTTTAATTGTTGCGCATAATTTAAAAAGCGCGCGCAAGCACCGTCTAATCTATTTTCAATGTTATCTTTGCTAACATCTATACCCAGCACAAAATTAAGATTAGCTGCAATCCATTTAGGTAAATCACCGCCTTTACCTACTGCATAATCTATTAGCGAATAACCCGACCTTGATACTTTAGTAATCAACATATTTTTAACGTATAAATTATGAAAATCGCGCAGTGACTTCGTTTCAGACGTTTTAGAAATTTTATTATAATAAACATCATCATCATTATTTACTGTTACACCGTTCCCACTTGTTAAGATTGTTTCGCTTACGGGATTGTGTATTGATTGCCAATTTGCATTAGCTACATGATAAGCATTGCCGAAATTTTTACCTCCAGAGCGCAATTCGCTTGTTTTATCATAACGAATGCGAAGAGGTTCCCATTTCCAGAAATCGGGTTTAGCAACATTATAAGCAAACTCAACAATAGTATTGTCTTCGATTTCTTCGCCCTCGGTTGTATAAATTTTGAGATTATTAGACTCGTCTAACTTACCCATTATATTACATAATCCCGCATTTACATCATTAGGATTAGTAGGATAAAAGCGCGCTGGTTTATAATTATTTGCATAGCTATCTTTATTATAACGCTTAATGCTGTTGTTAATAATATCATTATAAGGATTAATGTAACCGTGTTTTTTCTCGTCAAATCCAACATTTAATATTAATGTATAATAGCTCTGTATTTGGTTATATGAAGTTAAATCTTGCCCTTCACTATTTAACGTGCCTACATAATTTGCTCCAAACTCATTTTTTTTAAATTTTACCAAGAAATCAATAGTATTGTATTCGGGTGGTTTCCATTTAAACGATTGTAGCCACGTATTTTTATAATTTGGAGCGACTATACCGGTTTGGGTGCTTGAAACACCGGTATTTGCAGGTGTAAAAATTAATCCATCGGTATTAT
>Ga0164294_10000640_pt1 | contig 33325 bp, 29 predicted proteins | sample GEODES005metaG_FD_111479 | JGI IMG/M metagenome (GOLD analysis project Ga0164294, IMG submission 111479) | Oligotrophic lake water microbial communities from Sparkling Lake, Wisconsin, USA - GEODES005 metaG | ecosystem: Environmental > Aquatic > Freshwater > Lake | place: USA: Sparkling Lake... | reverse complement strand
CTTACTGATTGATGGCTTTTCGCGTGTTCTTCACGAGCCGAAAGACCTTGATGCGCGAGCGCAAATGCAGTTAGGATCCGCTTACGCAGGCATTGCCATTGAGGGCTCCATGCTCGGTGCTGCCCATGCCTGCGCCAATCCACTCACTGCTCAATTTCACGTCGTTCATGGCGAAGCCGTTGGAGTGATGTTACCGCACATCATTCGCTTCAACAGCGCCATACCTGAGATTGCTGCCATTTATCAAAGTTATTTTCCAAGTGATCTCGCAGCCTATCTCACCGAGCTCTTGATCACGGCGCAAATGCCACCCCGCGTCAGCCACTACGGCGTCACAGAGGCAGACCTCCTACCACTCGCTGAAATGGCCATGAAACAATGGACCGCCCAATTTAATCCGCGCTCCCTGAATCTAGACGATTTTGTGCAGTTGTATCGCGCTGCGCTTTGAGTCCTAGAAAGCTCTTGTTGCTAAATCGAACTGAAGAATTTCTCAGACAATCAGCCTTGGGAAATCTTTGCCGTGAAGGCGTTGACAATCGCAGGTAATGATTCGAACTATCAACATGAAGCCTTCGGTCATCATCACTGATCCAAAAAAAATATCGCAGATTTGCTCGCAGCAGCCGCCCGTATCTCGGGGACGGGCGATTCAATCCATTTTGGCCCAGAACGGCAGAAGCAGTTCTCCCGCGCCCGTGAAAGTGAGTTAAAGTTAGTCAGTCAGGATTCGCTAGCTGCGCTTCCTCCAGAAATCTCGCCAAACTTTACTGGAGGCGAACATGAGGTGTGGATTGATGATCCTCCGACCACTGTTCTAAAACATACCCTGCCTGGCTTTTACGGTCGCACGGTGGATGAGTCCGTGCTTTTGGATGCTCGCACGTTTCAAAACCGTCGTGTGCTGACCTTTCGCGGTGCTTTGCCTTCGGAGTATTTACGGCGTTGGGCTGTGCTGCAGGATATTTTCGGATTACCAACGGTTTATCAGGGAAAGGTCGGCGATGGCCCTGAACCGCAGATGGCTGTGGCTCAGCCCTACATTGAACAGGATGATAGCGATCCCCCCACACTCGCTGACGTCACCGCTTTCATGCAGGCCTATGGCTTCACCAAGATTTCGCCTCATGTCCTAGCGGTTCCTGAGGTGGCTGATGTGACTTGGTATCGTCAGAGTGATGGCATTCTCGTGACCGATGCTCATGCCCGCAATTTTCGCAAAGACCTGGATGGTGTGATCATTCCGATTGATCTCGTCGTGACTTTGATTCCAAAAGGTGGATCGCAGGTGTTAGCAGATCCCACAGACGTGTGGCGGTTTGATTCAGCGAGCTGAGACCGTCGATGCTGGAGAAAATCAGCGTCCACGTTTGCGGTGCTGACGTTCTCGAAATTCGGCGGGACCGCAGCCGAATTGGCGGGAGAACATCCGTGACAGGTAATGTCGATTTGGAAATCCGTTTTGGGCAGCAATCTGATCAATCGTGTGGTCTGTGAGTGCCAAGGCTTCACCGGCTAGTCGAAGTCGCGTGCTGAGGACATAAGCGGCAGGAGTATGGCCTGTATGCTGGCGAAATTCACGGATGAATTTCTCCACGCTCATCCCTGAAAGCTCGGCTAAAAAGGGATTAGATAGATCGCTATGTGGGGCTTTTTGAATGAGGGCCAAAATTTCCAGCAAACGTTCCGGTAGTGGTTCGGGCGGGGGAGCGTTCCATTCGGCAAATACGGCATGGAGCAGGGCCGCACTCTGGTGATGTACTCGCTGATCTCTTGCAGCGCCCGCCGGCAGTTGATGCGTTTCGATCACGGCATCGATCAGGCTTTTCAATAAAGGCTGCATTTGCAAGATAATGGGCTGTTCTGCCACAGAGCCTGTTAACCGATTCACGGTGAAGTGTAGCCAGAAGTGACAAGCCTCCATGGGGCCACAACAATCAAAAATGGTGTTGGCTGGAATTAGCATCAGGGCGTCTGGTTGAAGCGGTATCAGTTGCCCTTGGAAGCGTAAAAAACAGCCAGGTTTTGGGTTGTGATAAAGCCGCCAGAAAGGACTATCGACGTCTTCATGGTTCCAATTCTCCAGCGCTGACTGATAACCACTCTCATGAATCAAAAAGGATGAGAGCGCCGCGCGGGCGATCCCTGAAAGGCTGACGCCCCAAGGCGTGGTGTAATTGAGGTATTTGGGCTGCTTGGCCATGGACTCAAAGATATACGCCTGGGGCACATGGTGGCAATCCTGTTGATTTGGTTGATCCGGCTAAACGAGTTCCATCTGGTAATGTGGGCTTCTTGAGTTATGAATGAGTTATTCCCATGCCTGCCAAAAAGAAAGCCAACGCTGAGCCATTGACTGGTGCTGCTCTGATCAAAGAGACAGTGCGGCGCATTCGTCTGGCGCGGAGCTTCTGGGATGCGCATCGGAATGGTCCCTGCCGTGGTGAGCGGGCAAAGGCCATGGTTCTCTATGAATCACTGACTGAGGCTGAGCGCGAGAAAGTGCCGCAGGAGCTGCGGGTCTGGCTGCGCTACCGTAGTGAAAAGTATTTTGGCCCAGATCGCACGCCACCGGGAGGCTCAAACTGACCATGGAAAGCGTGATCAAATCTGGACTCCACCCGAGGAATCGCTTTTCCCAGCGTTACGATTTTCCTGAACTCGTGCGCGTTTGTCCTTCACTGGCGGTTTATGTGAAGCCGAATGCCCATGGAGATGATAGCCTCGATTTTGCCGATCCTCTGGCGGTCAAAGCGCTGAACCAAGCCTTGCTGAGTCACGCCTACGGACTCCACCACTGGGACATCCCAACTGGGTTTTTGTGTCCGCCAATTCCGGGGCGTAGTGATTACATTCATTATTTGTCAGATCTCATTTCCATGAAGCGCGGGCCGACTGTGCGTGTGTTGGATGTTGGGGCGGGTGCAAACGCTATCTATCCACTGATCGGAGCCTCTGAGTATGGTTGGTCCTTTGTGGGTGCCGAAGTTGACTCTTTGGCCTTTGAGTGGGGCCGCAAGATGATCGCGAACCACCCGAGTGTCGCAGGTTTGATCGAGTATCGGCAGCAAAGCTCAGCGCTGAAGTGCTTTGACGGAGTTATCAGGGACGATGAGTGCTTTGAGCTAACGATGTGTAATCCGCCCTTTCATGCCTCCGCTGCGGAGGCGGCTGAGGGGACTCAGCGGAAGTTGCGGAATCTTGGGCAGTCCATCGGGCGGCCAAAGGCAGCCTTAAATTTCGGTGGACGCGCCGGTGAACTCTGGTGCGATGGCGGCGAGCTGGTGTTTATCCGCCGCATGATTATCCAGAGTAGCACTTATCAACATCAGGTGAATTGGTTCACGACTTTGGTATCCAAAAGCGCCCATCTTCCGCACTTGGAGCACGCCTTGAGGAATCAGAAAGCGATGGAGGTGAAGGTCATCGAGATGGCACAGGGCCAAAAGAAAAGCCGCCTACTGGCGTGGACGTTTCAGTCGCCAGCCTGATTGGCTTATCTCGTCAAAAGTAGGAGTTACCGTTGATTTTCAGTTGGTTCAGGCCAATGAGAAGCATGCCCCAACCCGTCATTCTTTCTGATATTGGCAATGTTCTTGTAGCCTTTGATTTTACCATCGCAGCTCAGCGCTGCGCCGAAAAATCGCCTTTTAAAGCCGAGCAATTGTTTCATCGTTTGGATGGGATCAAGCTGCCCTATGAAAACGGGGATATGGATGATGAAACCTTTGTCCATGAGGCTATTGCAGCTTTAGAGTATCAGGGAGATGCCGCGGAATTTCGGCAGATCTGGTGTGAGATTTTCACAGAAAATCTGGCCATGGATCGCACGCTCACTCAGTGGTCGGGGAAGGTGCCCATGCACTTGCTTTCAAATACAAGTGGTCTGCATAAAGACTACCTGCTTAGCCATTTTGGGATCTTTAATCATTTTGATGATGGCGTATATTCCTATTCAGCCAAGTGCAGCAAGCCTGGGGTGGAAATCTTCACTCAAACCATTGAAAAGTTCAGTTTAAACCCAGCACTGACTTTTTACATTGATGATCTGCCGGCAAACATTGCTACCGCAGATCGTCTAGGGTTTCAGACTCATTTGTATGACTTCAAGAATCACGAAGCACTGGAGAGCGCCTTGAAACGATGGATGGGACTCTGAATTAGTTATCTCGGGAGGAGATAGAGACATGATGTTTTCACGAATCGTTTTCTAAGGACTTATCTGCTGGGCGATCTTGGAGTTGGTCGATGTGATGGTCGCATTTGGTGTGGCTGACGCAGAACAAATAGATGGCTTTAACTTCTCTGATCACGCAGCAAGTGCGTAACCGGATTTTCAAACAACAGAGCAGTCCTAGCCTGGGGCCGATTTGATTGCCTTTTCTGTCTTTTGAGCCAGAAAAAGTCGGTTCTGGTGAATTTTACTCTTGTCCACAGTGGCGCTTGTACGCAAGCTGAGGTTCCCCCAACCACCGTATTCCATGAAAGTGCGCTTCTGTTCCCATCTCATCGTCTTATCTGCTCTTTGTATACCTGCCGTGGCCTCGGCGGAAATTCGAAAATGGACCAACAAAGCCGGTGTCGCGATTGATGCAGAGATGACGGCGGTCGACATTACCGCCCGCACGATCACCATCAAAAAAGCAGATGGTCAGAGCTTCACCATTCCGATCGATGCCTTAAGTGAAGCCGACAAATCATTTGCTGCAGCTGAGTGGAAAAAAATGCAAGCGACCCCGGCTGCTATGTCTCCAGTGGCCACTTCAGCAGCTCCTGGACCGGCATCAGAAGTGGCTGGTAAACCTGCACCCCCGCGTCCTCTCCTAACGATTTTGCCTGTCAAGGCATTCAAAGCTCCAGGAGGTGCAGACTACATCGCCAAGGCACTCAAAATTCGTCCACGCTTGATCCATGCGGCAGCTGGCTGGCAGTACTTGAAAGGCCTACCAGCAACGGATCCGGTCGCCTCTAAGATCTTGGCTAATTTGAAAACAGCCGGTGAAGCGGTGCTCGCGGCTCCAGAGTTGACTCGAATTTTTGGTGAGCAGAGAGGCACCTCGACTCCGGGATCAAAGGCTCTATTTCGAATGGCCTGCTTGGGGACTTTAAATTTCGTTGACGGTGATCCGCGCTGGAAAGAGCGTGGAGTTCGCGAAATGACAGCCATCACTGATCCTGCCACGTTTCAAAATTGGTATGTGGATGAACCCGAGGTCACGGCCGATTTCCTGATCGCTGCCTCGCTTGGTTATGATTACTTCAAAGATGGTATGACCGCTAAACAGGTGCTGGAAGCCCGCACTTACATGATTGAAAAAGGGATCGATGCCCTTGTCGCTCACATCAAAGGTGAGCCAGTTCCTGAGAGTGCCAGGGGCAAGGCTCCAGGAACTGAGGCATCTAAAGCCAAGGCACCTGCCAAAGGCGCACCGAAAAAAGTCGAGGAAGATGAGTCAGATGCCGAGCATATGGCCATGGCCTCAGCCTTGATCTTGGCTGCCATTTGTCTGCATGATGACGATCCATCAGCCGCACGCCAAGCTGCCGATGCCGCAGGGAAAGTCTTTGGCAAAGGCATGCTTCGCTTTGCCCCAGCTGGTATCTGGCCAGAGGGGATGGAGCAAGGTGAGCAGGTCTTAGACTACGCGATCATGGTGATGCAAACTCTGAAGGCCAATGCAGGAACCGATTTTGGCTTCAGCCTGTTGGAAGGTCTGCCTCAGGCTGGGCTGGCCCGCATTCATCTTGTGGGTCCAAGCAATGATCTCTTTAATTATGGCGACGCTGCTGGCAGTAAACTTTCACGTCCATGGGTCAGCACCTGGCTAGCGGGTCAGCACGGTAATTTGGGCACAAAAGCACTGAAAGCGGGGGCTGCTCCTGGTGCTGATACCGCTTTCTTTAGCCTGGCGGGTGACTTCATGTATTACAATCCTCATGCAGCCGGTGACGGCAAGCCGGATAGCCTGGACTATGGCATTGCAGGCGGTCAAGTAACCGCTCTGCGTTCTGCTTGGGATAAATCAGCTGCTTATGTCGCCGTCAAAGGGGGGGATAATAGCATCCGCACCTCTCAGTTGGATCTGGGCACCTTTGTTCTAGACGTGGCAGGTAAACGCTGGGGCATTGAGCTCGGGGCTGAATCAGAACGTGCCCCCGGAGTTGATCCAAAGGCGGCAGATCGTAACAAGCGCTATAAACTTTACCTCGAAGGAACTCGTGGTCAAAACACGCTGGAAATTGGCCAAGAGTCGGAGGCCAAACCTGAGCCGGCCAAAAAAGGAGCTCCAGCTCCAGCGCCTGAAGTCGGTACCAATCAAAGCTTTGAAGCCACAGCTTCCGTGCTTTTTGCTCAAAGCACACCTGAACTGGGTGTTGCTGCGGTTGATCTTACGAAAGCTTATTCCAAAGCTAGCAAAGACACGTATCGCGGCGTGATGATGGTGCGCGGAGCCAAGCCATATGTGCTGATTCAAGACGACTTAGCGATCAAAAACGGTACCGATGTGACTTGGAAAATGCACACCAAAGCCGAGGTCGCGGTCAATGGTAAAAGTGCCACGCTTACCGATGCTAAGCAGACCTTGTATGCGACAATTCTTTCCCCTGAAGGCGCCAGCTTTTCCACGGAGAATCCGCCCGAACCTACTGACGAGCAGATGCGGAAATTAACGGGAATCCATGTGCTGAAAGTCAGTCTAGCCAAAGTGAAGGGCGATCAGACGATTGCGATTGCCTTTTCTACGGAAGAGGTGGCTCCAGCGCATGTCGTGAAGCCGATCATGACATGGGTAGGTAAAAAGCGGTAGATTTTGGCTTCTAATGTCCTTCGCTCTTTCTTTCCCTGTCACTGGTAATCCCACAGAAGTTTTAAAGTTAGTCGAACGGCCTTTGCCAAATCTTGAAGGCGATGCAGTGCGTGTGCGAATGCGTTATGCGCCTGTGAATCCTGCCGATTTAAATTACATTGAAGGCAATTACGGGCGCCCATCCAAACCTCCAGCTATTCCCGGTCATGAAGGCTACGGAGAGATTGTGGCCATCGGACCTCTAGTCACTTCATTGGCAAAAGGTGATATGGTGATTCCTCTTCTGGGTGCCGGCTGTTGGTCCCAGCACCTCACTGCTGCCGAGCATCATTTTGCTAAGCTGCCTAGTTCCATCAATCCGGTGCAGGCATCCATGCTGCGCATCAATCCGGTTACGGCTTGGCACTTACTCAATCAGCAGGTTGATCTACAGCCAGGGGACTGGGTAGTCCAAAATGCAGCGAATTCAGGTGTTGGTCGTGCCTTGATTCAGATCGCTAAAACACAAGGCTTTCGCACCATCAACTTCGTTCGTCGTGCCGAGTTGATCCCAGAAATGCTCGAACTCGGTGCCGACGCAGTTTTCCTCGATACGGATCAAGGTGTCTCTGAAGCCAAGGATATGTTGGCGCATTCGCCCGTGAAACTTGCAGCCAATGCTGTCGGTGGAGATAGCGCGATCCATCTCATGGAGCTACTGTCGCAAGAAGGCTTAATGGTGACTTATGGAGCCATGAGTCGGCGCAGTCTGAAAGTGCCCAATAAACATCTGATCTTCAAAAATCTTCGTCTTCACGGTTTATGGATCACTCAATGGTTCGAGAAGGCTAGCACGGCCCAGATTCAAAGCGTTTTTGAGCTCTTGGCCAAAATGGTTCTTGACCAAGAATTAGTCACAGCTGTCGATTCTATATTTCCCATGCAAGAGTATCGTCAAGCCATGGCACGTGCCCAAGAAGGAAGCCGCCAAGGTAAGGTGATTCTTGATTTGGCGTAAAGGATTTGACCGGATTGATCGGGTGATGGTTATTTGCCGAACTGAGCCCAGAAAGCAGCAGGAGGTTGCAGGTCTTTGCTTTCTTCGTCGAACTTAGTGCCAATTTCTTGAAGAGATAATTCACGAGCGACATCGAGTCCTGTTTTGATGTTGGCAGGAGAAAAGACAAGTCGGGTGAGGGACATGCCCTTCAGCGGAGTGAGATCGGTAACGGATGTTTGGCCTATGTGTAGCCGTTGGAGAGTGCTGCCACTGAGTGGAGATAGATCGGTCACAAGAGTGCGATGTAGCGTTAGACTGACGAGCGGAAGTCCTTGGAGAGCCGTGATTTTAGAGACGGGTGTTCCCGTCAGCCAAAGCATTTGGGTGCGTGATTTGGCTAGGGGGGTGAGGTCTGTTACTTTGGTTTCGACAAGATTAAGCTCGATAAGTGGTGCCCCCTCTAAGGCGCTTAGATCGCTGACTGGCGTCCGGCTAAGATAGAGTTTTTCCAGCGGCATGCCCCGCAGGGGTGAGAGATCAGTCACGGGGCTATCTTCAAGATACAATTCCAGCAATTTCATGCCTTTTACAGGCCGGATGTCTTTGATCGGCGTGTTGCTGAGGTCAAGAGCTAGAGGCTTGAGCTGATTGAGGAATTCTAGATTGGTGATCTTTGCTCCGCGCAGACTGATGGCAATCGGTTGTCCTTCCTCCATGCTGAACTCTCCGTTGCCTTCATAACCAGGATTGTGAAATTTAATCTCTGTGTGCAAGCGTTCGGTGGACCAAAAGGTTGTTTTGGCCGGTTCTGGTGTTTTGACTGTGTTGGTGACAATGGTTGGTGCCGGAGTAGCAGTGGTAGAACTGGCCACTGATGATGTCGGTGTGGCAACGGGGGTAGACTTTTCACCACAGGAAGTGATGAGTAGGGAAACGAGGAGCGGTAAAGGAAGGCGCGACATGAAGGTCATGATGAACGCAGTCGGTGCTGCCAGTCCATCATGATTTCTCCCGGTGAGGATATTTAGCCGCAGGAATTGACTTGGCCATGATCATGACTGTGCCGATGGACAATCTCGATAGGTCAATGACCTTAGATCGTTAGTCCGCCGATGCGCTGCATGACTTCATCGGCCAGGCTCTGGTATTGATCGCGCCCTTTATCAGAAGCAGCGGTGAGATCGGGCTGATAGCGCTGGCCGACGACAAGGGTAATCTGAGCACGGCGGAGAAATTTGGCCTTACGCGGGTAGGCTTCATAGGTGCCAAAGAGGCGGATTGGCAGGACGGGGACGCCTGTTTTGGCCAGGAATAGGCCGATGCCAGGTTCGGCTTTTTGAAGCTTGCCATCAAAACTGCGGGTGCCCTCGGGAAACATGACGATCTTTTCGCCCGACTTGAGGAGGCGCATGGTGGTCTTCAAGCTGGCCGTATCTGGTTTGTCAAGGTCCACTGGAATGACTTGCCACTCGCGGAGAATCACGGCCGCCAGAGGATGATCAAAGAGTGTTTTCCGGGCAAAGGATCGGACAACTTCATCAAAGGCCTGACCGATGATCGGCGGATCAAGAAAGCTGACATGATTAGCCGCGATGATGGCCGCACCGTCAAATTTCATGTTCTCTTCGCCAACGATGCGAAAGTCATAGAACGACCGAGCAAAAGCACGGAAGAAGGTATGACCGAGCCAGTAGGTGAGATTGATGTTCGGGCCCATGCGCGAATTTAAGGGAGTCTTTCCATGACTGCTTGAACGGCCTGCTCAAGGGTCAAATGGCTATTGTCGATGACGATGGCACCTTCTGGGATGACCAATGGCGATGTTTTTCGTGTGCTATCCAAGCGGTCACGTTCGGCAACCTGATCCGTATGGCCCTGCGCACTTCGACGGCTGGCGCGCACCTCTTCGGAGGCGTCGATGTAAAATTTCAACGGGCTATCTGGAAAGACAACACTGCCAATGTCGCGACCCTCCATAACGAGGGGTCCGAGGTTGGCGAGAGCACGCTGATCGGCAACGAGTCTGGCCCGGACTTCAGGCACGCGGGCAACGAGTGAGACGCCGCGATTCACTGGATCGCTATTGAGGTCGTCTTGCGTAAGCGACCGTCCAGCGATGGAGACTTGGGTTTGTCCATCAATGACCGGAGAGTCGATTTTTAGGCTGGCTGCTGCTACGCGGACGGCTTCCTGATCGTTCGGATCAACGCCTGTTTGCAGCACAGCCCAAGTCATGGCCCGATACATGTTCCCTGTGTTGACATAGATAGCTCCGCGGCGCTGGGCGACGATGCGCGCGACACTGCTTTTGCCTGAGGCTGCGGGACCGTCGATGGTGATGACTTGCATGAAAAGAGGGTAAATGAGTTGATTGGGGATCACTCGGCATTTCTCAGACGGTCACCGACCTGCCGGCTGACGCGTGAGAGGACGCGAATGGGAGCATCGCCGGCGTCACCTTTCATGAAGAGATCCAGATCATGCTCAAAACCTGGGTAGCTGGTGCCGATGCACTCAGAGCCTTCAATCATCGTGTCACCCTCGGCAAACAGTCCAGCAATGGCAAAGGCCATCGCGATGCGGTGGTCGTGGTAGGTGCTGATGGTGGCTCCTTTGAGCTTGGCTCCACCCACAATTTCCATGCCATCGGGATACTCCATGACCTCGACCCCCATGCGGCGCAGGTTTTCTGCGACGGCAGCAATGCGGTCGGTTTCTTTGACTCGGAGTTCTTGGGCATCTTTGATGAGGGTATTACCACGGGCCAATGCAGCGGCTACAGCTAGGATCGGCAGTTCGTCGATGACATTCGGGATCTCTGCACCGCCAATGACTGTGCCGTTGAGTTCGCCACCTTTGACGACGATGTTGCCACGCGGTTCGCCATCGCTGGAGGACTCGTAGCTGGTGATCTCTGCCCCCATGCGTAGAAGCACGGATAAAATGCCAGTGCGGGTGGCATTGAGGCCAACATTTTTGAGAGTGATCTGCTGGCCAGGGCTCGCTGCTGCGGCAACGAGCCAGAAAGCGGCGCTAGAGATGTCTCCAGGGACGATGATGTCAGTAGCCCTTGGGACTTGCCCCCCATAAACGGATACAGCCTGGCCATCTCGCAGCCATTTGACGCCAAAGTGAGACATGATTCGCTCGGTGTGATTGCGCGTAGCTACTGGCTCGATGACGGTGGTTTTGCCTGGGGCAAACATGCCGGCTAGGAGGATTGCGCTTTTCACTTGGGCGCTAGCCATCGGTAGGGTGTACTCAATGGCGGAGAGGTTGCCACCCGTCACTTTCAGTGGAGCACAGATTTTTTCTCCCTGACCTTCGACCTTAGCCCCCATGAGACGAAGGGGATCGGCCACACGTTTCATGGGGCGCTTGGAGAGGGAGGCGTCACCGAACATTTCTGTGGTGAAGTCTTGGCCTGCTAGGATACCTGAAAGCAGACGGATCGTCGTGCCAGAGTTTCCGCAATCGATAGGGCCAGATGGAGCTTTGAGCTTCGGGCCGGTGCCGGTGATGGCCAGCTTGACTAGGCCGACACCTTCAAGTTCTTCGAGAGGCTCGACAATGGCTCCCATGGCCTCCATGGCTTTGACGGAGCACAGGCAGTCTTCGCTGGGCAGGAAGCCCTCGATGATGGTGGTGCCATTGGCCATGCCGGCAAACATGGCGGCACGGTGGCTGATGCTTTTATCTCCTGGGACAGAGATTTCAGCGGGGAAGGACTTGAGTTTTCGGACTTTCAGGATGGCCATATTAGAAACGAGTCGCTGGGACGGTATCGCGCAGGCTTTTGGCCTCGGCGAGGAATCGGCGGAGTTCTCCTTCGTCCGGCTTTTCGAGGATTTCAAGAAGCTCTATCAATGCAGCGCTAGCTTCTCGTAACTGAGAGGTCAGGGCCGCACGATTGGCCAAGGCTATTCCGGTCCATAATCCTGGATCTCCACTGGCCACGCGAGTGGTATCTCGGAAGCCGCCGGCCACACAGGCAATGGAGCTGGGATCGCCACGCAGAGCCGCTAATGTGGTGATGGCGGCCATCATGTGGGGCAGATGGGAGATGCGCGCGACTTTGAGATCATGCTCTTCAGGAGTCATTTCTAAAACATGGCAGCCAAGTGTTTCCCAGAAATGGCGTAGGCGTCCGGAATCTGCGCCAAGCCGAGGTGTCAGCAGGCAGGCTGCCTTTTCAAAAAGATTGGCGCGTGCGACCTCGATGCCTGTTTTTTCAGACCCTGCCATGGGGTGGCTGCCAATGAAACGCTGGCCGAAAAGGGGTTCTAATTCACTGACAACCTGAACTTTAACGCTACCGACATCGGTGATGAGGCAATCGGCGGCTAAGTCTGCAAGAACGATCTGCTTGGCTAGGTCTGCCATGGTTTCGACCGGTGTGCAAAGGATGATCAAGGAGGCTCCGTCAGCGGCTGCTTGGGCATCGGTATAAAAGTCAGCATTAATGCCACGAGCGCGGATTCCTTCCTCGGCTGCGGCTCGGCGTGCCCAAAGGCGGAGTTTCGACTCAGGAAATTGTTGTTGGATCGCCAAGGCCAGCGATCCACCAAGCAGACCAGGTCCATAAATTGTAATGAGGCGTTCTGGGGACATGTGTTGGAGATGCTTAGCTGGGCAAGCTTTAGATGCAATGACGGAGAAGGAAGGAAGAAATGGATTCGTGATCATTTTCAAATGACTGTAAATGAGACTCATTCAGGTCAATCTGTCATCTCTCTGATCCTTTTGACTGATCCTGCTTTAATGCCTGAATAAAGCTTGCTGAATGGCAGGATTTTCAGCCTTTTAAAAATAAAGCCGGAGCAAAGACGGTCTGACTATTCGATCGGAAGCTCATAACAAACGGCCTCACGATCATTTCGAACGAGTAAAAAGCGCCCAGCTAAGACCGGGTGATTCCAGGTCTTATTGCTGAGTGCTGCAAGTTGTCCAAATTCTTGGAAGGCTTCTGGATTTGCTGAAGCAAGATGCACAGTCCCGTTTTCATTTTGAATGAGGATCAGATCGTCGACGACGATGCTTTGACCTGAGCCAAAGCGGCCTTCTTTCCAGAGACGATCTCCCGAAGCCAAATTCAGGCAAGCGAGCCGTCCGTCGTCCAGACCATAGAGATGGTTGTCGTGAACCGATGGGCTGTTAAACTGAGTTTTCATTTTCATGCTACTCCAGAGTTGTATGGCGCTTAGCTTCCCTGAGGTATCAGCTTGAATCTGAAGTAGCTGGCAGCCCATGCCATAGCCTGCAGAAACAAAAAGTCGATCAGGGTGAACTTGAACGGGTTGAGAGGCCTTGGGCCATTTGTCGATGCCCCAAGCGTAGTCGAGGAGAACTTCCCCAGAACTGTGATCGTAGCCTGTAAGACGAGCCGCATTGTTGCTTAGAATGAAGCGCTTGCCAGCCAACGTGACCGCCATTGGGGAGCTGTAATTGGCCACATCGTTACCTGCTTTCCAGGAAGGTATGCCAGAGTCGCGCTTATAAGCAAAAAGCACGGCTCCCAGCGGAGTGCCGCCAGTGACGAAGACTTGATCATCCATGACCAGAGGAGAGGCGCTAATGCCCCATTCCAAATTGGTAAGATGATTTTCAGCCAAGACTGAGCGCTGCCAGATTTGTTTTCCCGTGGCTGCTTCTAGGCAATTGAGTAGTCCTGTGGCCCCATAAGTGTAGACGTATCCGTCTTGAACCGTCGGCGTGGCCCGGGGGCCGTCACCACCTTGCCACTGGGTGAAGTGGGCTTTGTCCGCATGGGCCCAGATGAGCTCGCCCGTGAAGAGATCGTAGCATGTGACGAGTTCTTTTTCGCCTCGTTGTTCCTGAGTGTAGGCCTTTCCCGAAACGACCGCAAAAGCCGACCATCCTTGGCCGATGGGTTGACGCCAAAGTTGTTTGGGTGATGATTTTTGCCAATCTTTGGATAGCTTTGCTCCTTGAATAATTCCATCACGATGAGGACCAAAAAACTGCGGCACATCGGTTGTTTGTGCCAGGCGTGGATCAGTGGTTGTTGACGCTGCTAAGGCTATTTTGGTTGATAATGCAGGGACTTGGGTGCCGACTATCGGAGTCCATTTCCAGACAAACTGAGGCAAACCTCGTGCATCAGTCGTGCCGTCTAGACGCAGAGATTGGGTGAGCCCGATCACAGAAACAATGAAACCCCCAAGTCCGATCAAACGTGAGCGAAAGGAAAAGCGCTTGGAGAAAGCGAACCAGATCAAGATTAGAATCAGCGCCAGCAGGGAAATCGCGGCGGATAACCAGCTTTTGAGATTTCTTTCAAACTCGGGAATTGCTCTCAAAAAGAAGACAGAGCAGGTGGCAATCAGGACAGTGAGCAGTGGAAACAAAGGCAGTCGGCGAAAAGCAATCACGCCGACAAACTTAGCCAAATTGAATGACCGAGCAATGTCCTAATAGGAAACATCTTGATGCAAATTCTCAGACTTGAACCAAACCGAGGTATAAATTCACGTCGTTTTTCTTGTCACCGAACGGGCGCTGGCCTATGAAAGGCAGATGAATGGTTGTTTCCGCATGCTCAGCCATCTTTCAGCTTCTTGTTTCACCTCATTTTCGGACCCATGACTTTCCACAGACTGTCGGTAGCCTCAATTCTCCTCTTTCTATGCCTAGCTATGGATTTAAAAGGGCAGACCATCCTGGACTCGCTGACCAGCGATCTTAACATTGAGGGTCTGGAGACCACTTATGATCCAGAGACTGGGTTAGCAATGGCCAAGGGAGATGTGCATATCAATTACGCAGATGTGGAGATCCGCTGCGGTTCCGCCAGCTACAATGCTCAGACTGGTGATGTGATTGCCCGGGAAAACGTGGTCGTCTGGAAAGCTGGCATCACCTACCGTGGAGAAAACATCACCTACAATGCCAACACGGGTGACATTCGAGGTGAGTCCGTACGTAGCTCCACTCCCAATGAACTTGGCAGTTTCTTTTTTGAGACTGATACCATCGATTCCGAAAGTAAAGTGGTCAAACGGATCGATGGCGGAGAATCCTATCTGACGACCCATGATTCAGAAGAGCCCAATTTCCGACTTAAAGCCCGCAGCATGACGATCTATCCGGAAGACCGGATTGAGATGAAGGGGGTCAAGTTGATCGTTGGAGACACACCGATCTTTTACCTTCCTTCTCTAACCCAAGCGATCAAAGAGGACGTCGGTTATCGCTTTACCCCGGGTTATCAAAGTCGCTGGGGTGCTTTCCTGTTAAATCAGTGGGGAGCGATTCACGGGGATCACACTCTGGCTCGTTACCGCTTGGATTTACGATCGGCTCGTGGTGTCGGCGCGGGTGCTGATTTGATGTCGCTAAAACACCGCAAAAACTGGAATAACCTGACTGGGCTGAAGCTGTATTATCAGTATGACACCAATCCAGAAGGTAACAGCACCTCCGAACCGCGTGGTCCAGTGCCGACCAATCGCTATCGAGTGAATTTCCAGCATCGGATCTATTTGCCTGGTCCGGAGAAGAGTACTTGGTATGTGGATTTTGACATCAATAAGCTCAGTGATGAGCACTTCTACGAAGACTTCTACTTCAATGAATTTCGCACCCAGCCAGAGCCGGATAACCAAGTTTCTTTGGTGCACACAGATCCTCGATATGTGGCGACGTTGATGACAAGATTCCAAGCCAATGACTTTTACACTGTTGGCTCCAAATTGCCTGAACTTGCCATTGATTGGACTCGCCGGCCGCTTTGGAATACTGGCATTTTTCATCAGGGGACCGTGAGTGCGGGGATTTATCGTGAGAAGTTTAGCGTGGATCAGGAACAATCCTTCGTCGATTTGAGGTCTGACATTAACGCTGGTCCCAGCGCTGCAACGGATTCATTGGTTGCCGATTTTCTCGGGATTCCCGATTCTGGAATTGGTGCAGGCGATTATGGCCTATCCAATGCATTGGCCGCCAACAACCTCAACGGACTGGGATTCGCTCGTTTTCATACTTATCAAGAGCTTCTCCTGCCGAAAACATTTTTTGGTTGGTTGAATGTTGTTCCAAGAATTGGTGCAGGATTTACTCACTATGAGGGGATTGATGGAGGTATCAAAACCATCGATACAACTACAGGAACAAGTTCTTCTTTTAATTCCTTCACTCGTGGACTAGTTCACGCCGGTTTAGACATTTCCTTCAAGGTTTCAAAATCCTGGGAAGACTATAAAATGGATAGTCTAGGGATTGATGGTCTGCGCCACGTGACGCAGCCCTACATCAATCTGTCTTACCTCAACGCCAATCAACCAGACGGAGATATGCCGGTCATTGATCGCCTATCACGCACGACTCGTCCACGCTCACTGGATCTCCCTCTTTATTCAGCGGTAGATAGCCTGAACTCTTGGAGTGTGGCTCGCGTGGGTGTTCGTAACTATTTGCAGACGCGCCGAGATTACACTTCTGAAAACAACAGCACTTTTTTAGCCGCAAACGATTCAGAGACGCAGACCTATACCTTTGCGGGATTGAATACGTATGTCGATCTCTTTGCCAAGGACCCAGAGCGTGACCTCTCCTCTTTTTCTGGGCAGCCTTTTGATCGCAGCCTCTCCAATCTCTACAATGAGTTGTTCTTCCGCCCTGTGCCATGGATCAATTTTTGGTTGGATATGCAACTTCCCCTGGGTAGCTCACGCGGTAACTTCACGGAAGTGAATCAAGGCATCACCTTCTTGCCATCCTCCAAAGTTTCACTGACACTAGGGCATCAGTATGTGGCTGATAGCCCTTACATCCAGGATTCAAGCCTCATGTTCTCCAGGATTTACGCTCGGTTCAACGACAATTGGGGTTTTGCTATGAATCATGTTTATGAACTGGATGACGGCACGTTGGAGTTCCAGAGCTACAGCTTTACAAGGGATTTGAGCAGCTGGATCGCCTCAGTCGGTGCCATGGTTCGTGATAATCGTGGTGGGCGCACTGACACGGGCATCATGCTTTCATTTACGTTGAAGGACTTCCCGCAGTTTACCCTGCCTCTGGATATTGATCCCAATCCCTCCGGTCGTGGCGGCAACCAGAGCACTCAGATCAATCAGTAATGTGCAAAGTGCATGACTGAGGGCATATTCGGTCTTAAAATTGCTCCTGTCATTTACGCTCTCGGACTCTTCTGCGGTACATGGCTCGTATTGTTTCGCCAACCCTTTTAATTTTCTCCTCATGAAGCTTACCATTATCGGTTCAGGTTATGTCGGCTTAACCACAGGTGCCTGTTTTGCAGAAGTTGGTCACCACGTTTTGTGTGTGGACAATGATCCAAAGAAAATCGAGACGCTACTCGCAGGTCAGATCCCTATTTATGAGCCTGGTTTGGAGGCCATGGTCAAAAAGAATGTCGCGGCAAAGCGCTTGCGCTTTACTGCAAGTACCGAAGAGGGTGTGGACCATGGGGAGGTGCTTTTCATCGCTGTTCCCACACCTCCACAGCCTGATGGCAGTGTGGATCTCAGTTTTATCGAAAAAGTCGCTCGTGAGATCTCTCAATTTCTTGGAAGCTACCGGGTGATCGTGGATAAAAGTACGGTGCCTGTGAGAACAGGTGATCGCGTCGCCCAAACGATTCGTCGGTATGCGAAGCCTGGCGTCGAGTTTGATGTGGTGAGTAATCCTGAATTCCTGCGCGAAGGGAGTGCCGTGGCAGATTTAATGAAGCCAGATCGCATTGTAATCGGTGGTAACAGTGATCGGGCACTAGCGCTGATGCAAAAGGTCTATGAGCCCTTTGTTTCTCCAGTGCTGGTGACTGATATCAACAGCGCTGAGCTCATCAAACATGCAGCGAACAGCTTCTTGGCACTTAAAATCAGCTATATCAATGCCCTCTCAGAAATCTGCGAAGCTAGTGGAGCGGATGTTCTGAAGGTCGCTGAAGGTATCGGGGCTGACAAGCGTATCGGACGTGATTTCTTAAATGCAGGTCTAGGCTATGGCGGCTCATGTTTCCCCAAAGATATTGCTGCATTCATCGCCATTAGTGAGCAGATGGGAATTCCATTTAACCTCCTGAAAGAGGTGCAGCACATCAACAAACGCCAGCTCGATCGATTTCTTGATTCGATACGTGAGGCACTTTGGGTGTTGAAGGACAAAAAACTGGCTGTTTGGGGTATCGCCTTCAAGCCAAATACAGATGATGTGCGTTCCTCAGTGGCCGCAGATTTGGTTGAAAAACTAGTGGCTGAAGGTGCCAGCGTTTCTGTTTACGATCCTAAAGCCATGGAGAAAGCTCAGGGACTTGCCTGCGCCGATAAAATCACTTTTGCCGCCAGCGCATTGGAGGCTGCTCGCGGCGCTGAGGCACTCATCATCGCCACGGAGTGGGCTGAGTTTGCCAGTGTTGACCTATCCGAGCTTCGTGAGGTCATGCATACGCCACTTATTTTTGATGGGCGCAACCTCATCGACCCTGTCGCTGCGGCTGATTTCGGATTCCAATATCGTGGTATCGGCCGCGGTGCAAATGAGGCACGCTCTTAACCCATTTCCATGCTCGCCACTCGTTCTATCACTTCAGGCCCCAAAGCCACTAACGTCAGATCTGTTGCCCTGGAGGTGCTCACCGAATGGCAAAAAACACCTCGTTTCGCTGTCGAAATCCTCGATGATTGGACTCGCCGTACGGCTCTCTCTGGGCCAAATGCAGCCTTTCTTCATGACATTGTTCTGACGACGATCAGAAATTTAAATTTATTGGATCACTGGGTTGGCCATTTGACGGATGGCAAGCATCTCGATCATCGCACCGGCTGGGTTCTTCGTGTGGGCTTGTGCCAGCTTTATTTGATGGGTGTTCCTTCTCATGCTGCGGTGAATGAAACCGTCTCTATTGCAGGCAGGGCTGGTGCGCTGGTGAATGCCGTACTACGCCGTGCTGGTCGGGAGCAGTCCAAGCTTCTGGAACAAGTCAAAGAACAGCCACTCGCCATTGCTTATTCCCATCCTGAATTCCTTGTGCGCCGCTGGATTAAGATCATGGGTAAAACCAAAGCCGAGGCTTTGTGTGAATGGAATCAAAATCCAGCTCCCGTGTTCATTCGCATGAATCGTCTGACCGAAGAGTCGCATGAACGCATGGCCCGCATTCCTGGTCTAGTTCCGCATACCGAAGAAGATTTTTTTGAATGTGCAAGCCTGCCTCGAGAAGCCCTCAAACAAGGTCTCTGTTACGCGCAGGATCCAGGCACCTCGGTAGCCCCTAGAATGCTTGGTGCACTGCCCGGTGAGACCGTGCTGGATGCCTGCGCTGCTCCAGGGGGTAAGACTTCTTACATCGCGCAGATGATGTGTAATGAAGGTCGTATCATCGCCTGTGATGCATCGGCACCACGGTTGAATCGTCTTCGTGAAAATCTCACGCGTTTGAAGGTTCGCATCGCTCAAGTCCTGCAGCATGACTTCCTTTCTTCCGCGCCGCCGCCCTTTGGAGATCTCCTCTTTGATCGTATCTTGCTAGATGTCCCTTGTTCCAATACAGGAGTTATGCGCCGTCGTGTGGATGTCCGCTGGCGCCTGAAGGAAGAAGAATTTGCCCAGTTGGCCCAGACACAGCGTGCCATTGTTGAGTCTGCCCTTCGCTATCTGAAGGTGGGCGGCTCACTGGTTTACAGCACGTGCAGCATCGATCCTGAAGAGAACCAGCAATTGGTGAAAGCCATTCAGGAAGCCCATCCTGAATTAGAACTTGTGGAGAGTCGTCTCGTCTTCCCGCCGAAAGATCAGATGGATGGGGCCTATGCGGCACGTTTTCTCAGGAAGGCATGACTTCGCTAGGACCAACTCAAAGAACTGACAAATGGCTGCATCTCATCCGTGTTTTCAAAACACGCAGTCTCGCAACTCAGGCTTGTAGCAAAGGCAATGTCACACTCAACGGGCAGAGTTTAAAGCCATCACGGGATCTTAAAGCCGGTGATGTGATCGAAGTGATTCGTGGCGACCTTCGATTGCGTTTGCAAGTCGTGGCTTTTCCTCAACAGCGGCTTAGTGCTTCTCGTGTCGCGGAATTTTGTGAAAACCTGACGCCCGACGAGTGGGTCCAAAAAGCCTCTGAACTAAGGCGCCAACGTCAACTGGAGACTGTGCATCCACACGAAAACCTCGCTAAACCCAATAAACAACAAATGCGGCAGCTCCGAGAGTGGATGGCCCAAGAGCAGGATGGGTAAATCATTGTCGATCAATTTTTGCCATTGCGTCCGCGTGGGTGGCTTTGGCGTTCGCGGATTCGGGAACGTAAGCGAGCGGCGGTTAGAGCTTGTTGAAGTTGGGTATTCTTTTGTTGGAGCTGAAGTAGCTCGGCTTCGATTCCTGGACTGCCTTCATGACCTTTTGTAGATTCACTAGCAGAAAGAACGGTAGATGCTTCTGATTCTGGGGCCGATGATGGGGATTCCTTTACGCCATTAAGATCAGGTATTTGTGACATTGCGAAGCCATGATCTCCAGCGGTTCGTGTTAGTGCGGTGGATAGGTGCTCGCCGGCGTCAAGGCCGACAATGGACTCTAATTGCATCAGGCGGGCCTTCGTTCCTGGCAATTCTAGGCACATTTGTTTGGTAATATCCAAAGAGGTTTGGAGATGCTGCTCACGCTCACGTGACTTATGCAGCAGGTCATCGAAGCGTTTTTCTTCGACCTTGAGCTGATCACTGGCCATATGACGGAAATGATCAAACTGACGCTGCATTTCGCCTCGCCAGGAGTTTGCATCTTCGCGAACAGAAAGGAGATCTCTCTGCTGCTGGACAATTTGTTTCTCCAGAGCGTCTTTATTCTTCAGGAGTTTGGCCTCGTTTTTTCTCAGCACCCACAAGCTTACCATCGCTGCGAGAAATAAGATACCCATGATGACTGAGATTAGGATATAGGGTAGGCACTCCGGAGGAATAGAATTCATAAGGCCGATGGAAGCAGGTGACGGTCCAATGTTCAAGAAGGCAAAGTCGAAGATAATCTTTTTTTGGATCCTGGGTTTAAAGCTGGGAGTTCTCAAAAATCAACCTTTGCGAAGCGTCTGCGATCACTCGATCTTTGCTGTCCTTGCAATCCCTTCTTGCCGGAGCGCTCATCCGAGACATTCTCATTCCCTCCATGCGCGTACTTCTAACCACCACATCTTATCAAGATACCCCCGGCGATCACCATGCTCTGCTTGACTCGCAGAGCTTCGATATTCATCGGGAACGCGGGCCTTTGCCGGAGAGTCGCATGCTAGAGTTGGCTGGTGATTTTGATGCATTTCTTTGCGGTGATGACGAGATCACGAAAGCGGTTTTGGATAAGGCTCTGCCGCGGCTGAAAGTCATCAGCAAGTACGGGATCGGTTTGGATAAAATTGATGTCACCGAGTGCAGTGCTCAGAAGCTTCCAGTTCTGTTCACTCCAGGCGTCAATCACACAACCGTGGCTGAGCACACGTTTTGCCTTCTGTTAGCACTGGTGCGTAATCTGGTCGATAGCGCGAATTCTGTTCGTGCGGGTCAGTGGAAGCGTGTGACGGGTCATGAGATCTGGAATAAAAAAATCGGGATTGTGGGTCTTGGTCGCATTGGTCAAGAAGTCGCCAAGCGCGCGATCGCTTTTGGAATGGAAGTGCACGGCATGGACATCTATTGGCCTGAAGCGTTTGCAACAGAGAATGGTGTCACGCGCCATGAGACGATTGAAAGCTTGATTGCCAGCATCGACGTGCTCAGTCTGCATGCCAATCTCAGTGAAAGCACACGTCACCTTGTCCGGGCTGACCGCATTGCTTTGGCCAAGCCGGGCCTGCTTGTGGTGAATACTTCCCGTGCGGAATTGGTGCATATGCCAGACATGATTGCGGCCTTAAATGCCGGCACCGTGGGTGGTTATGGAACTGATGTCTTGGATGAGGAACCACCTCCAGCAGATCACCCATTGCTCAGTCATCCCAAGGCACTCATCACCCCGCACATCGGCAGTCGCACCTATGAAAGCGTGCCCCGTCAGGCCATGCGGGCAACCTTGAATCTCGTGAACTATCTGAAGGGTGAGAAGGACGTGATCCAAGCCAATAAATGGTAAATGGCATGCTCGTGTAATCTTGTTATTTGATCGCCGGATTTTCAGCCTCATCTCATGTCCAAGCATCTTCATTTCATCGGTATCTGCGGCACAGCCATGGGATCCACTGCCGTAGCCTTGCGTCAGCTCGGTTACACGATTTCAGGTTCAGACGAAAAGGTCTATCCTCCCATGTCGGATGTCCTTCGTGAGGCTGGTATCACGTTGGTTGAGGGCTATCAAACCGCGACTCTGCCCGCTAACGCAGACCTCTACATCGTGGGTAATGCCATCTCCCGTGGCAATGAGGAGCTTGAAACTTTGCTGGAACGCAAACTCCCTTATGTCTCCATGGCCGAGCTTTTGAAGCAGGAAGTCATTCAGGGGAAGCGCAGTTTTGTAGTCAGTGGAACGCATGGCAAAACCACCACGACGACCATGCTGGCGTGGATCTTTGAAAACGCAGGTCGTGATCCTGGGTTCATGATCGGCGGAGTGCCTGAAAACTTCGCTACTGGGGCCCGCTTCAATCACAGCGATTTGTTTGTGATCGAAGGGGATGAGTATGACACGGCCTACTTTGATAAGCGCAGCAAGTTCCTGCACTACTTGCCTGAGTGCGCTATCGTGAATAACATTGAGTTTGATCACGCCGACATCTTCAGAGATCTCAGCGATATCTTGCTGACGTTTCAGCGTTTCCTCAACAGCGTGCCCAGAAATGGTCTTGTGCTCATGAATGGAGATGATCTGAATTGTCTCTCTTTAAAGAGTTATGCTCCTGTGAAAACGGTCGGCACAGGCGCAGCCTGTTCTGAGCGCATCGTCATCACTCAAGCCACCCCAGACAGCACCGCCTTTGAGATCAATGGCGTGGCTTTCAGTGTGCCGATGATCGGTGAGTTCAATGTGCGCAATGCCTCCATGTGCATCTGCGCTGCACGTCATGCGGGTCTGAGTGATGAGGAAATCCGCGCTGGCTTGGCAAGCTTCAAAGGCATCCGCCGTCGGCAAACCGTGCGCGGGGAAGTGGGCGGAATCACGGTGATTGATGATTTTGGTCATCATCCCACGGCCATTCGCGAAACCCTGCGGGGTTTCCGCCAAAAATATCCAGGTCGTCGTCTCTGGGCTGTGTTTGAGCCCCGCTCAAACACCAGTCGCCGGAACGTACTGCAAGACCAGTTGATCGATGCGCTCAAAGAAGCTGATGGCAGCATCGTCGCTGCCGTAGCCAATCCTGAGAAGGTTGCTGTCGCTGAGCGTTTAGATGTTTCTACCGTTGCCGCAGCCGTTGCGGCGTCAGGTCATCCCTGCTTCCATGAGACCAGCACAGATTCCATCATCACCCGTTTGAAAGCGGAAACGAAATCTGGCGACGTCATCATCATCTTCAGCAACGGCGGCTTTGACGGAATCCATGGTAAACTGCTCCAGGCTCTGGCTTGAGGGTTTGAGAGCCTTCATCCGAAAAGAGGTGCAGCTTCTAACGGATCGAGTCTTGTGGATACTTCAATAAGTCCGTGGCGCGCCCTAGCATTGTCAGCAGCTTGGCTAACGGCAGGCTGAGGACGTGCAGAGGTTGATCTCTGCACGCTGCATCGCAGGAGAGCTGCAGGCGCTGGCTGGATCAATCTCCACCTTCGGCGTGCTCTTTGACACCCACGAAGGCTTCCTTCGCAGAGGCTAGAGCGTAGTCGCGATTCAGTTTGGTGATCCAGCGGACGCTGATTTCTTTCGGGCAGGCGGCCTCGCACTCATATTGGTTGGTGCAGTTGCCGAAGCCTTCTTTGTCCATCTGACGGACCATGCCGAGGGTGCGGCGGTCTTTTTCAGGCTGGCCTTGGGGCAGGGAATTGAGCTGGCCGGCTTTGGCAGAAACAAAGAGCATGGCACTGGCATTTTTACAGGAGGCGACACAGGCACCGCAACCAATGCAGGCAGCGGCATCCATGGCAGCATCCGCGACTTCTTTGCCAACCAAGATGCTGTTGGCGTCAGGAGCAGCACCTGTGCGGACGGTGACGAAACCACCAGCCTGCTGAATGCGATCAAAAGCACTGCGATTGACCATGAGGTCTTTGACGACAGGGAAGGCTTTGGCGCGGAATGGCTCGACCCAGATGGTGTCTCCGTCACGGAATTTACGCATGTGAAGCTGGCAGGTCGTGGTGGCCTTTTCAGGGCCGTGAGCGATGCCGTTGATGGTCATGGAGCACATGCCGCAGATGCCTTCACGGCAATCATGATCAAAGGCCACGGGATCTCCGCCATCTTGAATCAGGCGTTCGTTGACGATGTCCATCATCTCCAAGAAGGAGGCATGATCGGGGATCTCACGTGCTTGAATGTCCTGGAAATGACCGGGCTGACCTTGATTCTGACGCCAGACTTTGAGTTGGAGGTTGAGGAGTGACATGGGAGGTGTGCGGTGGTTTTGAAAATTAGGCCGATCGTGAGACGTCGATTTCCTCGCTAATCTGGCGTAGGTTCAGATGGATCCAGCGTGTGTCGCCGACATAATAACTAAGGGCTTCAGTGGCTCGTTGCTGGAGTTGGGTGGTGGTGAAAAAGCGCTTTTGAGCGAGGGCCAGGATGTCTGCCTGATCATTGGTGGAAAAGCGGGCGAGCTTGGAAACGGCTAGATCAACTGGGCAAAAGACACGAAGTTGAACAAGACGGCTCTCGTTGCCAATACCCGTCCATTCGACACAGCTTTCGCGATGGTCAGGATGCAGCAAAGCAAACGTGTCGTTATAAGTCGGGTCAAAATAGATGGTGGAGCGTTTTCCATCCTGTCGAACGTAGTCCACGATCAACTGATCATAGGGCAACAGGAGCCGCTTAGAGAAGGTGGCATCTACGTCTTCTGTGTATCGAGTTCCACAGTGGAAGTGAACGGCCATGCCTCCAGCAAGATGCATCATGAGCGGTTCACCCTGGTAATCGCAATCGCGCAAAATTTGATCAATGCGGTCAAGCATTTCACTCAAAGCTGAAGTGAGTTCTGGATGAAGATCATGCATGGCGAAGCTGTCTTTTCAGCTGGGTGGAGAATCTCAAGGTGTCAAAGCGCAGATCTCGAAGAACTGAGCCTATTTTCTGACTGCATCCAGGAAGCAAAGTTTCAGCAAGCTTCACGAGCTTTTCGCTGTGTCCGTACCAATCAGTGCCTGAGAGGAAGAGGCAGATGGCTGCCATCTCATTGGGCGGAACGGGCTTCGATTCCAGCCAAGTAGCTTCCTCGAACGCTGCCTGCTGGCGCGCGCAGAAGTCGAATAACTGGGCTTCGGAATCGCGATTCATGAGTGATGAATTACTTGTAACTGCGGACGCTGAGATGGACTTCCTCAAAGGTGAGCTGCTCTTTGTTCAGTTTCGGCTTGGAAAGGTCGCCGGTGTGCTCCCAAGCGGCTGCGTAACAGTAGTTTTCATCGTCGCGCTTGGCCTCGCCATCGTCGTATTGATGTTCGGTGCGGAAGTGACCTCCGCAGCTTTCTTCGCGGTCCAGCGCGTCGTGGCAGAGCAGTTCGGCAAACTCCATGAAGTCGGCGACACGTCCGGCTTTCTCCAGCTCAGGATTGGCAGCGGCGCCAGAACCTGGGATTTTGACGTTGCTCCAAAATTCTTCACGCAGTTCAGGGATGCGCTTGAGAGCTTCGGTGAGGCCTGCCTTGTCACGAGCCATGCCGCATTTATCCCAGACCATGAGGCCGAGTTCGCGGTGGAAGCTGTCTACGCTGCGCTTGCCTTTGACGTTGAGGAATTTGTTGGTGCGGCCCTGAGCGTCTTCGAGAGCTTTGGTGAACTCCGGGTGGCTGGTGGTGACGCTTCCTGGCGTCTGAGTGACGAGGTAGGGAGCAATGGTGGTTGGAATGACGAAGTAACCATCTGCCAGTCCTTGCATGAGAGCACTCGCTCCGAGGCGGTTAGCGCCGTGGTCGGAGAAGTTGGCTTCGCCAAGGACGTGCAGGCCGGGTAGGCTGCTCATTAGATTGTAATCGACCCATAGACCTCCCATGGTGTAATGCACGGCAGGGTAGATGCGCATTGGCTGTTTGTAGCCGCTTTCACCGGTGATCTTTTCGTACATATCGAACAGATTGCCGTAGCGTTCAGCAATGGTTTTTTGGCCGAACTGACCGATGGCTTCGGCAAAATCGAGATAGACGCCACGTCCGCCAGGGCCGACGCCGAGACCGGCATCACAGGCATCTTTGGCGGCACGGCTGGAGATGTCACGTGGGGCCAAATTGCCAAAGCTAGGGTATTTGCGTTCCAGGAAGTAATCGCGATCGGCTTCTGGGATCTGAGCGGCAGGCTTGCCGATGTCCGCTGTGTTTTTTGGCACCCAGATACGTCCATCATTGCGCAGAGACTCAGACATCAGGGTGAGCTTGCTTTGATAGTCACCACTCACGGGAATGCAGGTCGGATGGATCTGCGTGTAGCAAGGATTGGCAAAGTAGGCTCCCTTGCGATGGGCCCGCCAAGTGGCCGTGACGTTGCAACCCATGGCATTGGTGGAAAGGTAAAACACATTGCCGTAACCGCCGGTGCAGAGAAGCACGGTATCAGCAGCATGAGCCTCGATCTTCCCGGTCATGAGGTCGCGGGTGATGATGCCTTTGGCATGTCCATCGACGACGACGACTTCCAGCATTTCGGAGCGTGTGTGCATTTCTACACCGCCACGAGCGACCTCTTTATTCAGGGCCGAGTAAGCGCCGAGCAGGAGCTGCTGACCGGTTTGACCACGGGCATAAAAGGTGCGGCTGACTTGGGCTCCACCGAAGGATCGGTTGGCTAGGCCACCCCCGTATTCACGGGCAAAGGGCACGCCCTGAGCGGCGCATTGGTCGATGATGTTGACGCTTTCTTCGGCCAGACGATGGACGTTGGATTCACGGGCGCGGAAATCACCACCTTTGACGGTGTCGTAAAACAGGCGATGAACGCTGTCACCGTCGTTCTGGTAGTTTTTTGCCGCATTGATACCACCTTGGGCAGCAATACTATGAGCGCGGCGTGGGCTGTCTTGGAAACAGAAGCATTTGACCTTGTAACCCAGTTCAGAAAGCGTGGCCGCTGCGGATGATCCTGCCAGGCCGCTGCCGACGACAATGACGGTGAACTTGCGCTTGTTCTTCGGATTGATCAGCTTGGAGTCCTGCTTGTGCTTGGACCATCTGAGTGCCATGGGGCCGGAAGGAATTTTTGAGTCGAGTGACATAAGGCGGAAAGCGAGAGGGCTAAGGGCAGGGGAGAATTAGCGGCCGTAACCAAAGACAAGGATGGCGATCGGGATGGAGCAGTTGCCGACGAGAATGAGAAGCGCAAAAGCATGGCCGAGCTTCTTAAACAAAGGCTCTGTGCGGTGAGTGGAAAGTCCCAAGGTTTGAAACAAGCTGGAGAAACCATGGCTCAAATGGCTGCTCAGGAGAAGCATGGCGATGACATAAAAAATCGCTGCAGGAGCCCAGGAAAAACCATCGATGACCATTTTGTAAACATTGTGCACGGTGTGGCCGTGCAGGTCATAGCTGTAAAGGGAGGAATTGTTGTATTGATTGCCTACACGCACCGTGAAGTGCAGAAGATGATACACGATGAAGGCAAGAATCGTCAGGCCGCTCCAGATCATGGTGCGCGATGATTTGCTAGAGACTTGAGGAGTGACCTTACCGTAGGCATCGATACGAGCCGCGCGGTTTTGCCTGGTCAGTTGAATGGTCGCCACCACATGAATGCCGACCGCTGCCAGCAGGCCGAGTCTTGCGATCCAGACACCACCGCCGTGAAGAGCAGTTTGTAGCATGTGTCCATATTCATTGATGGCTTCTGGTCCGACGAAGACCAGTAAATTGCCAATCATGTGGCCGAGGACAAAGATTAAAAGAGCTGCGCCGGTCAGGGCAACGAGGATCTTCTTGCCAATGGAGGAATGGTAAAAACGGGAAAGGGAATCAAAAACTGCGCTCATGAGTGGTAAAGGTTCACTTTGGCAATACGATGGCTACTCGCAAGCAGGAGCTGAATTTTTCATGCATCTTTAGTTCCAGATGAATCTCAACTTTTTGGGGAGCCTCGGCGGTGATCTAATTTGTATTTCTCAGGCATGGGAAATGTTCACTTGGTTTTTAACGTTGATCTGGAGGAGACTTCCAATCACCCTAAAACCATGTTCCGAACCCTTGCCTGCTTCTTTGTCGCTTCTGCGCTTTCCTTTTCTGCCGAAACACTGCCACCTCGGCACGATCACAGTCCAGAGATCCCAGGCTTAAAAAAGGAGCTTTTTGTGGGCATTACAGCAGATGATCTGCTGCGCCCTGGGACTACGCCAAAAAGTGTGAAAGTGGTGTTGGTGGCTACCTTCAATGCGGCCAATTATGGGATGAACTTCACTGGCTATTCCCACGGTAAAGCCGTGCTGACGGTGCCTCTGGGCTGGAAGGTGGCCGTGACGTTTATCAATCCAAGTCCGATTCCTCACAGCGCGATTGTGTGTGAAAAGGCGGAGACGAAGAAGCTGCAAATTGCCGAGCCTTACTTTGACGGTGGGGCGACCCCAAAGCACATCATGGGTCAAACCATGGGGAAATCGGAGTTTAGCTTCACGCCTGATGAAGCTGGAGAGTTTGCTCTTGCCTGCGGCTTTCCTTCGCACGCGGTGGCAGGTCACTGGATTGCGCTCAATGTGAGCGCAGAGGCTAAAGTCGCCTCGATTCAGTTTGGTGATCAACCCGCGAAAGAAGTGAAATAGAGATCTGTTTAGAGGCCTAGTTGGGCTTTAATAGCCTCAATGTTCGTGTTTTTGAGGATGATTTTCCCGTTTGGCTCTAGGAGGTAGAGCGTGGGGAAATTGCGCAGATTGAAAATGCTGGTAATAGGGCCGCTGGTGGTGCCGTCTGACCAGCTGCGAAAGTTGACTTGATAGTCTTGATAGGCTTTGCGTGCCTCGTCTGGGATGTCGGTATTGATGCCAAGAATTGCGATCGATTTGTCCTTGGTCGCTGTCGCAAGTTGATTCATCTGTGGCAAAACGCTATGACAGGCATGGCACCAGCCGCCCCAGAACATGAGGATCACACTCTTGCCACGGTAGTCACTGAGTTTGAAACCGCTGCCATCCACGTCTTTGCCGTCGATCTCTGGGCATTCGCTGCCGACGGAGAGGTTGGCGAGTTCAAACATGGTGCGTGCTGCCTGATCAGCGAGAGGGAAGCCGTCAATGGTTTCTTTGGCATAGGTGGAGCTGACTTCCTGGAAGTAGTCCATGGCCTTGGATTTAGCGGTCTCAGCGGCCTTTTCATCGGTGGCTGCTTCGTAGAGGCGAAAATACTGCATGCCTAAGGCATAGGTGGCTGCCGCTTTTTCAGGCAGATTCGGATTGCTCTCACGCACCGCTTTGAGGATCGGTTCAGCCATGGTGATTGGATGGTATTCCAGCGCTTTTACCGCTGCGGCGATGCCTGCACTTTTGGAATGAGAAGTGCCGAGCATTTGCAGGGCGATTTGACCTTCTGGGAAGTTGGCCGCCTGCGTGGCCAGCCATTTCACGCCCAGAGCTGAGCCTGGGGCATCGAGATGATCCTGGACGATCTTCATGACCTGCGTGGCATAGGTTTCTGCACTTGGAATGGTGCCACGATGTTTATTTTTCTCTTCTTCAGTTTTCGCCTCAATGATCTTCATCGTATTGGCGCGGACCTTCGTCTCATATTCATCGATCACGGCACGGATTGCTGCCTCAGTCGCATCGGGCTTAGCATGCAATTGAGCTGCAAGGCAAAGGCTGAGGAGGCAGATTTGGAGTGATTTCATTGAGGCTGCAGAGTTGGGGCTTAATATCGTCTGCGCCTCAGAGCCATGAGCCCTGAAAAAAGGATGAGTGTAACGCTTCCCGGCTCTGGAACGGCGATAAAGGAAGCATAAACATTGTCATACAAGGTGACGATCACTGGACTGCTGATCGACCCATAATTCTCTTGGCGGGCAATCAGAGTGAAAGTCTGTGCTGATTGTCCGGTTTCAGGAGCTTCCACACGAAAAGTCGATCCATCGGTTAATTCGGTTAGCGCAATGTTGAAGCCGCCGACACTGTTCGTTCTGCCTGAGGCGACCATTTGTCCTGTGGAATTTTCATAGACAGCCACAAACGCTCCGCCAATGCCTTCGCCGGGCGTGTAGAAGTTGTCATTTAAGATCGAGTCATTGTAAATGCTACCTGTGAGGATGGCGTCTGAGATGATGGTCACACCATTGGATCGTAAATTGTTCGCTAGATGCTGCGTGACGGTGAAGGGACCCGTAACATCGATGTTGCTAATGGGGATTGATACAGTTTGAAAACCAATGCCAATTTCTTTAAAAAGTGGGTCCATCAGGGCTGCACGGTGCGTGGCTCCTGGTTGAATGCCCGTTCCGCTGCCTCCATCTGGCCCCCAGTCGATAGCTAAGGCCGTGTGCGCGTGAGTGACATCTGAAGCGGTCGCGAAGAGCGTCTGGGCTGAATCTCCCCAGGTTGAGCTGTAGCCAGAATTCACGATGCGCTGACCGACACTCTGACCATCCAATCCATGAGCCTGGAGATCCGAACGCACCAATAAGTTTGAGTAAGCCGTCGAAGCTGCCGCGAGTGAGTCATTCCACGCCAGAGGTGGCGCTGCGGTTAGGGTGCTCCACTGAGAAGATAGCTCTGAGGCATTAACACCGTAAAAATTCAATGCTGAGGCTATGGTCGGATGATCTGATTTGGGAGAGCACCAGGTATTTGCATCGACTAAGTTGACCAGTTTATCCAACTCTGCCGCAGGTGCCATGCGTAGGCGGTTTAGTTGTTCAAGCATGTATTGTTGATCAGCTGTTGGATCTAAGGCTTGGCACGGTGGCGCTTGAGTGACGCCAACTAACAAAGTCAGGGCCGCCAAACTGCATCTCTTCCATAACAACATCCGCATAGATCGAAATCTATGATAATTATGGAAAATTGCAATCGGGAGGTTTCAGCTTTCTTGATATGATATCGCTAACTCCCGCAGCAGCGCTTTGTTCAGGAGGATCCCTGCCTCTAGATTGACAATGGGAAAGTTTTCATTCGGTGCATGCGCCTGGCAGTCTGGAAGTGCCAGTCCGAGAAGCAGTGTATCTGCCCCGAGAACGTCTTTAAAGGCCTGAACAATGGGAATACTACCGCCTTCACGAATCAGGGCGATTTGACCACCAAAGGTTGTCTGGAGCGCGCGTTGAGCCGCCAGACCATAGGCTGAGTGTGGATCCATCAGATAAGAACTGCCTGTGTGGCCGCGCTTGATTTCTAGACGAACGGATTTCGGAGTCTGCGAGCGAAGATAGGCCTCTGCTAGATCGAGTATGCGCTCTGGATTTTGGTCTGGGACAAGCCTGAATGACAATTTAAAGAAGGCTTCACGCGGAATGACGGTTTTTGAGCCCTGACCCTGATAGCCACCACCGATCCCATTTACCTCGGCAGTCGGGCGTGCCCATCGGCATTCACGCTCCGTGTAGCCAGCCTCGCCAAAAAGGGCAGGGGCCCCCGTTAGAGCCAGCGTTTCGGCCTCTCCGTCTCCCAGGTCTTTCCAAGAATTGCGTTCCCAATCCTGGAGATCCCGAACGCCATCGTAAAATCCAGGAATCAAAACACGCCCTTCCGAATCATGAAGTGTCGCGACGAGGCGTGCTGCCATCGTCGCGGGATTAGCCACAGCTCCACCAAAGATACCCGAGTGAAGATCGATCGTCGGTCCATGGACTTTCACCTCCATGCAGGCAATGCCTCTCAATCCATAAGTGAAGGTGCCGACGCCTTCAGCCACCATGCCTGTGTCTGAAATGGCGACGAGATCACAGGCCAGTTCTTCTCGATGCGCTTCCAGGAATGGCTTTAAATTTGGACTGCCAATTTCTTCTTCTCCTTCAAAGAGAAGGGTCAGATTGACCGGTAGATCTCCATGTTCCGCTAGTGTCTCGGCGATACCTGAAACATGGGCGATGAGTTGGCCTTTGTTATCGGTAGCACCACGGCAGTAGATGCGCCCATCGCGGATCGTCGGCTCAAAGGGCGGAGACAGCCACTCGGCTAGAGGCTCCACCGGTTGCACGTCGTAGTGGCCATAGAGTAGCACGGTTCGGCGACCCTCTAGGTGCTTATTTTTTGCTACTATTACTGGATGCCCGAGCGTCTCATGCAGCGTTGTCGTCAGTCCCATTCCTGTCAGTTTAGAAACAAGCCACTCTGCGCAGGCACGAGTATCGGCATTGAACTTCGAGTCAGTAGAAACGCTGGCAAAGCGCAGGCAAGTGAGGAGATCGTCGAGTGCGGACATTGATTGTGCAAAATGCAGCGGACTTGTGTTTGTGCAAGCTAAGCGAACCAAGGCCGTATTTCGCCGATAAAGCCAGTGCCCATATCCGCCCGATTAGTCTGCTGACTTCATCTTTGCAGCTGAGTTGGGATGGCCTTACTTAGCTGTTACCCAGGGTAGTTTGACTTTGGCGATGTAGATGCTGGCTTTGCCTTCGTGGGAGGAGTAGTAGCTAACCCAAAGATGATTTTCATGCCAAAGCAGGCCGGGGTAGCTACAGTCGCCACCGCTCGGTAGTTCTAAGACAGGTTCAAGGGAAGTAGGAGTCATTTTATAAAGCACCGTGTGGGCACCTGGGGTCTTGCCTAAACCACGTGAAGCTGCGATGAGTGAGCCGTCTGGGAGTTCAATAAAGTTTTGACCCTGAACGACATTTGGTAGCGGGGTCCATTTCCATTCGCGGAAGGGCGCGGCGGCACTGCCGATGTAGCCGCGTTTATCAGCCCCTTCACGTCTAACGAGGGCTAGGGCGCTGCCATCTTTGAGGAAGCGCAGGGTGGTCTCATTCGGTTGATTGGGCACTTTCATGATCGAGCATAGCTGCCATACGGAGCCATCAGTGCTACTGTAGGATTTAAGTGACCATTCAGGCTCTGACTTGGGACCTCCGGTTGACGGGTAGGTGTTGTAGGAGACACCATAGAATTTTTTTTCTGCTTGATTGACGGTGGTGCGCCAAAGCCAATCACCTTCAGCGAGCAGTTTTTGCGGGGGTGTCCATACTTTGCCATCGGTGGTGGTGGAGTAGCGGGGGCGCCGACCTTTGAGCTCCTTGGTGCCGCCATAAAGCGAGCCGCCACAGATCAGGTAGAGTTGTTTACCATCAGGGGTGATTTCCAGCTTCGGATCACGCAGGTCAGTGCCTTTCTCGCTGATGGTGGCGTAATCCACCCAAGTGCTGCCTGTGGAGGAGATCATGATACGGATGCTGCCATCACTGCCTACATGATCCTGCGCTTCTCGGAAGCAACAAAAGAAGAGATTTTTAAATCGTATCAGGTCGGTGAATGCTTGATGCCCGCCTTTGTCATAGATTTTCTGGATGGAGATCAATTCTGCCTGCG
>Ga0164294_10000639_pt1 | contig 33370 bp, 87 predicted proteins | sample GEODES005metaG_FD_111479 | JGI IMG/M metagenome (GOLD analysis project Ga0164294, IMG submission 111479) | Oligotrophic lake water microbial communities from Sparkling Lake, Wisconsin, USA - GEODES005 metaG | ecosystem: Environmental > Aquatic > Freshwater > Lake | place: USA: Sparkling Lake... | reverse complement strand
CTTCGACGAAACGTGGCGTGACGACTTGAACTGGTAGGCTGTCTAAGTGCCGCCACTCTGGTATAACTGAATAGTCAAGCGGACCAACCAACCAACCAACCAACCAACCAACCCCGGAGTGAATCATGGCTACCTACAAAGGAAACAATGTCAACCTGGATTACGGCGATCTGGAACTCACCGAGGAGCTCGAGGAAGCGCTCAGCATCCTGGACGATAGCTGTGACCTCGGCTCCGGGGGCACCTACGACATCAATGAGAGTGATGAGGAGGGGGCGGAATGGGAGGCGGTTCCCTGTGACGGGCCTTTCGACACCCTCTACTTCGTAGACGGGGACTGGACCGAGACCCTCGGCGATGAGGATGAGGAGGAGGGAGAGGGCGATGAAAACCTTCAAGGTTTGGCCAGCAGGCTGTAGCGCCCATTGGAAGAAACGCAGCATCTGCGAGTGCTTCGTTGATCACTTGCTGCGCCCGGCGGGATTGCTGATCTGAAAGCGTGTCACACTTGACACTGATACTTGGGAGCCCCAACCGGGCTCCCTTTTTTTGTTTTGAAGCCTGCATTGCCGCACCAGCAAGTAGACCTCCAGCCCCGCGCCGCGGGCCCTCTGCCTGCGATAGACTGCCTCCTGCGATGTTGTTGTCATCAACACTTCCTGAAACAGGAAGGGGGCGGCTCACTCATCTAGAGAGTGAAAACCGCCCTGGTGATCATTCTGGTGATGTTTGCGGTGGCTACCTCACCCCGGCAAAAAACGGGTGATGCAGGGTCCCCGGCCTCGCCGCCGATCAGGCAACCGCGACCTCCAGGCAAGGGTAGGGACGTGCGGCGAGATCATACCACATCTCATAGATCATGCTCGACTCGCTCTCAGGAGGGGCGCCGCCGCCGAGATCGGCCATGTCAGCCTCCATCGCAGCGGCATCCATGATGAGACCCGACCGGGCCATCGTGAAGAAAAAGTTGATCGCGAAAGAAGAGGAAGTCATTGTGAATCCTTCATGAGGTTGATGGCTTTCGTCACGTGCTTCATTGCGAGACCTGTTTTCTCTGAAGTCTGAATCCACCGACTACCTTTGTGACCAATCCTCTTCAGGAAGTCGGCTGAGGTTGGGTCATCATCGATGATGATGTAGTCCTCCAGTCCGAGACCACGAAGGTGGATGTTCTCCATCAGCTCCGCCCCACGGTTGCCGAGGTCGGTGCCGGTCATTCCTTCAAAGTCAGCCTTCAAACCGGCAAGCTTCAGAAGGGCAGGGGTGCTCCACCCCTCGGTGCTACGGAGATGACGCCAGGTCGAGGACAGGATGAAGGTGGCCCCAGTCTCCTGGGTGATTGTGTTGAGCATCTCGATCTTGGTCGGGTCAAGGAGCTGGAGGAGGAAGGCATTGCTCATCGGATCTTTCTGGTGGGGTCCTCGGCGAGCCGCCTTGTAAGTGGCGTCGGTGGCAATCACCCCGTCAATGTCAAGGTAAATGTATTTGCCCATTTTTGTTCCTTACCTCTTCATTATACCAGGATGCCGCCGCCGTTGCACAGGTTCGCTAGTCGCGGCAGACGAGTTCCTCATAGGAAGGGTACTCTTTCCCCTTCTCGTCGTAGTAGGGAAGACCAGTGAAGTCGCTCGGCTCCGACCGGCTCAGGAGAATGTCTTCGAATTCGGGCTGACGCGCCCAGCTTGCCCACATCGAGCTGCGGAAGTCAACCCACCGCTGGCGCTCCGTGGAGCCGACCTCGGCTTTGACGATGTCCTTCTCGGTGATGCCGATGTCGGCCGCAAACTCCATCACGCGGTCCGAAGGGAGCTCTTCGAGGAGACGCTGAAGGAGCTGCTCGACGCTCAATTGCCCAGTTGCAGCAGCTTCGACAATGGCATCGATGACGTTTGCTTTGCGATCCTGGATCATTTCGTCTCTCCTTTTTTTTGTTGTTGCCTTACTTCCTTATTCTACCACAGGCAGCCGCCGGTTGCATAAATCATGAAAAAAAGCAAAAAACAACATAAATATATGGAGGAGTGTGATATGAGAATTACAGCTAGCAGACTAAAGAAGATCATCATGCAGGAAATGAGAAGCATGGATGATCACATGATGGATGAACCTGAGGCCGCGACATCACTGCCTTTTGAAATTGACTTCAACAACTATCCTGATCTCTACGACTTTATTGAGAACTGGCACATTCTTCAAGACCAACCAGGAAATGAGATTGACTGGACAAACATGGAAAATGGTGTCCTCAAGGTCGTTGACACCCCTGAAGGGCTCAAGAGAAAGATGGCTTGGGTTGAAGAGAGCATCAGTGACCGCATGAACAACATGCCAAGCGGTCACGAGGAAGACGACGAGCGCATCATGCGTCAGTTGGAAGAGATGATGGACGACGTATCGAAATTGGCGCCCGCCCGCCGACGCTTCGGCCGGTAAGACTCTTCACCCTCAGGGGAAAGAAGGTCTACTGCGTGCACATTTTACAGGTGCACGCTTTTTTTTCCGTGTTCTTGACTTCGATGTAGCTCCAGCCGTCCTCAAAGACCTCGTGCGCACGCGGATATCGCCATTGGACCCAGACCCAGGCTTCATCCGAATTGGGGAAGGACGCGAGAACCTCACCTGAATCCATGTCAATGACATCACATTCCATCGTTTCCTGCATTTTGGCTCCTTTGTGTTCCTATTCTACCACAGGCCACGGGCGGTTGCACGGGTTCGTCGTGGTGTTTACCCGTTGATCCAATACACCAAGTACCCAATGCCCATGGCTACAGCAAACTGCCCGGCGAGGAGAAGCATACTGACGCTGAACTCCAGCAGGGCGAAGGAGGCCTCACCGAGCTCGGATCCCGTGGAATCATAGAGGTCATCGTCATCGTCTTCGTGCTTGTTCATTCATCCGCTCCTTTGTGTTGTTCCTGAATCCATTCTGCCAGGAGGGGGAGCCCGTTGCACGGGCTCCATTTTTCAGGAGCCCGTGCAACTTCGCTTATCAGGCCGCTTCACGGAGAGCGTCGATCTCATCGTACCACATCGTCTTCCCATCGATGGTGACCGTGGTGTCAGTGTTCCAAGGAACCTGAGCAACGAGACAGAAGAGGTTTTCCAGAGTCCCACGGCAGATCAGAGTCCAGCTCCCAGGCTTCGGAGTCTTGATCTCAAGGATCTTGCATTCCGCGAAACCCTCGATATCACTCTTGACGGTATCGATGTCCCAGTCGGGATCATTTTCGTCGAAGGTCCAGTTGAACTCGAAGGTGATTTCTTCCATTTTCTTTCCTCCTTGGTAAAGCTATTCTACCATGGAGCAAGGCCTGTTGCACGGGTTCATCATGAAACAGGCGACGAACCGACCTCAGGTTCGAGGGTTCTTGCAAGGCAAAAGCTTGAAAGTGTAGCTCGGACTCCACATCCAATGATCCTTCATCTCGGGGTCCTTCATCAAGGCGTTCGTCGCAGGAGCACAGCCCAGCTTCTTGACCAGTTGTGACAGACCTCCGCGACCGGTTCCAAAAGGGATTTGCGTGCGAATGATGCGGAACCACTGAACACCCTGGGCATTCTCTTTCGCGATGTAGACATCCCAGTTTCTGGGATGCGTCGACTTCGGGATGTAGTAGAGGTCCTTTCGGATTCTCGTGTCGACCTTCGGAGGTCTCGGCGCGAGGCTCAAGATCCCAGTGTCAGGATGGACGAACAGTTGGGGTCGACGACCTTCAGAGAAGAGAGGCTGCCACCCATCAGAGTAGTGGATCACCATCGGCACGCCGTCGACCATCTTGACGTTGCGCTCGACCTCCCGCGTGACGTGCTCTCGGACATGATCACCCATGGTGCCCTTTGGCAGGACCGCCACGATCTCGCTCCAGACGTCGTCCCAGGGACGACCCACAGCACCCCGCAGGGCCCGCAGGAGGGGCATGATGTGGTCATTGAGATCCTTGCGCCAGCCGATCCGACCGCGGGGGCGCATTCCCGTCTTGGAGCGATGTGAGTTGTGGGTGTCCAGCTCACCGTCTTCGTCGACCTGGGTAAGGCGCTCGCGGCGGAGCTTCTTGTCAGCGGTGTTGGAGGCGCTGCTCAGATGGCGAGGACACTCAGTGACCACCTTGGACATATCGTATCGCATTGTTTTTTCCTCCTCCTGAATCTATTTTACCAGGTCCTCACACCCGTTGCACGGGTTCACCACCTGAGGCGAACTGCCCAGGGGGTCAGTAGCGGAAGTCTGAGGCACGGACACCAAGGGCATCCGCCCGTGCTTCGATGCTCTGACCCTCAGCCGCGTAGAGCGCGTCGAGGAGGAGGTCGTCCTCACCCATTTCGGCCATCACTGCACGGATCTCATCGGGAGAGAAGTTGTAACACGCCGAGGGGTCGCGCCCCAGACGGATGAGGAGGTCGGCAATGTCGAGGGCGGAAAAGTTGCGCTTCATGATTGGCTCCGTTGTGAGTTCATTCTACCACAAGCTGCTGCCCGTTGCACGGGTTCGGCCCCTTCCTCCCTCTACTCTACCAGGTCCTCAGCCTTCGGCTGAGTCGTCACCAGGCGGCTAAAACACATCATGTACTCTTTGAGAGTGCCGCCAACGAGAACATTCATGTTCAAGGCCCGCTGGACGGAGTACCGAGGAAGTTTGCTATCCTCGGAAGCAAAGTAGGGAACGAGGGAGTGGGTGGGACTGATGTCGTTGAAGCTGGTGACAACGTCAACGCGGCGCTGGTTGTACTCAAAGAGGCCAGTGGGTCCGAACCCACCAGTATCAGTCACCACCCAGTTGACAAAGACGGCGGGAATCCAATCAGGATGGTTACAGACCTTGACGAGATCTCCAGGTCGGAGGAAGATCACGTCATCACCGTAGTGCTTCTTAGCAACCTTCTTAAAGTTGTTGGCGAGGAAGACATCAGGGTTGGGCAAGGCGTCGAAAGCCTTCTCAGTCCACTCATTGGGATAGAGTCGGAAGACACCCTCCTTTCGACGATCCCACAGCTTCCCAGCAGGGCTCTTGTCACCCGGAGAGGTGATCCACCCAGCGGTGCTTTCATTCAACGAAGAGAACTGGCAGCAATCCACCAACTGTTGCGACTGGGTGATGCCAGGGCGATTCAGAACGTTGAACAGCGCCTTCCAAACAGCAGTCCCACTCAGAGCACCAGGAATCTTGTAGCCATTGATGATCGTGGACATTCTTTTCTCTCCGTTGTTTGTTTGCCGCTGCCTTGTGATACCATTCTACCATGTGGTGATGAACGTTGCACAAGTTCTGGCTGCCGCGGCGATCGCCGCTCGGAGGTGCTGGGGTTCACGCCTCTTCGGCGAGAATGCCATTCCACTTCGCGATCTTATAGAGAGCGTCTTCGGGTCGGCCCAGCTCAACAAGGAGCCCTCCTTGACGCTCCTCTTCGTAGATGTCGGGAGTCTCTCCATCCCACTCCCAGATGTTGCAACTGTTGGAGCCGATCCACAGCTTCGTCTTGCGAAGATCGAGCTCGCCGGCGGCGACCGCCGTTGCAAAAGACGCGTAGTCGTCGAACTTGGGGTTCATGCCCATTTGTTTTCCTTGCGTGTCACGTGTGACACAGTTCAGGTCCAGGTGTCGGTAGACAGTTCAGGCCCGTCCCTGGGGCCATTTGTTAGGCAGGTTCAAACAGTTGAAGGTGGGGTCCCTGGGACCCCACCTTCAACCCGCGATATCAGGCCGCAGCCGCAGCCCGAGTCCAGGTCCGAGCCCGACCCTTGGTGGTCTCGGTGATGACGCCCGAGGCGACCAAGAGCTCGGCAGCAACACCGATGTCGTGGTAGGCGTAGGGGACCTGACCATCAACCCGGGGAAGGGTGTAGGCGTAATCCTGGAGCTCCTTGGTGGTGACTCCACGACCATCAGTGGTGAGCTCGAGGATGGCCTGCTGAGCAGCGACCTGGCGGGTGTTCACCCGGTCACTGGTGCCGCGAGGACCACCCTTCCGCTCGGAGGGCAGGCCGAGGCCCTTGGAGGTGATCACCAGGGTCCGAGCCAGGAGCTCATCGAGGATGGCGAGGCGGTCGTCGACCGAGAGGGCGCTCACGGTCTCGGCGCTGGCGTAGTTCTCATCGGTGATGCCGAGGGTGGAGAGGATGGTCGAGGAGTTGGTGTTGGTGGTCTCGGTGCTCATTTTTTTCTTCGTCCTTGTTGTTGTTGTTGTTGTTGCCTTACTTTTCCATTCTACCAGGAGGTGGGGAGGATTGCATGGTCCCCCGTATTCGGGTGGGTGGCCGCCGCCATCCGCCATCATCACCGTCCTTCCTCCTCATTCTATCAGGCTGAGGGGCACGTTGCACAGGCCCTGTTGGTCCTGTTGGGCCTTGGCCTGCCCTTTTTAGAAGTCATCAAGGCCAAATCTGATTCAAAGACCCACGCTAAAATTCCATCAACAAGAATGGTGACTCGGCGCCACTGAACGGACGTGTCGCTGAGATACTCAACAAATATTGCTGGGTGACCAGGTGGACAGAACGTTGGCTGATTCTTGCTCAAATTGACAGCAAAGGTCCCTTCTCTATCAACGATCTTAACAAGATCACAAGCATTAAAGGGGCGGCGGCGTGACATCTATAGGCCTGCCCCAGACTGAAAGAGTCTCAATTCACTCTCAAAAGCCCAAGCAAATTTGTTGTCGATGATGACAGCGACCTTTCCCAAATGCATTCCACCGAGATATTCAAAAAAAAACTACAGGAGTGCCGGCTTCATAACGGCCATAGACCCCTATGACTGGGCGGTGGTGGTGGGGGCTGTATGCACCAAACTCATTTTCCTCTTTGAGGACGAGCAGGTCGCCGGCTTGCCAAGGAGTCTTGCGGTCTGTAAATGACATCTGTTAACCTTCTTCAATCATGTCGAGGTCATCTTCGTATATCCAATAAGGGATGGCATCAAAAATGATATAGGTCTTGTAAAAGCCAGACTCAATTCTTTCCCAATCAGGTTCCTCAAAGTAACCTGTGACAATGGCAAGGGACCCAGCTGGAATAGTTGCAACGCAGTATTTCTCAGCCACTGAGATATTAACCGCATTGCATTTTGCGGGGCGATTACGATCATTGACGCAAACAAGATCACCAATCTTGAAACGGTGGGGGCGCTGGTGGCGGGGAGGGCTCATTTTGTCTACCTCACGTTTTATTATATCATCCGCCGCGGCCGGATTGCACGCTCCCGACAGGCCGACTCCATTCACTTTTCCGCCACCGGAGTGAGTGGATTATCACGGGCGGCCCGTTTTCCTCACCAGGGGGCCCGGCCGGTCGGGATGAGGTGGATGGCGACCACATTCCAGGGACTGGAAAACCGCCCGAATGGGCGGTTTTTTTGCGCCGCCGAATTTGGCGGCCTGCAGCAGGACCGGCCGGCGCTGTGGAAGAATCAGTCGCCGAGGCCCAACATGCTGTAGAGGCTCTCAGCTTCGGAGCTGCCCGAGGGCCAAGTGAGACGAATCACCTTGCGCTTCTCGGCGTCGGTGAGGCCTTCAAGGACAGTGCCAACCTCACTGAGGCCGAAGTTTTGGAGAACGTTACGAAGGATCACACCAATGATTGAAGACATTTTGTCACCACACGTTTGGGTTAGGGCAGGTCAGTTGAACTTGGCTCTGAATCTCAGTCGCGGGCGGCGCAAGCCGTGCAAATGAGACCCAAGCGAATGCTCCAGATGAGGGACACGTTGTGAGAACGACCGCAGCGAGTACAGAACATGTTGGTTTCTCCGTGCTTGTTTGTTCTTTCCACATCATCATGGGGGTCAGGAGCGCCGTTGCACAATCCCGTCTAAATGGCCCGCTTGCGTTCCCACCGAGTGGCGTCATCCCAGTTCTTGTAGAAGACCCAGCCATCCGCCCGCTTGACCCAGAGCTGCAAGACATAGTCGCACTTCTCATAGTCGTATTGAGCCATCTTGTGAAGGAGGAAGCCGGCGTTGGTGCCAGCGGTCCTCATACAGGTGAAAGCCGAATCAATGACGGCGACAAGGATGACCACCAAGAACCCAATGAACAGCCCGATGACAGTGGCCTGCTCAAAAGCCATCTTCCATGCGAAGTAGTCGTTCACACCGTTCATGCTTTCCTCTCTTGTTCCGTTGTTTGTTTGCCCCACCTCCTCATTATACCAGGAGGCGGCAGGCGTTGCACGGGCGCTACGAATCTATCTGGTAGCCGGCGGCGATGAGGCGGGTGTGGATGGATCCAAGATCCCAAACCACAAGACCGGATAGCCACCGGAACAGCTCTTCAGCTTCAGCCATGGGATTGAAGGAGTCTTTGAGTCTGTAGTAGTGTTCGCCCCCGTGATCCGCAAGGAGGATCAAGCGGACACTCCCATCTTGGGTGACCCAGACATCACCATCCCAAGTGTAGGGCTCCCGTCGGGTGTCATGAGGAGACCAGGAACCAAAAGCACCCTGAAGGGACCAATCGGTAGACCTGGGATCGAGGTTCCTCGGCATCCACTCGGGAAGACCCTCAGGATCTGGGTGGGCAAAACTCGGCTTGGGAGGGAGTGACCATTCCTTGATCGGAGTCCAGGGTGGCGGACTCCGGCGTCCCTTGTCTGCTCTTGAGGTGGACATGCTTACTCCTCACCGTTCATATCCTGGTAGTACCAGTTGATCCCTGCAACCTCCGCAACCATTTTGAGCACCGAGACGTGATCCAACATGGGAGGAGCCCCGCCGGGAGCGAAGTTCATCCAGTCGTTGTTGTAGTTGCAGAGGAGGGCCACAGAGTACTCGATGTAATCGCCAAGGTCGAGGAGGGTGAAGCCAGGCTCATCTTTCAAATCAGCCCAGCAATTCACGACGGCGCCGTCGTGGATGTCCTGGTCAATGTAGTCCTTGAAGATGTCCGCCAGCTCGCCGAGGTGGGGGTGGGTGAAGAGCCGGCTGAATTCGGCGCGGAGGTCTTCCCAGGAGTTGATGCGGGTGAGTTGCATGAGAGGCTTCATTCTTTGCTCCTTTTTTGTGGCCGCCGGGCGGCTGCCTTACCTCCTCATTCTAACACAGGCAGCCGCCGGTTGCACAGGATCAAAAGCGAGTCGTGATGAAGTAGATGACCCCGCCGCCGAGCGTCAACATGCCAATCACGTCAATCAAGACGAAGAGGAGGAAGGTTCCGAAGAAAATAGGCGCGCGCAAGCCCTTCCCCGAGCCCACCGAGTGGAAGAGTCCCGCCATCGAACAGACCGCGCCGAGGAGGGCGAGCGCGCAGAGAATGAAACCGACGATAAAAAAAGCACTCACGTTGACCTCTTTTTTGTTTCGATTGTTGAGTTGGCTGTTGTTGGTCGAACAGTCTCAGGTCCAAGTCTCTTCAGAGAACGACCAAGGGCGTTCGTAATCATCAGGGTAGTATTCATCGCAATCTTCGAAGTAGCACACCTTGCCCTCAAAGGCAGACCACCCACGGCCGCGGGAGATGATGACTCCCAAGTCGTCGTACTCATCCGGAACGTTGTCACCGTAACTGAGACGGACAAGATCCTCGGTGAGGGGCAGCTCAGACGTGGTCAGGATCGACGAGTAGATGCCACAACGCTCGAAGATGAACTCAGCCGGGATGTCTTCAACACGGTTGAATCCATGACGCTGGAGCCAATCCTGGAGCGTCACAATCGTGACAGACTCATAGCCTCCACGCTTGTTGTCCCAGCCGCGACGCTCCTCGAGAAACCAATCGCCGCATGAACCGGCGCCGGGATTCTCAAAGATGTTGAAGATGAACCAGTTCTGGATTCGGCGAAGCACCTCGGGGCGCTTCATTTCGGAAAGCTTGAACAAACGGTGTCCACCGGCGCAGCCCATGCGGTCTCCTTTGTTGTTTTTTATTTTACCAGGTGCCGCCGCCGGTCGGTTCGGGTGCGGAGACCGCCCCCTTCACTCGGAACAGGCGAGCATAGGTTCCCAGCTTCAAGGCCAAGGTCGAAGAGGCCTCTTCCAGAAGGCCGAGCTTCACCATGGCCTCCAGATGATAATGAAAAGCATCGTAGCGAAGACCATGCCAGCTGACAGGATCGCGCCCAGGAGCCATCTTCACGTCAAAGGAACTGAACCAGTCCATTCGGCGGATGACGCAGGAGGTGGTGAGACAGGCCTGAATGCTTCCGAGAATGAACTCGATTTGCTGGGGTGTGAGGTCTTCATTGACGAGGTCCAGCATTTTCGGCTCCTATCAACGTTGGTTACCTGCCTATTCTACCACCTTCCGCCGCCGGTTGCACAGGTTCAATCCTGCCTGTGCAACCCCTCCTCACGCCCGCTGTCACTCATGACCAAAAGAGAGACCAAAAACCTTGTTCAGCGTGCCCATCCTGGCGTCGTAGTCGTCCTTTTCTTTGTTGTACGCATCCATGACCGCCGCCCGCCAAAGAGTGAGAATTTTCTCAGCCCCCATCCCGTTGTGGACGGGAAACACACAGTTGATCTTGATGGGCCCACCATTGTAGGTGGCGACCACATCGGCTCCAACAACCTTGAGGCAGCCAACAGCATATCGAACCTTCAGATCGAAGCAGAGCTCCCCTACACCGGCCTGGGCGGCGTCGAGACCGGCCACCAGCTCACCAAGACTCTGGTCAAGCCAGTCAACGAGCGTGAGCTGACGCCGACAATCTTCAGCCGTGGCGAGGTGGCCACCAATCAGAATGGAGAGTTCGGTGTTGATCTGAGCAATTTTCTGGGCGAGTTGCTCAGCGATCTTGGGAGTCATTTTTTAAAGCCCCGTCAGTTGATTTTGAAGAACACCACAGGCCGCCGCCGGTTGCACAGGCTCAGTCCTAGACGGACCACTTCCCCTTCCTCTTGTTGAAGAAGAGGGTGTCAAAGGGCCCCCCAACCGGGGTCGCAATGAGCTTCCGGCCTTCCCGGGAGATGTCCCAGGTTCCCCCAGAACCGAAGCGGCACTCCCGGTCGAGGATCGTGAGGGCCTCCAGGAGGGCATCGGTGACCCGAACACCAGTGACGTCGAAGTTCACATGCTCACCGTTGATGAGGTTTTCCTTGGCCATTCCGTTTCCTTCCTTGTTGTTGTTGCCGTACAATCCCATTATACCAGGTGCCCCCGCCTGTTGCACATGTTCAGGTTTGCATCCAGGAACGATCAGCGATCCCCCCACCGATCACCCACTGCAGTCATCAAGAGAAGCACAACCAATACGACCCACGCTTCGAACATGTTCACTCCTCGACCAACAGGCCCCAGCAATTGTCAAAGGACCAGCCGTCGCCCATTGCACGCCCGCGACCGATCAGGTGGGCAACATCCTCCAGCCTCTCGCAGCCTTCCACCCGGCTCTCCGTAGAGATGGAGACGTAATAGGCCGAGGCGTTGAAGTTGGAGAATTCCCCTGCATGAACCCCGCCCTGCCAGGCGGCCCGAAAATCATCAAAGCTTTCAAAGTCATCGGCACTGCCGATGAGGTAGACGAAGTTCCGCATTTTCACTCCTGTTTTTGTTCATATACTCAAAGTGCCCATCGAACCGCTGCCTATTCAGCGATTTGCACGATCTTCACCAGGCTCTTCCAGCCAGGCCTCCTCCTCATTCTACCACAGGCGGCCGCCCGTTGCACGGGCCCCGTCGGCCTGGCGGCGGCGGGCGACCCCTTCGAGGATGAATGCGTGGGTGTCCTTCATCGTCCATCCATTTTGATAGGCCTTCGCGGCTCCAATTTGGTGGGCCAGGGCCTCATCGGTGAGGGCCAGCGGGAGATTCATGAGAGGGTCAATCTCCACGTTGAAGATACCCATGACACTCCGGTCGGGGCCGATGTTCAGCCTATAGGCATCTTTCAATTCCTGGAGGGTTGGGAAGTCGCCGGAGCTCGCAATGACGAACGTGTAGGTTTTCATTGTTTCCGTCCCCTTTGTGGTTGCCGCTCCAGTTCATTCTATCAGGAAGTCGGGCCGGTTGCACAGGTCATCCCGAGGCCTACACGGGCCCCAGAAAGGAGAAAGCTTCCCGGTAAGCATCAAGGGCCTGCTGAGGTGTGAGGGTTGGGATCACCTCCACCGTGATGCCCTTTCCATTGGCGACCCAAAGAGTGTAATTCGGGCGTTCCCACAGGTAGTAGCGGAACTCCCCGGTCCACGTTCTGGTCTGCGATCCCAGCCTCTGCTGGACGTATTTCACAATGTTCCGTCCCAATCCAGCGTCGCCCGCCGCCTCATATGCGGACTGTTCGATACCGAGCATTTCCTGGTGGACGGCCCCAACGTGGCGCTGAATGAGATTGAATGCAGGAGTTGTCACTCGAAGTGGTGGAAGACGTGCCATTCTAGGTCCTCACGGGCTGGCGATCGGCCGAGGCCGCGCCGGTTGAGGGGGGTTATAGGAGGTAGGAAGAATGATGGGCCTCACCCCGGTGAGGCCATGGGATTCACAAGTGTAGGCAGTCGCCCCGACCGCCCGCGCCGCAAGGGGCCCACTTAAATGGCCGACCAGGGTGCCGGCCAGGTAGGCCGCACCGAAGGCGGCGAGGAGGGAGAGGAGGGCGACGATTTTTTCTCGGGTGTTCATTAATGACTAAGCCTCGGAGGCTGCCGGCTGGTGGCTGCCTTCCTCCACATTATACCACCACCTGCCGCCCCTTGCATAGGTCATCCCGGGCGGGCCCGGGCAACCTCCCAAAGAGGAGGATTCACCTTGGTGATCAGTCCACCGAGGAGGGCGGTAATTCTCAGTCAAGGGCACCAACTTCGCCCTCGGTCATCTGACCCCTCCACCCGCACGTCTTCGGCCTTCATCTCGCCGCTGCTTGCCACCTTCCAACGCCCTGGTGGCCACCCGTAGATGACCCGGCCCTCAACAAGAATGTTTATGTGATGTGCACGATCACGGTCCGGGACGTGTTCCACACAGATTCCCATCTCGGGCTTCCAACCTGGTGGTGCATTCCAAGGCGGTGGAGGAGTCTCTTCAATCAAGAGATCACCAACTTTGAATTCGATCACTCCGCCCGGCATGCTACCCTCCAATATTTAGACCAACTCAAAATGACTTCCCCTTGCACCAGAACGGACAGGGCGGCCTCGACCCCCTCGGCGAGGGGCCCCGCGTAGGGGGGCTCCATACAGATGCCTATTCTGGGTTTCCAGTCGGGGCCAGTGGCCCACCAGCGCTCTTCAATCAAGAGGTCACCAGCTTTGAATTCCATTTATTCCTCCTCCGCTCGGCTTGCCACCTTCCAATATCGAGGCCTACTCCAAATGACTTCCCCTCGCACCAAAACGGACACAAGAAAACACTCCTCTCGATGGTGGGGGACCCGCTCCATACAGATGCCCATTCTGGGTTTCCAGCCCAGGTTGGTGGACTGTTCGGCCACTTCAATTAAGAGGTCACCAACTCTGAATTCCATTAGCCCTCCGATGGGGTCGGCGCGTCACCAGGGGACAGAAGCTTCAAATAGAAGGAGGCAATTTTTTGGATCTTCCCCCCAATGAGAACACTCACGTACCATCCTGGAGATTCGATCTCGACGACAATGCCTATCTCCGGAGGGCGGTCCGAGAGGCGGGCGGGCGGCTCTTCCATCACAAGGTCACCAAGTTTCATGTTTCTCCGATGGGGCTGGCACTCAGCCGGGGGACAGAAGCTTCACGGTGTAGGAGTTCACTTGAGTCACTTTGCCATTGATGAGAACCTCCAAGGCCCACGGAGCGTAGGGGTAAACGCCGACCACGAGTCCTATCTCATTAGATGAGGTTCCAAAGAGTCTGGAGTAGCCGTCGATGGGGATCACAAGGTCACCAACTTTGAAGTCCTCGCTTTTTTTTACCCGTACAGTAGTTATGAGTCCCATGTTTCTCCGTCCTCGTGGGTGATTTCACTCCGACCGCCGGCGAAGTGAGACACTTTGGGCATCTCAATCTGGCGGGTGGGAGCGCCGGTTCTTCAAATAGGGGGGCTGAGTGACCACATCCGATGCCGGCGAAGTGAGACACTGATTGGCGGGGGCAGCAGGTCGAGGGAGTCCGCCACCTCTATTGTACCATGGAGGACGCCTGTTTGCACAGGTTCCGTCGTAGTTTGGGGGCGTCTCGGAGTAAATAAACAGTAAAATGGCCCTGGCGGGCGCTGAGATGGAGGTTTAGCCGAAGCCCCGGCCGCCAAGGGGTCATTTCCTCCCCACGTGCCCGAGCGCCCGTCCCGATGCCCCCGCGGGGGCTCGTCGAGGGTGCGCAACTGTGACACACGTGACACGGTTATCCCCTCTCCACGACTCGCAGGGGCCCATCCTGGAGGGTGGGGGTCCGTGGGGGCGGGGTCGGCTGGGTGTTAGGCGCTTGGGTGGCGGGCATCTATGGAAAGTTCGTATACCAATCCCAACAAGAAGTCGATATCCTCCAAGAGCCTCGTGGTGGACCTGCGATGGGCCCAGATACTTGATGCCCGCTCTGCTGGACATCCCTCCTTATGATCATGAGCTTCTGGGTGATTTGGAGGAGTCCATGATTTGCATGCAAGACAACATGCGTAATGATCTGTCTGTGGCCATCCGTTTGAGTCTATTCCTGGAGGAGGATCAAAGATTGTCTCTATCTCTTCTAAGGTCTCGACTGGGAGTTTTGTTTTTTGTGCCGTCGGCGGGAGTGAATCGATGTCAGGTGTGATCATGGTGTTTCCTTTTAGTTTGTTGCCGTTATGATTTGAATATTATCAGGATGAACTTCGAAGATGAAAATTGGTTCATCGTTCCAGAGGATAGAGAGTGAAAAGTTTTCGTCTTCGCTTGAAAATGGGTAGACCCATTCACCGTCATTGGCGATCAATGAGTGAGTATTTTTTAGTGGAAAACTGTTCCATGCTGTATATCGTTGACTGGTGGCAGTGAAGACTTCAAGCAAGAGAACAGGAGTCCCAGCATGGAAGATGTAAGTGTTTTTGAAGCCGTTGCTTGAACCAACAGAGTATTTGAAACTAATCAGATCACCAGGACGAAGACTTTCTGATAGGGTCATGAGAGCACACTGATGTCTTTACGTTTGGACTGAAGAACATGCATCGGAACACCTTCCCAAAAAATAATTACTGTACAATAGACTGGATCAAGTCTAACTGAAACATCAACCACCAATCTTCTTTCTGGAAGAAAGCTCTTTCTTATTTCATTAAGATCTTCTGTAATGACTTCGAGTAGGAGAATGGGTGTCCCCGCAGGGATTCCACATTTGGGAACGGGAATCATGTAATACTCCAACGGATACATGAAGCTGATGAGATCACCTGGTTTCAGGTCATTCATTTCTTCGTGTCGTCGAGAGATTAATTTTTTGGAGATCAACGTTCACCATTGTAAAAAGAATGCCTAAAGGATGTAGGAGAATGATTGTTGGGCTCAACCAAATAGAACCTCTCAAATGCCATTTATGGCCCAGGAGCGATTCAGCAGCCTTGTATAGATGTGAATAATCACAATCATAATTGTAAAGAAAGTCTTTATAAACCCAGCCTTGGCAAATCGTGCGCTGATGAGGCTCCGGGATCATCGGGGCTGGATATACTTCAACAAGAAGTAGTGGGTGGCCTGGTGGGACGGGCACAATATTGTAATTAGAAGGACTGATCGTGATCTCTGTATCAATATAGACGAGCTCTCCCTTCATAGGAAGGGCACGTTTATAAGACTCTTCACCAAAAATTTCTTTTGTTTCCGTCATCATTCACTCACAAGAGATTAGCTTAATACTTGAATGCCGTCAGTACACATTTGAACAAGGATTTTAAGTTCTCCATTAATCAGAACAACCACAGGAACCGCTGTCTGCATCTTTTCCATTGAGTGTCCGGCAAGGACAGCTATGGTTTGAATTTTATTCTGATTGATACAATTAAGATAATCTTCGTGAGTAGGAAAGGCCTCGACAACGACTGCTAGAATGTCTGAGATTTTTGATCGTGACGATACATCCCAAATGGGACATGTCAAACGAACAAGACTGCCATTGAGGGATTGAAAGAATTCATATGTTTCTTGTTTATTGAAGTCAGTCATTTGTATCACCAATTTCTGAAGAATGCTTCAGATGGCTTGGTATATTATCAATGTGATAAACAGACTCTTCGAAGATGAAGTAGGAACCGTCGCCTATCAAAGCGTAAATGGTAGGTGCGCCAGAAATGTTTGGACCTTTGCTAATAAAAACTCCAAAATCGTATGTGTTATTGAAATTAGAAAAAGCAATAAGATCGCCATTTTCGAAATCCACTTGTCAATCCATTTCGTTTTTGAAGGAGCACCATGACGGCGGGAGTGAAGCCATTACCAATTCATCATTGACAAGAAATTCAATTATTGCCCGTCCTTCGTCTGGAACATCGTCTTTGGAGAAGAATGAATAATAGGAAGGTTGAGGGATCTTATTCTTCAAATTATGAATGCAAAGAGAATCATAATCTCCTGGAGAGTAAACTTTGATTAGAAGGCAAGGTCCAGTAAGCTTACGAAGTTCTCCAAGAGGGTTTTTTGCGAAATCAATGTTGTTTGCAATGAAGAAGAGACCTCCTACATGGGAATTAAAGAATTCACGTGCTTCACCATTCATCCGAGCTGCCAATTGACGTTCAGACATTCTCTTTCTCCATATGAGCTCATTCAACAAATTGACAAGCTTTTATAGGTAACTTCATAGTAGCGATTTCGTAGCCTGCAATGATCTCTATATGTGCCCGTCCTGACTTGACATCAGACAAGTGTCCAAAACTAAAGAAAGGATGTTTATATCCGCCGGCGAGGATGGCGTTAAATTCTTGAGCTGTCCACACATTCAAGACAACGCATCCTATACTAAGATATCGTTCAAATCTGTAACCACTAAACACTGATTCGGAAAAGAAAAAAAGATTTCCCTTTTTTGATAGGAAAAATTTGTAAGCTTCATCATCCAATTTGGAGATCGTCATTTTCTGTCTCCAAGAAGTCATATAGGTCCATATGAAATTGACCATTAAGAACTTTTCCTTCCCACAGTAATTCAATCATTGGCAAAGTGTCATAATCGTATGAATCAACCGCTGAAGTGATGTGTGTGATTTTCTTTTGAATGACATTGTGGGCAGCGACAAGAATCACATGCATATTGACTTTTTCACGTCTTATGTATGCATTATCAGAAAAAATGTGAATGGGTCCCCCGCTAATTCGGATCAGGTTCCCCACATTTTTCTGAAGTTTTTTAACTGAATCGGCGTATGTCAATGTTACATTTCGCGTTTTATTTTTTCTTGACATCACCACTCTCCTGCTTGTTATATTTTACCATAACCCGTCGCAGATTGCACGGGTGCTATGGCTCAGTAATAACAGCAACCTCTTCAAAAGAGGATAACAAACACTGCTTAACCTTCAAAGCATCAAGAGCTAGACGATTGTCATTTTCAAGAGCGTAACATCTCCACAAAAACTTGATCGTGTGAGCAAATTCATGAATCAATGACTCTTCGTCATATGCAAAAACATGCAAAGAAATTGCAGGTTCAGTGATCATGAAAAACCCACAATCCATTACAATAGTAAAGTTGAAATTTTTTCGAGGAATAAGAACAGTTTTTCCAAGAGAAAAAATGACCGTGTTTGGATCATACATGATTTACTCCATAATTTCAATTGCTTAGAACAAAGTTTTGATATGCTGAGATTGCTTCATCAAAGGTTGTAAAAATTCCTCGCACCCTAAAATGTGTTGGTTCATCAGAGCAAGAAACAATCCAAGACCCAACAGTCAATTCAGACACTTGGGCTGTGATTGTTTCTGCATCATCAGAAGTATCGTGATGCTCAGACCAAAGGACAAAAATTTTGTTTGTCAATGATCAATTCCACAATGTGGATTGTTTAGAATCGTTCAATAGTGTCCAAAAAGTCTTCTTCAGAGAAAGAAGGACCACCATCATCATACATGGTATGATACCATTGAGCCATCTTAACCAGATCTTTTACATAACCTGATAGCTCAACGCGAATTGTATCTTCACCTTCATCGGGTTCAAGAGATTGAAAATCCAAACGGAATTTTCTAGCCTGGGCTCTAACATCTTCAAGATCTTCAGGGAAAACATTAAAGAAAGCCATTCCACCATCGTCATCATCGGGATCGATGTAATCAGGTTCACGATAAAGATCTTGTGCTTCTTTAAGAATAATTGACTTCAAACGACTAGCTGATATTTTCACGTTGTCTCCTAAGTGATATCATATCATATATATTATCTATTTTCATTTAAAATGTCAAAATCTTTAGGATGTGTCCACATGCGATGTGGTTCACCATTGATAATAACATCCATCATTAAAGTTTCATTAAAATGACTAAAGATCTTGTATGCCGTCTCAGTTGCAACAACTCCATTAGTGCTCTCGGTTAAACGAGATTTTTGAACATCAAGTAGAATGACGACTCTACTTTCTACTTGGTCAACACTTTTGGTGTCATACCAATAGAGAGGAGTCTTAATAAGAATAAGACCATATTGATGTTTTTTAAGTTCTTCAATCATATTGTCAACATTATGGGTCAATCAACTCCACATCATCTGGATGAAACCACATCCAATAGGTTTTTCATCAATGAAGACGCGTGCAAGGAATCCACCGTTTGTACGACCCATCAACTTTTCCGGAGTTGCACTCCAAGCTATAACATTATTTTCTGCTTCAGTGATAGATTCATTGATCCAATTTTCTTTGTCGGGAATTGACTCTAATAGAATTAGAAGATTCGAAAGAGTGAGCGGACAATTTCGAATCCAATACAGCATGTTGACTCGAATCAAATTCCCATTATGGGATTCCAACTTTTGGAAGAAATCAACGTAATTCATCGATCAACTCCATTTCTTCTTCATTAACCCAAATCCCAATATTTTCTCCGTCCAAAAGGACGGAGATTAAGAATGTGATTTGTTTTTTAGTTTCCAAAACGCCTTTGGCTGGATAATGCCCATCTTTTGACCAACCGGTCAAAAGACAAACTCTATTATCTATATCGTCAACTCTCCTTTCTCTAAGCCACCAAATTTTGGTTTTGAAACGCACAAGACCACCAATATGGTGGTCAACTCGTTTCAAGTAGTTAGAGCATACTGAATAAGATATGGGCATGTCAGATCAACTTGGTTGAAACCAAGCCGGCGGCGCCGGTGATCTTGTCAAGATCAGCTGAGTAATATGGACCAATTGCCACTGCGGTTCGAGTGAGAACACCGTTAAACTCAGTCTCGCCATTGTCGGTCATCATTGCGGCAGGCAACCCAGCCTCAATAGCAAGCTGATAAACACGAACCAAATCATCGTCAGATGCAACCGACAAAACAATTTTCTTGAAAGAATGAGTTGCCCAATGGGCCATGGGACCATTAATGAAACCAAACATTCGGTAGGAGCAATTGGCATTGTGCTCATATGGATCACCATGAGCACTGTCATGAAAACCATCGTTCCAATGGGAAGGTTCGCAACATTGCTTATCAACACTCAGCATGTTGAAAAAAACTTTCATCGAAGCATGAGCAACCTGGGCAGCAATCTTACCCTTTCGCATTCCAAGGGCGCCATTGATGACAATCACTTGCTTGATTTCGTGACCAGGGTTCTTACTGGGATTCAAAATATTCTCCAGGGTTATTGCTTATTATACCACAAGATTACTGGATTTGCACAGGTGCAAATTACCTATTCAACATGAAGTTCAGCCAAATGAATTTGAACTTCTGTGTCGTGTTCAAAAACTTCAAGACACGCCCCGGTAAGAGAGATTGCGTTGTATTCACGATAAGGCACAATTTTCATATAGAGATCAATTTTGTCCGTGCAAACCGAAAAAACTTGACCCGCATGTAGTTCTTCAAATATGTCAACATCGGGCTGCGGAGCCCGAAAGATTTGAATCCTGTCTTTTGCATTCATTTTATTCTCCTAATAGAAAGTTTATGATACAATTTTAACGATGTTCTGCCAAACGTGGAGAGTGTCCCCCTCCGGGAACTGGATTTTGTAAGTTGACATCCAGTCCTTAGGACTGTCACAAATCGAAATGATGACTGCAAGTTTACCAGAGCGATACATTTTGGTAGTCTGCGCATCGCCAAAATTTTCTTTGAGAGCAACAAGGTCGCCAATCTTAAGTTGAGAAGATATTGGAAGACTCATCTAACACCAAAATATGATGGGGCTAAGCCAAGCTTTCATAGGCTCGGTCAGCCTCAACGGAGGTTTGATTGGGATACAAGGGTAACTAAAGACTGGAGTTTGCAGAATTAAGAAGAAGCGTTTGACGATAGGACTGGGTCAGTTCTCCGACGCTATTCAGAACAAGCACTCGCTCACGCATGAAAAAACTTGCAACCTCCCCCTCTTCCTTAGGAAGGGACAGGAGCTTCTTTCCAAGAAGATATTTGTAAACTGTTGGTTCGTGAATGTCAGTCATGATTCCCTCTAATAAAGTTTGTTAAGCACTTTCCAGTTGCTGGAGCAAATGCTACTCATCAACGAGATCAATCATATAATGTTGACCACGCTTCACAGCCGTCCAAACTCCAGGAGCTTCTCCTCCAACAAAGTAAGGGATGAAACGATTGAAAGACTTACACGTGACGAATCCTTCAACAGGAGGAAGACCGTCATTGGTGCGAATTTTGACCAAATAACAAGAAGAACTAAAGCCTTTTCGATGATCCCAAACTGACAACTTCCCAATCCATCGAGGATCTGCGATCCAGTTAGTGGACCACCCAGGCTTATCAGCGAAGGCGACCTCTCGAACATTCGGGCCCGATATGAAAAGATTAGGAAGAATGCTATCTCCTTCTTTTGGAGAAGGAACCTTTTTGGGATAGTAGGCAGCGGTGATGCAATGAGGAACAACACGCCGAGGATTGTCAATATCGCCTCGATAATTGATCTGAGGCGGGACATTGATCACAGGAATCAAAATGCGCTTTGACATTACTCCAACTCCGGGGCTTTCATGATTTCATCGTGGACGGCAAGAAGAGCAGTAACCTGACAAGAGCGAGCAATGAGATTGCGCACTCGAACCCACTTAGGATCAACCTTGTCAATGGGAATTGTGGCGAGGGTTTGAACCAACTCCTCCCAGTCTTCAGGTGTAAAGTCGTACATGATGTGCGAAGAGATAAACCCGACCTCTTCGAGAACGGCCAGATCAAGGGCCGTGCGATGGTCTTCGGTGAAGCGATTCATTTTTCTCCTTCGTTCATTTTTTGAACTGAGTTCAATGTTTGCAAGTTGAACGTCTCTCAAGACGTTCAACTTGATTCCGAAGTTGTTTGATTTGATCGTTTCTGTTTGCGTCCCCACAGGCTCCAAGAATAAGCCCTATGCAAAGAAGAATCATCGAAATGTTATCCATGCTCCACTCCGTTTGTTGTTTTTATTTTACCACATGCCGCCAGCAGTTGCACTGGCTCACCCAGTGACGAATTCCTTTGCTTGCTTGAACGCCTTCGCAAGCTCGGGGTCTCGAGCCAGAGAGTCCTTGAGGTATTTGTCGAGGCGATCGGCCTCGGCCTTCTCGGCATTGTATGCGAGCTGTTTCTTCAGCTCACGTCGCTGACTTCGTGCATCAAGAAAGTTATTCAGCTCTTTAAGAATCACGTTGTCAGCCGAGGACAACCACTGAGTTGGGAAGATGATATATCGCTTATTTTGCCATTCACCAAACTGCTCATTCGACTGGATGAAGATCTTGGTTTTCAAATCTCCGAATTTGCACTTTGTAAAGTCTACATTGTACTTGGAGCTGGGGAATCCCGTCAGTGGCTTGCAAAGGTTCACAATGTGATTGATACGCCGCTTCAGACAGGTGTCAAAGTCACGAGATCTTCCAAGAGCTCGATAGTAAATGAGAGCTGCGTCGGAACGAATCCGTTCGTTTTCCTTGATACTTTCAGGAGTAAAGATGTAAGTCATGAGAACCTCTGAGGTGATGGGTTACACAAAGATGATAATGATAGGCTGCCCAGCTTCATTCTGGTAGCGGTGAACTTCAACAATAGAACCGCCGCCCTCCGCAGCAATCCAGCTGATCGCTACAAAGGGGGTGACCGCTTCCAGCCAAACTTCGCCAGTGGCGTGATCGACAACATCCCATTGCTCGGGAATGGCAACATTCATCATCATCATGATCTCCAGTGTTGTTTGCCTTACCTACTTATTCTACCACATGCCGCCGCAATTTGCACGGGTTCAACAGCAGTACTGTTGGTAGATCGCTGAGTCAGGACCTTCCTGTTTCAGCAAGATCTCGCTCTCAAAAGTGCTGGTGTCAATCTTCGTCAGCGTGATTTCGTATGTGAAGACAACACAATCATGATATTCAGCTAAAATCTGGTTGATCTTCTCAGTCGCTTCAGTCTCTGAAGCAAAATAGAAGCTTTCAGCTTCGGGAAAAATGCTGCCGCCGCGGAGAGCAAGGGTGACGTGATACATATCTGATCCCCATAAGTCTATCATTACGCTTCAGAATTCTCTTACTTTTCCTTGGAGTTAAGCTTCACTCACAGGCTGCTTCGTAAAGCGCGAGGAAGTCTTCTTCGAAGCAAGCGAGTTCTTCAAGGTGCTCGTCAGTGATCTCCCATTCCTCAGCGAACTCTTGGAGATCAGATTCAAGGACCGTATAGAGGTAATCCATCAATTCAAGAAAAGTCTCGGGCTCTTCCTCGATGGAGAGGACTCCACGCTCGCCTTCTCCTTCATCGTCAAGAACGTAATCGTTCCAATTGACAACGCCTTTCGTCCAGGGTTTGACAAAGTTCTCCATGACGTCACGAAGATTAGGATACACACTGAAGCAAATCGTGAATTTGAACTTTTCACCCATTTTATCTCCCTAACAAGGCTATTCTACCACAGTTGCGCACCTATGCAACAGGTGCGCAACTTTGCCAAGCTCACCATAGAGAGCCATTCTAATCTGATGTCAGATTAGAAACTTACCATATCTACACTATACTCCTCGATGCGATTATCAAAAAGAACATTGATGCTGATATAGCGCTGGATTGAATAATGAAGCCCTTTAGGAGGATCATAGGTTGGAGTTAACTCATGGGTGACAACAATCTCATCAAAGCTTGAGAACTCATTGGTGCGACGAGGCGGTCGGCCAGGGCGGGGCAGGAGGCGGGGTGAACTCACAACGTCGATGTCAGCAGCAACCCAACTGGTGAAAATAGCAGGGCGCCACTGGTAATTGTGAACGATATGAACGAGATCTCCTGGACGAAGATCTACAATCTTGGAGCCACATTTGTAAAATATGGGCGCTCGGATTATCTCAAGTAGACAAGCATCTGGGTGCTGGCAAGCTTCAAAAGCTTGCTGAGTCCATTCATTTGGATAGAACTTGGTAGTGGGTTTATGATCGACGTTCCACAGCACTCCAATTGGCCCATCATGACCATTCAAAGCGAAGTAGTCAATTGCGCTGTAGACTGGGTTGAAAGCTTCAATATCACGCTGGATTTCAGAAAGTGTGATCCCAGGATGGTTCAGGATGCTGCGCAAAGCCTTCCAAAGGATGATTGCGTAATTGCTGCCGTCGGGAATTACATATCCGTTGATGATTTTGGACATTTTTGATCCTTTTTGGATAATGACCTGCGGTATCATTCTACCGCAGGTCCCCATAGGCTTGTCAAGTCACCAAGGCTTCCCAGTGACTGACTGATTACAAGACGCACACCAGAGCCTCGTACCATCTTTGCGCCAGATGATTGACGCTGACCCACACTTCTCACAATCTAGATGAATCGTGTGGGTCACTTGACCATCAGCAACGTAGACATCTTCTCCCATGAACGCGGCGGCAGCACCAATCAGATGAACGCCAGTCTTCAGCTCTTCGGGGATGTTGTTGTCGAGCCACATCTTCCACTCAGTCTTCCAGGAGTTCCACTCTTCCCACTCTTCATCGTTTTCAGGCTCATGGAAATTGTAAACAACGCCGTACCACTTTACCGCGATGGCCGACCAACTCTCAATCGTCACAACTTCTGTGACAGAGATTGAAGGAAGCCGCGGCGCAAAAGAGACATGAATTTTGATGCCGTCCATACTGGATTCTCCTTCTTCGGTATCTTTTTCCTCTTCATCGTCTTCATCGTCTTCGGTCATGTGGTAGTCGTCGTAATTCTCCAATGACTCCAAGATCTCGCCGCTACACATGCCTCGAAACTGTCCGCGAGCATCCAGGTCTGCAAACACATCCAAGACAAGCTGAATCGCAAGCTCAGCTGAGCAATCAACGACTTCGACTTCATCTTTGAACAGGTAAACATTCTCTGAGCCAGCACCAACTCCCAGAGGAATGCAACAGAAGACTTCACGATCAACCTTGAAGCGATCAGGCATGTCCTTCCAGAAACTGTCGGAGCCGCTTCGACACCAACCAAGGACTCGAAAGGTCTTTACATCGTAGTCAGGATGGGTGACCACAATGTTGTTGGTGTAGTTCTTGGCACGATTCAAGACAGAATTGAGCAAACCGTTGTCCATTTTTGTCTCCGTTGTTTGACTTACCTGCTTATTCTACCACATGGTGGGGCCGGTGCACGACGCCGAGCTCACGGTCGTCATCATCCTGAGCGTCATGGAGAATCTTGATGATCTCGTCGAGCCTTTCACCAGGCAGGTAACCGGAAGTGGAGAGGCTGATATAGCCTGCCTCGTCTTCCTCGATGTAGATCGGAACAGTTCGAACGAAGATTGTCTTGATGCACATTTTCAAACCTCTTGTTTTTTTGCTTTGTCAGTCAGGATTCCGGCTGTTTGCAACCTCAACGAGCTGGCCTGCATGATGGAGCGCAATCTTGCGAGCTTTCACCAGATGCTGGCCAGTCAGATGGCGACCGCTGTTCACCCAGCTCGCGTAATAAGACCCATTTCGAGCAGCCCAACTGCAGAAACCGATGCCATTGTTGTGCTTGGTGTCAGAAGCTTGCTGTTCATCCAGGGTTTGACGCTTCCAGAGCGCAACAATCCCACGCTCTACGGCGGCGTCGGAACTTTCCAGCAAAGCTTCGATTTGGGAACGGGTCCAAACTTTCGACATTGTTGATGTTCTCCTTACCTTGTGAAGTTATTCTACCACAACCTGCCGCCGGTTGCACGGGTTCAGTCGTTGCCATCATCGTATGCAGGGACAAAGTTACCAATACCAATCCACTTTATTCCAAATTGAGGATGTAGTATTTTGACGTATTCATTAGGACTTCCGTCAAGGATGGTGACAAGGTCACCATCCTTGATGTCTGTGAATAAAAGGTTTTTAGATTGGCGTCCGTGGGAAACCCACTGAATTTTTACAAGATCTCCTGTCTTAAACATTTTCATCCTTTATAAGAGTCAAATAATCTGACAGAATCCATCTTCGTTGATGACGCGAATGTAGAATTTCAACGCGGGCGGCTCTTGGGTTTTCATTGACAATAAGAGCAAGATCACCTGATTCAGCAAATTCTATCCTGTCTGCGACACCCCATGGTATCTTATTGAGATCTTGCTCAAGAAACAGAGGAGCCGAGCATTTAATTCTTACAAGATCGCCTGAATTAAACATCTTTAGACCCCTTCAAGAATATCCAAACTAACTTTTTCAATCCAACTTATTCCATGCTCAGGATGGAGAGCCAGGATGTAACCACTGTTACTAGACTCAGTAATGATGACAAGATCACCTTGTGAGGCAACTACGATGTTATCGTGTGACAGAAACCCGGAAGGGCTAATATTTTTCCACAGGTAGGAGTTGCACCGAATCTTCGCAAGGTCACCTGGCTTAAACACTTTTAGCTCTCTTCAAAGGTTTCAAACTAGCACTTGCGACCCACTTCAGTCCATGCTCAGTATGGAGAATCTGAGTGAAAGTGCGCTCATTGTCGTAATCGACAATGATGACAATATCATCTTTGTTCGCCATGAATTTGCTGGTTCCCCAGATTCTCATCTCGGACTGCCCGGGAGTTTCCCATAGAGACATGCCCACCCAAAAAACTGCAAGATCGCCTGGTTTAAACATTTTAATCGACCTGTTGGATGTACACCAAACTACTGGTTGCGATCCACTTTAGCCCATGCTCAGCGTGGAGAATCTCGGTATAAGTGCGTCCCTCGACAAAATTGACAAGGACGACAAGTTCATTTGTGTGTGCCACACCCCTCGCTTTGTTAGGAAGGCCTGCCAGGGTGGCGTTTTCAAACAAAGAAGAGCTCCACCGAATCTTTGCAAGGTCGCCTTGTTTTGACATCTTTTTCACCTTGGGTTGGGGAAAGCAAATTATTGACTGCAATCCATTTCAATCCATGTTGAGCATGGAGAACTTTAATGTATTTACCTTTGATGCGATTCTCGGCAACAATAACAAATTCATCAGCTTCTACAAGGATTCCTACAAATCCAGGCCCGGAACTTCCAGGCAAAAAGCTCCACAAATAGTTTTTCCATTTAATCTTTACAAGATCACCTGTTTTCATTGTTTTCCAATTCCTCAACTGGAATCACATTAAGGTGATCGACCCACCGCAGTCCAAATTTAGGATGAAGCAATTGGACTAAGCCATCTTCGATATCAGTAACAACAACAATTTCATCGCGTTTGGCAAGGTCACAATCCCAACGATGGGAAGGGAAATGATCATCGTCCCAAAGGTTTCGAGCTTGATGAATACTTTGCCATAGTCCGGACTCCCATAGAAACTTTACAAGTTCGTAGACCTTCATCTCTACCTCCAGTACTCTGTGAGTGAAAGATGCGCAAGGAGTCGGGTCAGAACAAGACTTGCTCATGATTGCTCAGTAATCGCTCTTGCTTACATTCCTATTATACCATGCAACAAATTAGGTTGCACAGGATCTTGTACCAGCCTCGTCATCCTGTCCGCGCGACACGAGAAGAAGCTCTGCATTGTAGTACCAGCCAACTTTGCCTTCAAAAGAAAGGCAAACTTTTGAATATTGCTTTGTTGTAAAAGTATCAACAACAAGTCCGATTGTTCCAGCAGGATACGGACCAATCCATTCAGTGGATACTGGTATTCCAATCATCATTGATGCACTTTTTTTGAGTGCGACAAGATCACCAATTTGAAAACTTAAAGCGTTTATTTTACCCATCAGAATTTCCTTTTTCGACAAAAGACAATTGAGTCTCAAAAAGAAAGCCTGATTGACCATTAATCAGAACACGACGCCTCGTAGAATTCTTATGTTCGGAGTCAAGAATGACTCCGAACGCTCCTGCTGAAACAGATATAAGTGAAGAAGTAGGATCTTCAGTCATCATCAATCCAGAGCGAGTGAGGGAAACGAGGTCACCAACCTGGAGAGTCAGTCTTACTTTATCCATGCAAATCTCCGCTTTGAACAAATTCTACTTCGTTTGTGTAGAGCCAGCCTTTTCGACCATCGACACAAACAACTACAAAGCTGTCATCACAACTGACAACAATTGCAAATTGTCCTGGAAAATACGGACCAAATGTGGACTCATTTTCACCAGCTCCAACGGGAGCAACATAAGATTTATAACGAAATCTAACAAGGTCGCCTGGGTCGAATTCTTTATACATTATTTCACCAAAGCGATCATTTAGGATCGTCGTTCCCCTTGACTATTGAATTATACAACAGGTTGCCGCCTGTTGCACAAGTTCATTCTTCGCTCTCTTTCTCCTCAACATCGTTTTCAAGACTCTCAAGCACTGCCTGAGCTCTTCGTTTGCCTGCAAGCCAGTAAGCGTTTGACTCTTCCCAACGAAGACCTTCTTGCACATCGTCCTCTTCTACATACCAGCGAAGACAAGATGCGAGCTCTGCAATTTTCTTTTGTAGATTTTTAACTTTTTTCTTTGACATGTTTTATCCTAACACAAAAAGAAAGGCACACAAATCAAAAATACCTAACGTCAACACCCAAAGATATTGTGAAATTCACCAATTGGGCAATCTTTTGAATGCCATTTTTCATCAGAAGCACCGCAGCATGAATAACAATTCAAATTCCAGTCGATCATTGACGGCATTTCATGCGCAAGCTTCTGAATCTTTGTAAGAAGTTCTCGACATTCACTCTCAGTGAGCTGGTCGATCTGAACATTCTGGAACTTGGACATTTCCCCTCCTTTTACGAGATCAACGCATAATTAGAATCTTCAATCTCCCACCCTTCATCCGCAATCCAATCTGGCATCTGCGAAATTGACGCCTCATCGACGTCTTCTCCAGGAGAGATTGAAATCTTGAATGTGGCCTTCTTTTTCTCACGCTTATAAATCCAAAATGTAACTTTGTAGGTTTCCATTCACCCTCCTTCAACGAGCATAACAAATACACGGTCCGTCAGAAGAGTCGATATAAGACCCACAACGATTACACGACGAAGGTCTCCATGTATTTTGAAATTTCTCTTCGGCATCATCAATCTCATCTTGAGAAATGATGCCATCCATCACAAAAAGATCTTTGAGAGTTGAATGAAACCACCCAAGAGAACTCATTGTGTTATCCTCATCTGGACCTTCTTGAGAAATTCTCAAGATTTTGTTACGAAGACGATTGATGATGTCTTCACGCGTAATCATGGAAACTCCTTAAGCTAAGAACGATCAGCGTCAATGTCACGAATGCAGACACCATCATCATGGCCTCCGTCACAATTGTCAAACACGACAGCAGATTGAACCTTCACAGATTCTTTTTTCTGCAAGGCAGGAATTGCATAAGTGTCCGACACCACAACATAATCGAATCCACTGCGATACGAAGGGGAGCCATCTGAGAGGCGAATACAATTACATGTATTATTATCATCAAGAGAGAAACGACCTTCTGAATCAAGCTTGGCAACATAGAAGGCAGGAACCTTCATGTAGCTGTGTGTTTCCCTGTCGTAACGACGAGCCCTCTCAAAAATTTGACCAACCTTGAGTTCATCGAAGAGCATATGAATAGACATTTTTCACCTTAAAGAGGGTTGTTTGGTAAGATTCTAACTGGAACAAGCGGCCGCTTTCAATTCGGCCATTTCTTTTTCAAGATCGTTGATTCGATTGCTTCGACTAAGATCGGACCAAGCATTGAAAAGCAAAATGATAGTGATGGTAAAGGTCAAAAAACTATTATCCATTTTATGTCCTTTTCAGTTAAAGGTTCTTCAGAAGTTCTGCAAAAGGATTGTGAGTGAGACTGGCAGACTGCTCTTCCTTCCATTCCTTGTTGAGTTGCTCCCAAGCATCTTTTCGCATAAAGATGATGTCATCAGCGTAATAAAATTCAAACTTGCCTTCAGCTTCGCACCAGCCGCTGAGGTCTTCGTTCCAATAACCAATTTCGACCCAGGAATCAATTCCACCTTGGAGAGAGAAATCAATTGCCCACTTACACCACTTATGATAGGCGGTGTCGCCGTCGGGATGCTCAGACAAACGTGAAATAGCAACGGTGTCCGCATCAACTCCACGAAGATTGTCAAAATTCAGACGCTCAGGAGGGCAAGGAGGGTTGGACCACGAGATGAGACTCTTCGAGTTTGGAACGCTCATTTTTTGTCTCCTTGGTAAGTTTATTTTACCAAGTGCTGGTGCAGATTGCATAGGCCCGACATGCTTTATTTCATTTTCACAATAAGAAAAAACTTTATCATCAATCAAAACATCAAATTCAGTTCTAGACTTATTTCTAAATATTAGATTGTTTATACCTACTATAAGACCAATTTGTTTGCGCTCTTTATCCCACTTTGAAGCGACAAGATCGCCTAAACAAAAATGATGCTTAGGCATCTTTGAACACTAGTAAAAGTTCATGAATGTCATTTGTGATGTTCCAACCATGGGTTGCAGCCATGCCTCGACCCATAAAGGATGCAATAGTCTCAAGTGGATAAATTGTAGTTCCACAACTTTCAGGAAGTTGAAACACCCATGACTCACCTTTCTTTCCATTTCTTCCAAATGAACCATTGTGAAAATCAGACGACATTTCTTCAGGAGAATCATAATCTTTAACAAAAGCAACCAAATACACAAAAGTTTGAAGTTTGACTGACATAGTGTTTCTTATTCCTTGTTTCTAAGAGATAAGTCTCAATTCATATTCCCAAAATGCATGAACTTCATCATCTACAATGATGTAGTATTTGTATTGTTTTACTAATATGCGTGAATTTTTGACCAGCCCTAAAAGACCTGGTGGTCGATCAAGCAAAAGACTTGATGAGCCTTCATTGAAGCTTTGCCATTGCACACAAATCATGACAAGATCACCAGATTGAAACATCGGATTTAGATTCATTGAGGGTAATCCTCAGTGCCTTGAACATAGTCAGCTTCATACTCGTAAACCCATCCAATTTGGCCATCAATCAGAATTTTAAACCTGTTGTATCCTGCGGGTAAGTATTCAAAAAAAATTACTAAATGTCCCGCAGGATAAGGGCCTAATACGGTATCATTTGTTTCACAAACTTTGGATCCCAAAAGTGTTCCGACAAAAGTGTTGTCATCAATGAACTTAAGAAGATCACCGGCTTTATACACCTTCTTCATCTTCTAAACCTTCAAGAGGTTCAATTTCATCTTCAAAAACCCACCCAAGTCGGCCATTAATGAAAATTATTACTTTTTCAGCGTTCATATATTGTTCACCAAAATATTGAACAACAATTGCAAAGTATGTATTATCGTAAGGACCAAGCAGGCGCTCGCCACCGACCTCGACGTCTATAGTGGTTCGCGTTCCAACCCATATATCGGAATGAGAAATTCTAACAAGATCACCAGGCTGAAACATTGGTTTCCTCGCCATCAGTTATTGAGAATAGCGCCCCGGGCCTACCTTATCATTCTACCACATTCCGCCACCCGTTGCACAGGTTCAACCTAATTTTTTTTGTGACGTGGGTTTTTAGCACTTCCCACATATTACAATCAATGAGAATGGTAAGAAAATTAGAAACAGCCTCTTCTGACATATGGGTTTTGAACATATGGGTTTTGATAAACCCAACCTTGATTACAAGGCCCAAAGATCCAACCTTTGGTGAAGGCATCAAACTATACTCACCCCAACCTCCAATGACCTCCACCAGATCTCCAGGATTGTATTCAATCTGTGTCATCGCTGGCACAAAGCGCTTAGGTTTCATATTTTGGATTTATCCACTTTTTCAACAAAGGACAAGGATTAATGAATTCATTATTCCCTACGTGTTGAATAAGATGATTTCCCCACAAGAAAGATAGGCCTCGCCAATCTTTGTCGCCAATACTCTCTGGATGAATGACGACTGGTTCATTAGAAAGTTTCAATTTGTGATAAAATTCACGAAGGTGTGGGCGGTTACGCATGTCTACCCAAACTTCATGGAGAAGAGATTCGTCAAGTAGGCCGTCGCTTTCCAAAGCCAATGGAATTGCTCTATTCAAAGACCAACCAAATCGACTTGCCGCTGGTAAAACGGTTTCACTGATCCACCTGTTTCCACAGGTCATCTCCTGCCAAGAATCCAAATCGCGTTGTGGCCATGGAAGTTTACATTTCTCTGCCAATTCCTTAATCTCTTCAGAGAAAATTTGGCATGATTCAACAATGTTGAGGTCACCCAATTCAAAATGGTCCAAAACCCTTTTTGCCATTGGGGCCGGGATATTAAAATAAAGCGTCAAAAACAATTTGCTTTCTGAGCCTGCGCCCTTCAAGGCTTCAACATATGCTTTGAGCGCATCACCAATGACTCCCGCTGCTTCAGCGTGAACATCACCATCACGAAAAATACGCTGTTGACCATATCGTTGTTGTCCTGGCCACCAGAGGCCGGCGTCAGGAGCAGGAGGCATAATTTGCTTATCAAGATTAGACAAGCAAATTGAAGTTTGATCGCCGACGCGCATCCGTTGGGTGAGGCATTCCAGAATGTAATTCCAACCATATCCCAAATCACCAACTGTCGGCCACCACGTCTGAACGTAAGACCACCAATGGGGCATGTGGGCCTTGTATTCAACTGCAGTGTGGTAGTATGGGATTGATTTTTCGTTGTTGACTCGATAAAGAGTAGAGAGTGAACCCCAGTTGCGGGGCTCACAGACAACTTGAATGTTGGGCTTTTCTTGATTGTTCATGTTACCTCACTCTTTATTTTACCACTTTATCGAGCCTTTTTCACATGATCATTCATACAGCTATCTACCAGGTGTTCCAGCCACAAGTACGACGAAGAACAGGAACATTTTCAATGTTTTCAAATCCATGAATGTACTTACGATTCATGGTTCGAAACGAACGCATTTGGCTGACCCTGAAGGCTTTGTTTTCCTTTTTGATGTAGTGCCTACGAAATCTAGAAAACGGCAATGCCTTTTTGTAGATTGTCCAAAAAGAAATGCACTCGCCTTCGATAAGGATTCGATCACCATCGATAATCTTGAAGTTTTTAGAAGCTTTGCGATTTCTGTAAGTTCGTGCCATACTTCACCTCCAATTTTAATTATTGGATGGGACGAATTAAAGCTTCTTTGTACACCCAGAAACATCAAGGATGAAAGAAACCCATTGGTCAACGTGGTTCTTTTGAGTGACAGGAATCTGTGTTACAATCATTCCGTCAAGTCCACGAGCATACTCAAGCATTCGAGAGCTGGCAACAGGGTTTGCCGAAGTGATGATCACATTGCTGGTGCCGAAAAGCACATTCTCAAGATAGTACATGCCATTCCACTCATGGTGGATCTCACCTTCAACGACTGAAGGCATATCGTGATCCAGCAGGATCGCCGCAGTTGGATTACGTCGAATGAACATCTTCACAGCCCATGGATTCTGCATGCAGATAAGAGTGTACCCAAATGGAGCCAGACGATCGGTGAGGACGTCATAACGCTCGGGATTGTCATCGATTGCGAGAACAAACTTGTTCATGATAGTACACTCCTCTTGTCTTTATTCTACCAGGTTGCCGTACCTGTTGCACAACTTCCTGTGCAAATCGTAAGTTCAGCGACCCGAACCAGGAGGCATCAAGTGACACTCACTGGTGAACTTCCACAACCAAGCAGACGGACACTGCAGCGTAATAGGATTAAGACCACTCTCATCCTTGTAAGTCAGGTTACACCGAACCATGCTGTTGTCGTCAGTATCCCACTCCTCACAAGAGGGAGAGGCGATGATAGTGGCAGTAGGAAGATAGCGCTTCACCCAATGGTTCGCAGCGGTCACAGCCTTGTTAGTGTTGGCAGGAGTAATTGCAAGAGTAGTAAGAAGAATTGCAGTCATCATTTTAAACTCCGTTTAGTTAAAGAGATTAGCGCTTTGTGTTGAGT
>Ga0164294_10000637_pt1 | contig 33401 bp, 30 predicted proteins | sample GEODES005metaG_FD_111479 | JGI IMG/M metagenome (GOLD analysis project Ga0164294, IMG submission 111479) | Oligotrophic lake water microbial communities from Sparkling Lake, Wisconsin, USA - GEODES005 metaG | ecosystem: Environmental > Aquatic > Freshwater > Lake | place: USA: Sparkling Lake... | reverse complement strand
TCTTCTTCTGTTTATGGCCGCAATATGCAACTCCCTAAAGATGAGTCAATGTGGCTCGGCCCTATGACTCCTTATGCTGCAAGCAAGCTTGCTGCGGAAGGATACATCCAGGCATATGCCTCGGCATATAAAGTGCCAATTACGTTATTGCGATTCTTTAATGTCTTTGGCCCCAGCCAACGTCCCGATCATGAATATGCCGCAGTTCTACCTAAATGGATTTGGCTTGCCATGCAGGGTAAACCAATTGATGTTTATGGTGATGGAACTGCTTCTCGTGATTTCACATACGTTGACACCGTCCTAGATATTGGAATGACGGCCATGAATGAGAAGGTGTTAACAGAAGGAGCCATGAACTTGGCCTATGGAAATAGAATCTTTCTTAGCGACACAATTGAGATGCTGAGAAAACACTTTCCAGATTTACAGGTTAACTATGTAGAGGAGCGTTTGGGTGACGTTAAAGAGTCACAAAACGCACCCGAATTACTAAAGAAACTCTTCCCTAAGGTCCAACCTAAGGATTTTGAAACTGCGCTGACCGAGACTATTGATTGGCTCAAAGAGTTTGGTCAAAGCGTTGCCAACGGTCCTGCGACTTCGGACTAGCAACCTTTTTATGTGTGGAATAACCGGCGGAGTCGGAGTTAGTGCGCCTAGCAAAGGACTCCTAGATGCTCAACTCAAATCAATCGAACACCGCGGCCCAGATGACACAGGGACCTATTTAAATCAAGAAATTAGTCTAGGAATGTGCCGATTGGCCATTGTCGAAGTTGCTGCCGGTAAACAGCCCGCCTCTGATGCTTCTGAAAAGATTCATATTGTTTGGAACGGCGAAATCTATAATTATCGAGAGCTGCGCTCCGAGTTAGAACAACGAGGCGTGCAGTGCCGTGATTCCAGCGAATCTGAAGTGGTAATTAATCTTTACCTAGAGTTTGGTTTAGATTTCATCAACAAACTTAATGGAATGTTTGCCATCGCTATTTATGACTCACGCGATAAATCTCTTCACTTGATTCGTGACCGGATGGGCAAAAAACCATTATGGATCTCGCAACTAAATGATGGAACCTTGTTCTTTGCATCCGAAGTTCGCGCCTTAATGCCGGCACGTCCAGATCGCACGCTTCGAACAGATATGGTCGCCGAAGTCATGCAATATGGCTATATCAATGCCCCACATTCAGCGTTCAATGAGATTACACAAGTTCCACCTGCTTCGGTTTTGACCTGGCGCGCAGGCAAGACAATTACCAAAAAATACTGGGAGCCAGATTTTGATACTAAAGTCCAGATCTCTTACGAAGAAGCTCTAGAAGTGACAAAAAAACTAATTGAAGAATCAGTTTCACGACGATTGATTTCTGAGCGCCCACTTGGATCATTTTTGAGTGGAGGTTACGACTCAACAATAGTCACTGCCTATATGGCAAAGTTAATGAGCGAAAAGGTTCAAACCTACTCAATTGGTTTCCATAGCGCCCAATTCAATGAGGCTCACCATGCAAAGCAGGTTGCCAATTACCTTGGTACTAACCACCATGAGGAAATTCTCAGCCCAGATCCTGCATTAGTTGTTGAAAAAATCTCGCACGTACTTGACCAACCGTTTGCAGATTCTTCAATTGTCCCTACATATCTATTAGCTAAATTCGCGCGCGAAAATCTCATAGTTGCACTTGGAGGTGATGGTGGAGATGAAGTATTTGGTGGCTACGACCGCTATCTAGCAACACCTGTCATGCAAAAACTCAATCCATTTCTGGGACTTGCACGCTTCAGCTTAAATGTCGCAGGAAAACAGTCTTTTGGAAATGTTCGAAAGATAAATCGAGTTGGTTCACAACTTTCTTCAAAAGCATCACTCGGAGAGAGGTACAGCTCGATTTTATCTTTAGCTCAGCCTCATGATTTATCAACTCTGCTCAATCCAAATTTCCAAACCAAAGTACCGGAAGTTGCGAACCTAAACCAATTTGCTAACGGGAATCTCTCATCTTTTGATCGCATGATTCGGTCTGACTTGGGTGCGTATCTGCCAGGGGACTTACTTGTGAAAGTTGACATAGCAACTATGGCAAATAGCCTTGAACTTAGATCGCCGATGCTCGACGTTAATGTGGTCGAATGGGGCATATCACTGCCACGTAAGTTCAAAATCAAAGGTTTTGAAACAAAACACATTCTCAAGGACGTGGCACGTTCACTGGTGCCGGCGAACCTTATTGATCGACCAAAAATGGGCTTTGGAATTCCTAGAGCCGAATGGCTGAGGACTGGAATGAAAGAGCAAGTAATTTACACACTTACGGATACAACCTCTACACAACGCGGTTGGCTAAATCCTGCGGAAGTTAAAAAAGTATTAGATCTTCACATGTCGGGCCAAGACAGAGACGGCATTATTTGGCCGATGTTGATGTTAGAGCTTTGGGCTAGGACCTGGCTCGATTAGCCATTAGCTTTTTGTAAAGCACCTCGTGATCGCTAACTAAACGCTTTACTCCAAAGTTTGCCAGGGTGAACTCTTGTGCAGAGGCTCCCATCTGAGTGCGTAATTCAGCGCTATTGGTTAGTTTCTCGAGAGCATCAGCGATTTCTTGCACATCCAAATTAGTGATTATTCCAGTAATTCCCTCTAAAACCACCTCAGGCACTGATCCAACTCTTGTCGTTACAACAGGTATCCCCGCCATTCCAGCTTGAATCAAACTTAAAGGTGTGCCTTCATTATCACTAGTCAAGACAACAATATCTGCAGAGGATAAGACTTTTTCTATATCACTCTGCCAACCAAGCACTTTCACCGGCAAATCATGTTGTGAAATTCTCTTTCGACACTCTTCTAGTAATTCACCATCACCAGCCATAAAAAAATCTAGATCAATGTCACGCTTCTTAACTTCACTGACAACATCAAGAAAGCGGTCTGGACGCTTAATCTGAGTGATGCGCCCAATAAATGCACACTGCAATCTTGAATGCGATATCCCAAAAGATTTCAGAGATTCATCTTTAGTTGGTAGCTTATCGATTACTAAACCTGGTGGCATAAGGCTAAATTTTTCTTTTTTACCTATTCCCGCATTCAACAAATCCCGTCGGACCTTGTCGCCTACAGCCAATAACTGATCTGTAAATTCTGCTAAGAATTTTTCGGCAATTACAACAAGTAATCTCTTGAACGATCCAAAGTAGCCATTGAGTAAATGGCCATGAAATGTGTGCACACGAATAGATGGTTGTAATGAGACTATTGAGGCTATACGACCCAAGAATCCAGCTTTTGCAGTGTGTGTATGAATTACATGAGGCTTAAATTTGCGAACTTCTCTCACTAATGTGGTGAATGCTCGAATGTCCCCGCCCAAACTAACTCGCCTTCCGAAACCTTCTATTCGGATAGCTTTAACATCGGTGGCAACTGTCTCTAAGTAATCAGCTTCATCGGATGCACAAAACCCGGTGTATAGCCGGTGCTCAAAATCGGTAGCACTGAGTCCACGCATCAATCCAGAAACTTGAACCGCCGGGCCCCCAACGTTCATGCGAGCAATGATCCGCATAACCCTAATGGGGGTCTTTTGGTCCAAGGTCACCTCGTAATCTTCCCTTAATTTCTCCCATATGAGGCCACATAAGCCCTTGTATATTCGATGTGTATGTTAAATCGTTGCCAAGAGGTTAGGATTCCACAAATGAGCCCGCAACAGCCCCAAATACTGGCCATTATTGGCCAAGGTTACGTAGGCCTTCCCTTGGCTATGGCCGCTGTCGATGCCGGTTGGACTGTCATTGGAGTTGATAATTTTGAGGTCAAAGTAACCCAGATTAACTCAGGCTCAAGTCCAGTTGAAGATGTATCTGATTCGCAATTAAAGGCAGCACTCTCAAAAGGTGTTTATAAGGCCACCAATGATTTCTCTTCAGTTTCTCAAGCTTCGGTAATCACAATCTGCGTGCCAACACCACTTGATGATAAGCGCGAACCAGATCTTGCGTTACTACGTAGCGCAGCAAAGGGAATCGCACCATTCATTTCAAATGAAACATTGATAGTGAGTGAATCAACTTCTTACCCAGGAACATTGCGCGACATAATTATTCCTATTGTCAATAAGCTTAAACCTGAAGCAAGCAAGACTGTTTACTTTGCAAGTGCTCCTGAACGTGTTAACCCAGGTGACCCTGTGTGGAATCAAAAGAACACGCCACGTCTGATTGGTTCAATTGATAATGCCTCTCAAACCAGAGCGCTGGCATTCTATGAATCAATCTGTGATGCCGCGGTCTCTGTCTCTACCCCTGAAGTGGCAGAAGCAGCGAAGCTTCTCGAAAACACTTTTCGATTAGTAAATATTGCCTTGATTAATGAATTCACCCAACTTTGTGCCGCCAGTGGAATAAACGTTAACGAAGTGATTGGTGCTGCTTCCACCAAGCCATACGGCTTCATGCCCTTTAGACCCGGTGTTGGTGTCGGTGGACACTGCATCCCAGTTGATCCTTTGTATTTAACATGGTGGGCTCGTCAAAAGGGTACTAGAGCAGAGTTTGTGGAATTTGCTGCCTCAATAAATCAACAGATGCCAATGTATGTTGCAAATCGTGCGCTAAGTTTGGTGGATTCAGACATCAAAAATCCTAAAGTGTTAATTCTCGGCGTTGCCTATAAACCAGGAGTAGGAGATGTTCGCGAAACCCCAGTGTCAGAACTGCGGGATCACTTAGTGACCCAAGGCGCTGATGTTGCATGGCATGACCCCTTGGTTCCGATGTGGGATGGTTCAAAACCTGTTGATTTAGGCTGGGATTGTGATGTTGCAATCCTTGCCACTAATCAGCCAGGGGTGGATGTCGAGAAGCTCATCTCAAAAGGCGTTCAAATCCTTGACTGCACGAACTCAATAAAGAATCTAAATGGAGTTACCTCTCTTTAAGAACCCTTCATCATTTCCGCAGATATATCGGCGATTATAGTTGTTAGGTCTCGTTTAGGCTTCCATCCAACTAATTCATGAATCAAATTAATATTTGGTACTCGCCGCTCCATGTCTTCAAAACCATCACCGTAAGCTTCTTTATAGGGTACGTAGACAATCTCGCTCTTAGAAGCGGTTTCAGAAATGATTTTTTGGGCCAAACCGTTGATAGAAATCTCAAAATCATTTCCTATGTTGATGACCTTACCAACGGTGTTTTCGGCAAAGGCTATAGAAATCATTGCGTCAATGACATCATAGACATGTGCAAAGCACCGTGTTTGGTTACCATCACCATAAATTGTGATTGGTTCATGAGAGAGTGCTGATTTAACAAACCTTGGAACGACCATTCCATAAGCACCTAGTTGACGAGGGCCAACTGTATTGAAGAATCTAACAATTCTTGTCTCTAATTGCTTTTCAACAAAGTAGGCATAGGCAAGTGATTCATCGATTGCTTTTGCCTCACTATAGGACCAACGTAGGGTGACTGGACTTCCAAGGATTCGATCGTCACTTTCTTTAAGAGAGTCTGAAACATTCTTTCCATACACTTCACTACTACTCGTTAAAAAGACAGGAGTACTCGTCAAACTTGCAATTTCAAGGATATTTTCAGTCCCGCGGATATTTGTTAACAAACTTGCCAGCGGGAAATTGACGATGTTAAAGACGCCTACCGCCGCGGCGAGATGAAAGACATAATCGGCATCGTCGATTAGAGGTCTTAAAACATGATTATCTAAAATGGAGCCTTCAACGAAGGTGAAACCCTTAGAATTTTTGAGAGTTCCTAAATTCGAGACAGTTCCCGTGCTGAGATTATCTATAACGGTGACACTGTGACCGATATCGATTAACCGTTCGCTTAGGTGTGAGCCAATAAACCCAGCTCCACCAGTGACTAGAATTTTCATTCTTCAAGTGTAGTTCATTCGTGATGGAGCTGCATCAGAATTTGCATTTTGGAAAAGAGCAAGTAATTGCAATCAATGATTTGCCCAACCGCTCCGTTCCTACTGGAGGAATTTTGCCGTTTTCCTGATGTTTCGGATCTCACTCAAACTCACTGTAGATATAAGATGGCCCAAGACACTACGGGAAGGCTTTATACATTGGGTATATATGACGCAGAATTTTATGCTGATATGGAGATATCTTCTGTTACTTCCGCCAAAGAGATCGTTCCAATGCTTTTGAATTTGTATCATCCGGATTCAGTTGTCGACTTTGGATGCGGGACAGGTGCATTTGCTGTGGAATTCCTTCAAAATGGAATCAGAGATGTTGTTGGCTACGAGGGTGATTGGATGCGTACTGCCAAAACTTTATTGCAGAAAGATAGGTTCATTTACGTAGACTTTAAAAACGAAATCAAACCTTCAAGAAAATACGATTTGTGTTTGTGCCTAGAAGTTGCTGAGCATATTGATCATTCCTCGGCTCGAACTCTGATATCTAGTCTAACGGCCCTTAGTCAAAGAATTGTTTTTTCTGCTGCTATTCCTCACCAAGGTGGAAATCATCACATAAATGAACAATGGCCAGAGTATTGGGCTCACCTTTTCGCCGAGAAAGGCTTCATTCTTGCCTGGGATCCCCGAATTTCCATCTGGAATAACTCAAAAATTGCCCCCTGTTACCGCCAGAACTTACTAGTTTTTGAAAAAAGCTCCGAGAGTGAACTAAATGTTCCTCTATCTCTTGTGCACCCAGAGGCCTGGAATTTAGGCATGAAGTACCGGAAAGTTCCAATCTGGTTGAGAGCATTACAGTTATTGCCTAGACCTTTGTTAAGATTAGGAAAAAGAGTCTTTCTTAGAACCCTAGGTAGTCTTAAGTGAATCTGAATTTTCCGTTAGTTAGCGTTATCGTCCCCAATTTCAATTATTTGAGATATTTGGAAAAGTGCTTAGAAAGTGTTATGTCTCAAGACTATCCAAATATCGAAATTATCGTTGTTGATGACGGCTCAACAGATGAATCGGTAAATTATATAAGCAGCCTAACTCCCAAAGTTAAATTAGTGCAACAAGAGAATAGCGGAGTCTCGGTAGCACGTAATCGAGGATTGCTTGAATCAAAAGGAGAGTTCATTGCTTTCTTAGATGCAGATGACTATTGGGATCCTTCAAAAATCAGCAAACAAATGAGTTTAATTTTAAGTACTGGTGTAGATCTTGTGTATTCCGGCGTTAACCTTGTGTCACCTGATGGGAATGCAATTTTGGAAGCCATGCATCCAAGTTTTAAAGGTCAATGTGGACAATATTTTAGGCGTTACCCAAGTCGAGCAGTGATAACTTTAGGTACGAGTAACGCGCTTTTTAGAAAAAAGTTACTTGCAAAATCGGGGCTACTGGACCCAATGCTTTCAATTAGTGCAGATTGGGATTTCTTTCGTAGAATTTGCGACTTTGCAAATGTAGATTTCATCGAAGAGCCATTAACATTTTATAGACAGCACTACGAAAATATGAGTAATTACTCCAAGTCTTTCGCGAGTGACACACTTAGGTGCGTCAAGAAAATGGTAATTGATGATCATTCGCAGTCGTCAAAAATGAAAAAATGTCAGTTGATGTTGAAAACTTATCTACTGATCTTGAAATATCGACTTGGCCGGAGTTAGGCAATCCACATCGGATTTTTGATTGTCCAAGCAACTGTGCGTTCGAGTGATTTTTCAAAAGCAACTGGAGGGTTCCAACCTAGATTAGCTAGCTTTTCCCCATCAAGTGCATACCGTAAGTCATGTCCAGGGCGAGTACCTTCCACATTGACGAAGTTGACTATTTCCTCGAGCGGTTTATCTTTACCTAAAATTTTTGCAATCAACAATACGATTGCATCGTTTGACAACTCGAGCTCTCCACGGACATTGAAACGTTCTGGTCTTTCGTATCCATCTGTGTATTGATGTGGATTCGAAGAGAATTTTTCAATAATGAAGCGCAGGGCATCGGCTTGATTACGCGCATGAAGATAAAATCTGCTTCCTGCTTTCCAACCACCATCCGCGAAAAGTGCATGTACTGGTACTGGAATATTTTTTAGCAAATTATTAATTATTAAAGGCACAAACTTTTCAACATCCTGTCGTTCTCCAATGATATTCATTGTATTGGTGATTATCACCGGAATATTGAAAGTGCGCCAGTATGAAATTGCAATAGCCTCTTGAGCGCTTTTACTTGCTGAGTATGGGTTTGATGGGGCATGTGGACTCCACTCAGGATGATTTGTTCCTAAAGGTGCTGGTCCATAAACTTCATCTGTACTTATCTGAAGGAATAACTTTAAGTTTGGAAGAGTTCGAGCGTACTCAAGCATTGTTAATGCTAGAGCGACATTATTTTCGACAAATGGACGAGGATCAGTAATTGAACGGTCAACATGGGACTCACTAGCCATGTTAATAATTACATTGATGTCACCGATCTCATTTGCAGTAACCAAATCTATTGGTGCGGTCAGGTCGTGGGTGATAACAGTTACTCGTGATCGATAATCAGGCAGTTCTTCGAACACCGCTCGAATGCGTGCAGATGTTCCAAAATGCCGGAAAGAGTCTGTTGCAACAATTTCCCAATCGGTAGTTTTTAGAAGGTGTGCCAAAGTATGATGACCGACGAATCCCCCAGCACCGGTTAAAAGAACACGCATAAATCCTCCGAATAATCATGGCTATCTGGCGAGTTAGCGAAACATTATCAGATATCTTTGTTGATAGTTGAGCTTGAAACTAGAGGGGGCGTTGAATGAGAGTCTTAATGATTTCATCTCATCACATGCAGGGACGATATTTTGAAGATTTCGCGAGGGGCGCACAAGAATCCAACTTGGAATTGGGGTTTATGTGGCTCTCAACTGACACCCCCCCCGATTGGCTTGCAGATTACAATGTTCAAAATCTGACAGTAGTTTCTAGTAGAGAAAGAAACGTCTTTTTTCAAATACTTCAAGGAATCCATGCAGTATCTAAATTTCGACCAGACATTATCCAATCACACCTTTTTCGAGGGGGAATAGTTGCAATGATTCTTGGGCGAATCACAAGAACGCCGACTGTGCTCACTAGGCACCATATAACTGAACACATAGAAGTTGGTTCGAAATTTCACCAATTCATTGACAGGATTTCTGCAATTGTAGCTAACCATGTGATTGTTTTTTCTCAAGCAGCAAAGGTATGGCTAATTGAGAGAGAGGGGATTAACGCTAAGAAGATTACAGTGATCAATCAAGGGTTTGATTTTGCTAAACTAGACCCCTTACCGAATGAAGTTTTGGATGCACGAATAGATTTAGGATTCACTTCTCGTACATTTAATCTTGTATGCATTGCGAGATATTCCAAAACAAAAGGGCAACTTTACCTTGTTAAAGCTATTGCAGAATTAATTGAGTTAATCCCCGATATACGTTTGGTTTTCATCGGGCCAGGAAATTCTGATTGGCTTGCTTCCATTGTCAATGATTTGAATTTAAAGGAATTTATCCGCTTAGAAGGATTTCGCCCAAATATTCCCGCATGTCTTGCCGCTGCAGATTTAGTGGTTCACCCCTCTCTTGTAGACGCATTCAGTCAGCTCCTAATAGAAGCTCAAGGAGTAGGGGCACCCTTAATTGCAACTGATATTGCAGCCGCACGAGAGCAAATTGAAGATGGAATGACAGGAATAATAGTGCAAGAGAGGAGTAGCTCTGAATTGGCTTTAGCTATTCTTCGTCTCCATAATGATAGGGCGCTAATGAATGAACTTGGAGTCAATGGAGCAAAATCAGTGAGAGAGAGATTTACAGTTTCCCGGATGCTCAAAGAAACCGAGGAATGCTTTACAAAAGTTCTAAGCGGCTCTGTCTGATCCTTGAGACTTGACTAAACTAATTAGTCAAAGGAGTTAACTGCCGATTAGGCGTAATGTCAGCTGCCACTTCATATAGGGATATAATTGGCGAGAAGCTCAAGAATCAGAGGAGAATCAAATGAATATGGCAGATGCTTAAGTCTGTATATCAGTCATTCTTGCTGCTTCCAGAGAGGGCTAGAACCCGTTACATATGGGTTCTATTGAGCGTTCTTATGGTTAACACCTTAGACTTAATTGCAATTTTTATTTTGGGTTCAATCGTTTCATTAATTCCTCAGTTTAGAGCTAATAATTTTACACAGCCAGACACAGTTCTTAACCGCGTTGAAATTGCCGGTCTCAATTTCGGAGCATCAAATCAAATTCTCTTAATAGGGATAATTGTCGTACTAGTTATTTTCATCTGTCGTACTTATTTCAGCCTCCTAATATCGCGAAGAATTTTCATTTTTTTAGGTATACAACAGGCTAGAGTGTCAGCAGACCTATTGCGAAAGATCCAGAATGTCAAATTTAATTGGCTCCAAAAACAGGACTGGCAAAAACTCATTTACGTAGTTACCGATGGGCCAAATGCATCGATAGTTGGAGTTCTTGGTCAGACTGCAAATCTTTTCTCAGAGTTAACTTTGACTTTATTGATTGTGATTTTCTTACTCACTGTAAACTTCACTTGGACTCTGATTTTAGTTTTATTCGCTGCGATGCTTGTCATTATACTAAACAAGATACTTGCAGTAAGGTCAATTCGACTTGGTCAATCAATTTCTAATTCAAGTATTCAAACTCGTCGAAATGCATCTGATGCGATTTCCTTATTCCAAGAGTTGCGGCTAACAAATACACAAGAATTTTTCCTAAATAAGTTTGTGGTTAACAAAGTTGAAGGCGCAACTGCTTATGGAAGGTCTACCTGGATTCAACAGTTTCCAAAGTATGTCTTTGAAATGCTGATTACGGCAGCTGCCCTTTTACTTCTTATTTTGGCCATCCAGACGGATATTGATGGAAGGATTTATCTAATCTTCTTGATTGCAATTACCCGTGTGCTTCCCGCATTAGCCCGAATAAATACGTTAATGATTTCGATAAAGTCAAGCATCGGTAGCTCTTTATTGGTATTTAGAACGGTTGATGAACTTAATCAACATAGTCGAACTGAACCGAAGAATACGGTAGTGACCTCACAGAGAGTAGTGAATAAAGGGCCCTCATATCTGAAGGTATCTGACTTATGTTTTCAATATGAAGATGGCAAAAATCTACTCGACGACATATCACTTGAAATAAAACCTGGAACAATGTCAGCACTCATTGGGCCCTCTGGTGCTGGCAAGTCAACGCTTATTGAATTAATCACTGGATTCTACGAAGCAAATAAGGGTGAAATAACACTCGATGGCCTAGCTATTTCAGATTTTATCGATACCAATCCTGGACGAATTGCGTATGTATCTCAAAATCCATATTTTCTGAATGGTTCAATACTTGAAAACGTGGCACTGGGCGTCTCACCTCAAGAAGTGGATCTACATTTTGTCACTTCACTTCTCGAAAAAGCTGGCGCAAATCAGTTCATTGATGCTCTACCAGAAGGCGTGCACACGCAACTTAGTGAAGGAGGCGCAAGATTTAGTGGAGGGCAACTACAGCGCATTGCATTGGCACGGGCCCTTTACACAAATCCAACATTTCTGATTTTGGATGAGGCAACGAGCGCGTTAGATGGAAAAACAGAAGAACTTATCATCTCTACACTTGAAAATCTAAAAACCACCACATCCATTCTAATTATTGCGCATCGCTTTGCGACTATAGAATTCGCAGAACAAGTCCATCTTCTCTTAGATGGTCGAATTGTAGACCAAGGAAGATGGCAAGATATAAGCAGTAGAAATCCTGGCATTTTGTCCAGAATTGACCTTCAAAAATGAGAAATTCTAAATTGGTTTCTGAAAGATTAAAGAAGTGAGTTATACAGCAAAAGACCTTGAACGGTTATGCGGTGTTCGTGTAAACCATGTAATTCATGTAGGCGCATGGGAGGGTGTGGACGTACATGATTACTTGGAATTGGAAATTCCTAGGATTACTTTGATAGAAGCTCTCCCAGAAAAAGCGAAACTCTTGAGAACTAAATTTAAAACTTATGAAAATGTCGAAGTCCTTGAATATGCAGCTAGCGACAAGAGTGGCGAACTCGTGACTTTCTATCCACTAAATTACGGGTCGAGTTCACTTTTAAAGCCAAACCTGAATTCACTCCGTGAAATTTTTGCAGACTTCACAGAGATGGAAGCCATCAAGGTTCAAACCTTGAAATTAGATGACATTACCACTAGTTCAGTAGAACAAATTATGCTTATTATTGATGTACAAGGCGCTGAGCTTCAAGTTTTAAAAGGTTCAGTTTCGGCTTTGGGAAAGACGATATTAATAAAAGTAGAAGTTTCAACTGTGGCATATTACGAGGGACAAAGTTACCAATCTCAAATTGAACAGTTTCTGAGGTCTCATGATTTTATCAAAATCTCACAAAGAATTTCGAAGTCTATGGGGCAAGGTGACGCAATTTTTGTAAGAAAGAGAAATATAAAAATTGTTCCATATATGAAAGTAAAAATTATGGATTTACGTTGGAAGCTTTCGATTCAAAAATTTAATCTACATCCCATAAAGACGTTCTTTCAATCACGAAGGAATAATTCTTGATGATTAAGAAATTTCAAATCCCGAAAATCATTATTATTATTGGTGATAGTCACGTAGTTTCACTTACTGATTCCAAGTATGAAAGAATTGTTAGTGCCAAGATTTGTCGAATCATGGGGAGAAAACATTTTTTCATCTCACTGTGGTTTCGAGACACACTTGCTTTTCAAGTTTCAAAAGGAGAGTTTCCTACGACAGCAGCAAGATTAGCGCGCGCATTTGGTTTACTTGGAAATATTGGAGCAAAATATGTATTTTGCTTTGGAGAGATAGATATTAGATGTCATTTAGCTGATCCAGAAAAGAATACTGGATTTATTAATTCATACATATTAAACTGCATAAAATTAGTCAAAGCAAAACCAAAGGATGTAATGTTTTTGACCCCAACTCCTCCAAGTGATTTCTACTTGGACCATCCGAGTTTTCCAAGGAGTGGAAATCTAAATGAACGTGTCAGAGCCCACAATGACTACTGTGCTGAATTAGAAGATGGCGCAATTTCAAATTTTTGTAGATATATAAATTCACAATCAGCATTAGTCGATGGACATGGTGGGCTACGGCGAGAATTAACAGAAGATGGATGTCACTTAAATTCGAAAGGCGCGGCAATAATCAGGAACATTGTTTCAAATTGCTTAAACTGAATTTGGTTAGTAATTTTGAGCAATTTGAGGAAGTCGATGGTGTACTGTTTAGGGGTGCCGAATCGACGCCCAGAAATACTTGAACTGCCACCGATTTCACGGATCATAAGTTTACCCAATGCTCCCCTTGTAACAGTCATTACCCCTAATTACAATCACGGGCATTATCTCCAGGACACACTTGTGAGTGTCAATCGACAAACTTATAGAAATCTAGAACATATTGTTATTGATGCCAACTCATCTGACGGATCAAAAGAAATACTTGAAAAGTCGGATGGGATCAATTGGTTAAGCGAACCAGACAAGGGCGTCCTAGATGCTTTCTTAAAAGGGTTGAGAATGTCCAAAGGTAAATATGTGATGCTCTGCCAAAGTTCAGATATGTATATCGATCCGAGTTGGATTCAAAAGTGTGTAGAAGTTTTGGAAAGAGAACCTGAAGTCTCACTTGTTTGGGGGGGGTTGACTACAGCAAATCAGGCGGGTGAGTTGATAGAGAACCGTTCTTGGCCAAAACAAGACTTTAGAGTTCCCAATGGACTTGATATGTTTTTTTATTGGGTAATTTCATCTATTAATTTACCAGAAACAAACTATTGCATAAGGCGAGAAGTGCTGGAATCTTGTCTTTCTGAGCTTGATGTTCCTGATGACGAATACGATTCTGAAGAAGACATAAACTTATTGTTGCAATTTCGATTCCACAGCAAAGGATTCTTAAGTCGCTATCTTCCTGTAACAGCGAATTTTGTACGTGTTCACACAGATCAAAGAACTCAGGCATGGCAAGGATCTGGCCTGTTTGAGCGTAAGATGGCTGCATATGGTGCAATGCATAAGAAATTTAGGAGACAGTTGATTGCCCAAGGGCGCCAAGAATTTAGGGATTCAAGCGGGCAAGTGATCCAGATTCATGGCAGATATAAGGTTTTGTTAAATCTAGTAAGGCAAAAGGCTATGTTTCTAAAACATGGGCCAATTTAATGCGCAAAGGGAAGGGAGCTCAATAAAATGACAAAAATTCTAGTAACTGGACACACAGGACTTGCTGGGAGCGCAATTTACTCTGATCTGAGAGAAAATTACGACAATGTTGTTGGGTTATCTTCTGCGATTCTAGATTTGCGGGAAAGATCAAAAGTATTTAGTTTCATATCAGAATTAAGGCCGGCAATTGTTGTTAATGCGGCGGCAATTGTCGGTGGCATCCTCGCTAATCGTGATTCCCCAGTAAAATTCTTGAGCGATAATCTACAAATTCAAACTAATTTACTAGATGCATCACACCACGCAGATGTGGAACGTTTCATCTTTTTAGGTTCATCTTGTATTTATCCACGCCAATCTCCTCAACCAATAACAGAAGAACGAATTCTTAGTGGTCCTCTTGAGAAGTCTAATGAAGCTTACGCAATAGCTAAGATTGCGGGGCTTAAACTTTTGGAAGCGTATAACGAGGAGTATGGACATACTTGGCTCTCACTTATGCCTAGTAGCTTGTATGGGCCTTTCGATACTTTTGATATGAAGAATGGACATGTAATTCCCTCGCTTTTTGCAAAAATGGAATATGCACGAGTCAATAAATTAACTTCCGTTGAACTCTGGGGCACCGGATCACCTTTACGTGAGTTTCTACATGCTCAAGATTTGGCCACGGCGGTTCGGGTTTCAATAGAAAGCCGGAGTCAGTACTCAACTTTAAATGTTGGTTCAGGAGTCAATATTTCAATAAATGAACTAGCTAAACTCATAGCAAAGGTGGTTGGATATGACGGGGAAATCTCCTATAACTCCAAGTTTCCAGATGGGACACACGAGAAACTTATGGATTCCTCTAAGATAAGAGCAATGGGTTGGCAACCACGGGTACCACTTGAATCAGGATTAAGGCAAACCTATTCATGGTATTTGGAAAATGGTGGAGTTTCGATTAGGAAGTATAAATGAAAAGAGCTTTGATAACAGGAATTACCGGTCAAGATGGCTCCTACCTTGCTGAATTATTAATCTCAAAAGGTTATGAAGTCCACGGGTTAATCCGTCGCTCAAGTAGCTTTAACACAAGCCGAATTGAGCATCTGTATGCTGATCCACATGAAAAAGAAAGAAAATTAATCTTACATTATGGAGATCTCACAGATGGCATTGCAATAAGTAATCTTGTTCGTGAAGTCATGCCTCATGAAATATACAATCTTGCCGCCCAGAGTCATGTAATGGTGTCATTTTCGGTTCCAATCTATACTGCAAATGTTGACGCGGTTGGAACAATTGCATTGTTAGAAGCGATCCGCATGACAGACCCAAGCATAAAATTCTACCAAGCTAGCACAAGTGAACTTTTCGGAAGTACTCCACCCCCACAAAGTGAAAGTTCAAATTTTCAACCTAGAAGCCCGTATGCCGCTGCAAAACTTTATAGCTACTGGGTTACGAATAATTATAAAGAGGGTTACGGAATTTTCGCTGTTAATGGAATTCTCTTCAATCACGAATCTCCGCGCCGTGGTGAAACTTTTGTAACGAGAAAAATCTCAAAAGCTGTGGCAAAAATTGTCGAAGGCAAGCAAGATTCCCTATATCTTGGGAATCTTGAAGCTGTCCGGGACTGGGGATATGCAAAAGAATACGTTGAAGCTATGTGGATGATGCTGCAAAACGATTCGCCAGAATCGTATGTAGTGGCAACAGGAGTTGCTGCGTCAGTCAAAGATTTTTGTGCAGCCGCATTTGAAACAGTTGGCTTAGATTGGACTAAGTACGTAATAACCGACGATGCTTACCTACGCCCACTTGAAGTTGAATCATTGATTGGCGATCCTACAAGAATTGAGGGTGAGCTTGGATGGAAACACACAACAGAGTGGAGAGGACTAGCAAAACTGATGGTGGAAGCTGATCTATCTAACTCCATTGAAAAAAATAATTAAGGTGAAGAAGAAAAAACTTGGGACAATTATTTACACCAAAAATTTCCTTAAGCGGTGGCATTGGGAATCAGTTATTCCAGTGGGCAGCCGCACATACCTTATTCGAGGGGACAAAATTCTCCTTTGATTTAGGGCATTATCGAGTTAATAAAGAGAGAGAATTCCAGCTGGCCCCCATTGTTAAACATTGCAAGCACTCGGTGGGCCACGGAGGCGCAACGCATAAGTTGTCATCAGTTAGAGCGCTTGAATGGGCAGCTCACAAAGGTGTACCTGCAGGCTTTATGGAAATTCTTGGGTATTTTCGTGAAGACCGGGAGGTTCCTATCTTACAGCTACGTACGAAAAAACGCGCTTCACTCGGCCTTCCAATCACGGTAAACGGTCTATTTCAAAATGGTTCCATGGTAGAACACTCTTTCCACTATTTTGAATCAGAGTTGAATTTTGCGTTGAATGAATCTCTTGACGCCCTCAAAACTTTAAGGCAAATTCCCAGGGAGTACATAGCGGTTCACGTTAGGCGAGGAGATTACCCGATTTCTCTTACACCTTCCAAAGCCATCGGACAGCTAGATGACAAGTATTTCATAAAAAACCTTATAGAAGTTGATTTGCCTATAATTGTTTTAACTGAAAATTTAAGCGAGGTATCAAATCTTTCTAAGGCATTGAAACCGCACACGATTTTATCTGACAAAGAAGCTAGCCCATTGCAAGCTCTAGCATTGATGTCTAATTCACAGTTTTTTGTTGGGTCGAATAGCTCTCTATCATGGTGGGGAGCATATTTGTTATCAAAAAATGGTAAACAGCAAGTACTACCCCGTGAGTGGTCGCAATGGGGAAATTATGAAAATCAAACACTCAAATTGGATCTTATTAACTTTTCGGAAAGCAGCTGGAAAAAACATTGAGAAATTTAATGGCTGGGGCTCCAAATTAACACCGTATAACCGTCGATATGTTTGCTTCCGATATAACTTCTCTGATAACGATGAATCTTGGCTTTTCCTTCTCTCTCTAAGTTCTGAATGTGTTCAACGTAGCCATTTATATAATTACGTTTGCGCATGTACTGAATCGAAAGATTATCCAACAGAGAATAAGGATCGAGTAGGTCCTCAAAAGGCTCAATATGTAACACTAATTGAGGTTTATTTCTCATTAAAAAATCGACAAATTTTTCATAATCCTTTCCTATTTGCTCTAGGGACGCGACAGTGAATATGGCGCTATCCTCACGAAGTTTAAGATTGATATCTGGATTGAAATAATCAAACTTGCCACTCCTTAATTTCAGGTTTTTTCTGCTGGCACTTATCAGATCGATAAGTGTTTGCGAGGATTCAACCCAATCAAGACCTGTGAGCTCAGCATTTTCCGCAAATTGTTGAAGAAAAATGAGATTATGTCCAGTTCCGCAACCAAATTCATAAATGCTTTTAAAAGTTGATAAGTACTCTTCAAAAACCCAACTTTCTAAACACCTCAACAATTTCAATTCAAAATCTATATCCTGGCTTTGAACTAATCTTTGGTTAAGTCTATTCACTTTATTTTTACCAAAATAGCGTGGAATCAGTGATCTGATAGAACCATCTTTTTGAAAGTCTAATAGATTTTGTCCCCAGCCTTCGTTCCAATCAGATACACGTTTCCTACTTGCAACCGACAAATCAAGTCGGAATATTTCATCAACGAGTTCCTTAACTACACGGTGTTCCTCTTCATGGCTTAAAATAGAATATTGGATGTCAAACGAGTCAATTTGTGTCTTTGCTTTTTCACCCAGGCGTACACCCAATAACTTCTCAAATTCACCCGAATCAAAGTTCATTTCATTGGCTTTCAAAGACGTACCTTAGGATAGTTCAATAAAAACCATTCAATTGTCTTTTGTAGCCCCTCTTGGAGCGGAGTAAAAGTGACCTCAGAGTTCAAACTCAGTAGATGCTTGTTGCTTGACGGTTTGCGAAGTTGTCCATCGGGCTTATCAATATCCCAAATGATTTTACCTTTAAATCCCACTAGAGCGCTAACAATTTCAGAAAGCTCCTTGATGCTAACTTCTTCCGAAGGCGTCAGAATCAATGGGTCAACTTCATCATAATTCGCCAGTGCCCAAAGGATTAGCTTCGCAACATCATCAGAATAAATAAACTCCCTAAGAGGGCTTCCACTACCCCACAACTTAACGTCTGTAGAAGTTTTCTTGGAAATATAAAACTTGTGAATCAGAGAAGGAATTACATGCCCCTCTTCTAGGTTCCAATAATCTCCAGGCCCATAAATATTGGTTGGTATTAAAGTGATAAAATTGCAGCCAAACTCTTTTCTGTAAGCAGAACTTTGGACTTCAAGCATCCTCTTAGCATATGCATATCCAAAATTGGATGCATGCGGAGGACCGTCATGTAGTTGATCAACAGTCAACGGATACTTAGAGTCTACTGGGAATACACAAGTTGACATAAATGAAATAACTTTTTTAACCCTGAACTCACGGGCAAGTTCTAGCACGTTCAAATTCATCATAATATTGCTTTTGAAGTACTCGCCAGAGTGAATTGAATTTCCTCCAATACCGCCAACTGCGGCTGCTAAATGTATGACATGCGTAGGTTGAACTTTCTCAAAAAGTCTCTTTGTCACCTCGAAATCGGTGAGGTCAGCATCATCCCGTGTAGCAAAAAAACAATCCGGTGGGTTTAAACGTTTCAGAGCATGGCCAACTAATCCCCCTGAACCTGTCACAAGTATTTTATGCATTTTTCCCTTCGGGATAGAGGTTTTCTCTTTGCCAAACTATAGTTCGCTTCAGACCAACTGTTAAATCTTCAAATTTTGGGCTACCGAATTCTTCAACATATTTGCCCATGTCCAAGGCAACTTCTTTTGGTGCACTATCAAGAAAAGCTTGATTTTCGGATCCCGTGACTCCAACCTCAAGAATTCCGCCTAGCATATCTGCCAGCTCTCTTATAGTGATTCGTGAAATACCCCCCACGTTGTAAGTCATCGATTTCCCAAATAGTGAAATATTGAGAAGCATTTCTAATGTGTCGGCTACATAGCAATAAGTACGAACTGCTTTTCCTTGGTCAAGCAGGCGTACTTCACCCTCAGTAATTCCACGCTTGATTAACTGATTCAATATTCGTTCGTCATCCAATTTCGTGCCCGGACCATAAGCTAAAGCGATTCGCGCGATCTTTGTATTTACTCCGGAGCGATTCAGTGAAGCCAATACTGTCTCCCCAAAGCTTTTTCCAATTATGTACGGTGCTCGGGCATGGTCAGAACTAACAAAACCGGTATCAGATTCTTTATTGGGTAAAGAAGGTGAGCCGAGATAAACCTCACTTGTACTTAGAAAAACAAAAGTTCCACCCTGTTTCAGTAGTCTAGCTAATTTAATCGTGGCTACACCGTTCAGCACCATTGTGTTTATTTCATCGGCAAGAAATTTTTTGGGTTGACCATAACCTGCTGCATGAATGATTAGATCGTAGTTTGCTTCAAAAACTAGCTCTTGACTTGCACCAAGATCTAAAGTTATGAAATTTACATTAGGAAAATTCTCCTTAGTCTCTTTACAAGGATCAGTTTTCGATATTGAATCTACTAAAATTGACATATTTCGGTTTTTGATCAAGTAAGTGAAAAAATTTAAGAAATACAAACCAATCAAACCGGTACCACCTGTGACCAATATCTTTTTTCCTTCTAGCGGTGAACAATCTACTCTGGAGGCTACATTCTCAACATCTTCAAAAATTATCTTATGCACCTATGAGCTCCGTAACTGCGTTTCTAATGTTATCCACTGTGAGCCCAATATAATTCAAATGTTGCGCCGTTGTTCCATAATTTCTTAAGAATTTTCTTGGAATTCCGATAGATTTTATCTGAAGCGAAAGTGGACTCAGCGCTTCAATAATCAGAGGAGTTAAAGTATGTTTATAAAATGGTTCTACTAATAGTACTTTGCCATTGGTGCAAATTGATTTAAGAAGTTCAGAGTCAAAAGGACTAATCGTAGTGAAATACAGAATATTAACATTTAGATCGGCACACGCTTCTAAAGCTAAATCCAGAGTTGGGCCAACACAGAGGACTGTAACTTCATATCCTTCTCGAATCAAAAGACCTTTGCCAAATTGCACTTTTTGTGGTGCACCATTACATGTCTCGCTTAGTCGGGTGTAGGTGAGCTCACCATTCCGAGACGTCTCCGTATACAACGTTGCAAATTCTTCACCATGTCCAGGCACGATTATCTGAATATCTGGAATATTGAGTAGAATTGAAACATCACCTGGGCAGTGGTGTGTGCCTCCCAGTGCGGCATAATCGATAGAAGCACCTACAGTGACCACATTTCCTTGCAATTTTTGGTATCCAAAGTCAACTTTAAGTTGCTCCAGTGCTCTCTCTACAATAAAGGGGGCTATCGTATGAATTGTGGGGATTAGACCTTCTAGAGACATTCCTGCTCCAACACTAATCATTGATTGCTCCAAAATACCGATGTTAAAAACACGGTCTGGGAATTCTTTGAGAGAGTCCCTGAAAGCGTGAACTCCAATATCCCCCAGTAACAGAACGCTCGATGGATTGTTACTTAGTTCTTTACTAACTGTTTGAGCAAAATTTTTTCTCAATTTAATTCTCCCAAGAAAGTTTTAATTTCTTCTTTATTTGGAGCCTTATGATGCCATTCAGGATTATTCTCCATAGGAGAAAACCCCTTCCCTTTAATGGTATGAGCCAAGACAAAAAGTGGCCTTGAACTCGATTGAGGCATAAGGGATTTCGTAATTTGCTCATGATTATGTCCATCGATTTCCTTTACTTCCCAGTTAAAGGACTTAAATTTTAAACTGATCTCACCCAACTTCAGTGCCCGATCCGTAGAGTGGTTAAAATCTAAAATGCAAACAAGATTGTCTAAGTTGTGATGTGCAGCCAAAAGAGCGCTTTCCCAAATTGTGCCTTCATTTGCCTCCCCATCGCCAATGAGCGCAAAGACTCGGGAAGGATTCCGCTTGATTTTTAGTGCAAGCGCCACACCTACTGCTTGCGGAAATCCATGGCCAAGCGAACCAGTTGATGCTTCAACTCCGGGAACTTTTAACCGATCTGGGTGACCTCCCAAAATACTTTCAAATTCACAAAAGTTTTCAAGCTCACTTTGAGGGAAAAACCCTCGTGCTGATAGCACCGAGTAGAGCCCTAACGAGGCATGGCCCTTAGATAGAAAAAATCGGTCACGATTCTCTGAATTAGGATTAGACGGGTCAATTGTTAGCACTCTTGTATAGAGCACCCAAAGAAGATCTAAAATAGATAATGAACTGGGAACGTGGCCTTCGCCAGATTTTTGAGCCATTTGTAATATCTGGGCGCGGAGACTGTTTATTTCAGGCCCTGAAGACATTTTCTCGCTCATAGTCACAAGAGTACTTTAACTGCAGCAGAGGCAATTTTTGGGTTCTTACTTGACTTTGATCCATTTTTTCATTGGGCGGTGCCAGAAATTTGGCGGATAAAAGACTTTTCCTTTGGAATTCAGGATTGCCCCCACGTAACTAAAACTTGACCGGCTCATTACTAAAAAGTCTGCGTCCTGCATCTGTCGCAATGCCAAAATTGGGTCCCCACCATGGATTACTGTGAACTTCGATAAGAAATCCAATTCAAATTCACGAAATGTTTCACCATGAATTTCTACACCCCCATGCTGAAATCTTGGTTCATTTGACCAAAGTGACAACTGAAACTCTAAAGGAGAGTAAATGAAATCTTCCTTCGGTGTATCTGTTATTACAACTAATTCAATATTATCGACTTTCTTGCAATACTTCGTCCTAATCTCATTGATCCGCGCAAAGTAATAGGAATTAGGTAGCATTCTTGGGGTGGTTTCACCAGGCAATAAATCTGCTCCATTACTACCACGTCTAACATGGATTATAATCTTTTTATCCCCAGTTCTTTCTTCAGATTCAGGGAGCAAACTATGAAAGTATCTTTGGACATAAAGAAAGCTCGTGGGGAATTTTTCAACTAATTGGAAAGGATTTTGAACCATTAGTAGATATTTTTTACGCAATACGAAAGCTCTTATGTAGTATTTTATCAGGACTCTATAATTGAGAAATCTAATTCTATAAACCTCATCGAAATCGGTCTCTACACCATTGCTCGACGGCAATTTGAATTCCTTATTCACCCGAACTAAGTAGGATTTGAGGGCAATCTCATCCTGAAATGGATCCAAAGGCGTGATAGTTAGATTCTGAAGCTCAGAATGTAAATAGGGAACATGAAGCATTTTACATGCCGCATATAGAGCAAACACTCTTTGTAGTTGTGCGCCAGTACCATCGGTTCCTGCCGCCGCATCATACGTTAAGTGTATTCTATGTTTCACACGAGCCCCCTAGATACAAGAAAGTTTGATTTCATACCAGTTCGTGGCATGTGTAGAACCTGAATATACTAAGCAAACGAGAGTATTACTAGCTTGGCAAAGTAATTGTTGAGCATGACTACAATTCGATTGCATCTGCATTGCGAATTGTAGGAGTAATTCGCTTTAGATCCTTGATTGACAACTCATATCCAAATTGACCTGTAATGAACTTCTTTAGGCTTTCATTTGGACTTAGAGTGCAACATAGAGGGAGTTTCGAATGAATAATCGCATTACTATTGCTTTATCACAAGAGCTTGTGTGTGCCAAAGAGGTATGACAACTTCATTTTTGTCTAAAAAGAAACCATCAATTGCTCGTCGAACTCCTGGGCAACTTATCGAAGAATAGTCATGAAACAAAATGAATCCCCTTGGGGTCATTAACGGAAAAAAATAATTCAAAGCAGCAAGAGTTGTTTGGTAGGTGTCTGCATCCAAATGCACTAAAGAAAATTCCGAATTTAACGGTAGATCCTCGGTTGTGTCTGGAAAAAAACCAACGTGATACTCTGTTTTTTCATTAAATCTTTTAAGTTTAACCTTCACTGTTGAAACCGATGAACCCTTAAAATCGCCAATACTCAACGCACCGTCTAAACCTTGCGTGGTTTCAGGGAGACCAGCGAATGTGTCGAACAGGTGCATTTTTCTGGTTTGATCTTGATCCGAACTAAGAATTAGATTTGCACTTCCACCATGAAAAGAACCAACTTCTGCTATCGAACCAGAAATATGGGATGTAGATTTGGTAGCCCAAACCAGGTTAATTGCTTCATGAAACGACAATAACAAATCTCCACTTTCGCATTCCTTCTTTACTAACGCTATGGTCGATTCATCATCTTTTAGAACATGATTCCATAATGGGTCCATTTCAATTTGTATGTCGAGCATTCCTACTGTGATGGGCTTTTTGGTTAGGCGAACAAACATGCTAACAAAGTGAGGAAAGAGAAAAATAATTATGGTTTTTAATTTTCGCATTTGGCACAACCTTTAAATGGGCTTTAGGATCAACACGGTCCTGAGGGCCGGAAGGGTGTAGTGGGCAAGGAAAGCGTATCGCGAGAAAAGTCGATTTCACCGCCGCTTCGAGTCATTTATTGAGCAAACTGCGCACGAAGGTGAACTCGCCCCGAGAGCCATCAAAAAGAATGGAAGTTCTTTAGTCGGCAATAACGTCACATTGCATGAGTGAAATTTACTTTGCCCCTAAAGAATTTAAAAGATCCTAAATGAGGTTGTTGAATCAGCCCACAATTGCCATATTTCATTTAGGATTTCTGGTTTCGAAAGAGAAAGCACGATTGAGCACCTTGGAGCTAACTTGACAGCATACGACAGTATAACTCAAGGTATTTCTCAACGCCATTGTCCATGCTGAAGTATTTTTCGGCAATAGCTCTGCATCTGAATGGAGTTTCTGGATCGGAAATAAGTTCTATTAACTCTCCAGCCGCATGTCTTGCGTCACCTGGATCTCCACTTAGGGCAACTCCGACCTTAGATTCGGCAATGAATTCATCCATGTCCCCAAGGCCTCTATTGACAACTACCGGCCTCCCGCAAGCGAGAAATTCTCCAATCTTCGTTGGCATTGCTGCAGAAAGTGACGGGCCTGCATTCAATTTGCAAATTGAAACACCAAAACTGTAATTTGGAATGAGTTTAGCAATTTCAGTTTGTGGAGTAAAGAGAATTTTCTCCTCACCGACTCCTATAAATTGCTTATTTGACTCAAAAGGTCTTGCCCAATGAGTTTCCACTCGAATTTGTTTTCGAAGTTCTTCCATAAATAGCGAGCTTAAATTCAAGTCATAGTAATCATTATAAGTACCCGAAAAAAGCGCCCTAAGCACATTAGGCATTTTGCTAGTTAGTGGAAAACGCTCTAGATCAACAGCTGTTGGTACTACTGTGCGCATCGTAGGCAAGCGTCCATTTCTCATTTCTAGTATTGGAACAACAGCGCTAGTTAGGGTGGACATGCCCAAACTCTTATGAGCTGAAATTCTTTCAAGTTTTCTATAGGAATCATAAAGAGCCTTATTGAGAATATTTTGCTGAATCATGATTTTTTGGTCTGCCCATAAGCTTCTAACATCCCAAAGTACCGGTGCCTGATGTGAAAATATTGCTGAAACGGCAGGGATGTCACTACGAGCGTGTATCAAATCTGTTTTCGGTATTTCGAGTCTTAGATTATTCAGTCTCGAGATCCCACCGAGTACACCGCTTGATCCAAAGGGTCGAGAGTTCCAGACAACTCCAATAGATTCAAAAAAATCCTGAAGTTGAGATTCTGGCTTGAACTTCTCGAAACTTATCAAATTAATCTTCATACCTGATTTACCCAAGCGTGTTATCAGAGGTGTGATTTGGCTGCTGCCGACCCCTTCAGAAAGCGAGTCAATCGTTATATAAGTCAAATCGTACTTATCGTTATTGCTCATCGTTCAGTTCACCACGGATTCAAAAGCCAAGTCCCATTTACCTAGCAGAATCTCCCGATTATGGTTTTCAATAATGTAATTTTGACCCGCGAGAATTTCTCTCTTTGCGTGCTTTGGGTCAGTGATCAATCGATTGAAATTCTCGATCCATTCCTGCAGGCTATTGCAAGCAGCTGTTACTCCCGCATGGCTAGCAACACGCACATAGGCAGGACTTGGTGAGGTCAAACATGGAAGCCCCAAGCGCCACATAATTAGGAGTCTATTTTCAGGCTTCAATCTTTGCATAGGCACGGAGAGGTCGATAGGTATCATGGCAATCTCACTACCCTTCGCACAATCAACAAGATTACTGGGAGTCCACGGAACGATATTTACAAAGTCGGCAATAGGAGCTAGATCCTTAATCAATAAGTTGAGAGTGCTCCTCTCAAAATACTTGTTTAACAATCGGAAATACTTCTCATCGGTAACAAAATCGAAACGCAAAGTAATAGTCTTTGAGAGCTCCAAAAGTGCTGGCGAAATACTTTTCACACCTCTGATTGTTGCGGGCTGACCCTCCCAGAGTATTCGATGCAGATCCGTATCTTGAATTCTGGTTCTTGACGCGTCTATAAAGGGAATCTCATCATGTGAGTCCAAAATGACATGAGTATTGGTGTTGTATGGTTGAATCACTTCCTCTTGCTCTTTAGATGAGCAAATCACAGCGTTAGAATTCAAACAGAAATCTCTAATATGGTGACTAAATGGTTTGACGCTCCCGCTTATCTGACCCGACACCCGTTTCGCGATTCCACGCGCAAGGTCATCATTAGTGCTCAGCGGAGAAAGATAAGCATCAACTAAATCGAAAATTACTGGAGTTCGCTTTTTGGCAAAATATGAGGAGTTGAAGTCTGAGTTCTCGCTTGCCACTATCACATCCACCTTTTGGCTGAGATCTGTAAAGATTTCATGACCTCTAGCTTGCGCCCAAAAAACTAACCGCCGACGATCTCCTGGCGAGTTTAGATTCCGAGAAAGCGGCCAGTAACCAATTTTAAGCTTTTTCATGACCCGAGCACCCATTCTAGCCCAGAAGCTAAAGAGTCACTCGGCGACCAACCAGAAGTAAATAGTGGAGAATTCTTACCTGCAACAAAAAAATCATTTTGCCCAAAAACATGTTCACTTCCCGCAGGAAGGAGATTCTTTACTTGCAAGAAATTTTCTAAAGTTATCAATAACTCAAGATTGGTGAAGCCAAAAGAAGTGCCGATGTCAACTTCGATTGGTACTTGATTGCTTATGATCCAGGAGATTGCCGAGGAAATGTCCCTTGTTGTAACCCAATCATGCATTGAGGATGTATCAGCCAATTGGACAGGGATTCCACTCTTGAGGGAGTGAATCAGATAGGGGATCAAGCGTTTTTGGTCCTGGTTAGGGCCGTATGGATAAAAAACACGAGCCCAAGTGAGGCGTGTAGTAGATTCGTGGAGAATCTCTTTAACTGCTTGAAAAGCAACAACTTTCTGCTCAGCATACAAAGTGCTGGGAGTAAGATTGGTAATTCCAGCCGTACTCGGACCATTTTGATGCCCATACTCTGCACAGGTGCCCAAAATGATTAAGTGCTCGACATCAGAATTGTGAATGTATTGAGCAAGTTGAAGTGTGAATTTGGTGTATTCCAAGTTGGAAACGTCATCCTTATAAATTCCAGGTGTAGTTATCCAAGCTGTATGTATGATGATGTCTGGTTTCCAAATGAGAACTTTTGAAAACTCTCCAAATTCAAATATATTTCCTTGGAGTTGCGTGCAATGAATTGTTGGATTTACTGACCGTGAATAAACTAGAAGATCATGCCCTTCGAATGCCAGCCTCTTCACAATAGAACTCGCGATTAAGCCACTACCGATTACGAGAATTTTCACTAAATTTTATCCCTGAAGAGATTCAAGATATTTTTGAGCAGCAATCGAAAATTCAATGCCTTGCCTATCCCGCTCGGAGATTGAATGAGCCTCTAAGGGCCAATTAATTCCTAGATTTCCAAAAGGGTTAATCGCATATGAAGACTCAGGTGAGTAACTAGCGCTTAGGCAGTAATGCACAACTGAATTCGGAGCGAGTGTTTGAAAACCATGCGCAATCCCCTTCGGTAAGAAAGCCTGCTGTGAATTCTCCTTGCTTAATTCAAAAGAGGTCCACTTGCCGAAAGTAATTGAATTAGGACGAAGATCAACAATCACGTCAAAAATCGAACCCTGTAGACAAGTGACTAGTTTCTCCTCTGCAAACGGTTCAACTTGAAAGTGTAGTCCTCTAATTGTTCCAAGCTTTGAGTTGAGTGAGATCGCGATAGAGTCCAGTTTATTCGTAAGTTCAATGTTAGGATAGAACTTTGTAAATGAACCACGGGCATCACTCACCAATTTCAATTGAGTAATTTTGACTCCATCGATATTATTTACTCGATTGCTTAGCATGACTAGAAAACCTCATGCATTTCAGGGATCAAACACCATAAGCGAATCTCGTTGCTAGCATTCTCACGAATATAGTTTGCAATCTCAACTTTAATATTCCAAGGGAAAATCACTACATCTGTTGGTTTTTGGTCGAATAACTCCTGTGGTGAAATTATCCTAATCCCATTAGGAGGCATAAAACGAGTCTGTTTTTCCAAGCTAGCATCAGCAATCGCCGACAACAAATTTAGGTCAAGATTGATCGAATTAAGTATTGTGCTGGTCTTTGCAGCGGCCCCGTACCCATAAATTCTTCCATTATTCTTTTTGGTATTGCGTAACCATATAAGAAAGTCACTTAAAATCTTAGTAACTTTGTCTGAATAAGCCTCCCAGTTTCTAGGATTAAACAGTCCATCCGAAACTTCACATTCGATAATCTTTTCCACCTGTCTATTTGAAGCCTTTTCGTTCTTCATTTTTGACAGCCAATACCGATTAGAGCCACCGTGAATAGGCAACTCTTCTACTTTAAGAAGATCTAAACCATTCAAATTCCCTAACTTTGCTACGGCATGTGCGGATAAATATGAAAAATGCTCATGGTAAATCGTATCAAATTGTAATCCTAACAAAATATTTGCAAGAGAAGGGTTTTCAATAGTGATCTGCGTTTCTGGGCCGCAGAGTATAGATAAACCCTTCATAAAATCAACTAAATCAGGAACATGGGCCATGACGTTATTTGCGATGATTAACTTAGGGTAGCCCTCCTTTTGCAATATCTCGCCAGCTAGTTGGCTCGAGAAAAATTCAGAAATTGTATTGACTCCGAGTTTTCTAGATATTTCAGCTATGTTTTCCGCCGGCTCTACTCCTAAAACCCGAATATCATACTTAAGAAAATTCTTGAGTAAATAAGCATCATTACTCGCAATTTCAAGTACCCAGCCCCCGGATGCGAACATTCCTTCTTGAACTCTTTGGTCAACATAGGATGAGGCGTGTTGCAAAAACGTAGTACTAATCGAGGATAAATAGCGGTAATCCCTAAAAATTTTTTCTGGGGTAACAACATCTGCGACTTGACCCAATCCACATTCCGGGCAAACACGTAAATGGAGAGGGAATTTTTTAATCTCACTTGCTTGGGAAGCTAGAAGCTCATTAGCAATTGGCAAACTTCCAAGGTCCAAAGCTGAAAATAGTTTATTCCCATTACAGCCTCGGCAAAAATCTCTCCCCCGACCCTCTATAAATGGTTGAGATTGGGCCATTTCGCTATTCATGTGCACCACCATCTCTGTAATACATTGCTCGGCCCAATTGCTCATAATACTAGCCAAAAGGGGGAGTGGAGGAAACAAAGTCCGCTTTTTCAGAAATGTTGTCTTTAATTCAGAAGCGATAAGGACATTCTTGAGTCACTTTCTTAGCAGAGAACAGTCAACGTAAATGGAGAGGCGGACTTCGAATCCCTACGCTGACATTGATCGGCGCCAATAGCCCATTCGTTTACTTTTCTGTTTAACTAGTGCACCCAGATGTGCGAGCAATAATTGCAAACTTTACACAACTAGAAAATCACAGAATATTGACCATGGGTCGAAACTTTGTTCTAACGTTTTTCATCCCTTATAGCTGTGATCCAAGAACTAGATAAAGTCTTCCCCGAATTTTATTTCATCACCCAAGGCGCTACGCCATTGTTCCATTTGGATTCTAGTACTCGCTTATCTCGCAATGTGTCCATGGGCTGCCACCAGCCATGGTGCTCATATGCGGATAATTCCTGAATTTGAACAAGTTGATTTAGTGGCTCACTCTCGAAAGAGGTAGTTGAGTCTGAAATAAAGCTGCAAACTTTCTTGTTTAGACAAAAGAAACCTCCATTGATCCAGCCTGCATCTTGTGGATCTTTTTCGGCAAACCTTGTGACGACACCGTTGGAAATTTCAATAGTTCCGAATCTTGCAGGAGGTCGCACAGCAGTAACAGTTGCAATTTTGCCAAATCGGCGATGATGATCTAGTAGGTCATCGATATTCACATTAGATAGCCCATCTCCATAAGTGAGCATAAATTCATCGTCCAAAACATTCTCTAACTTTTTGATTCGCCCACCGGTAGACGTTTCCAATCCAGTGTCAACCAGAACTACATTTAGCCCTGGATTGTTTGATTTCTCAAAATACTCGATTATCACTTCTGATTTGTAACCAAGCGCAACTATAAAATCTGTATGACCAAATTCCGAGTAGTAATTAATAATATGCTGAAGAATCGGGATATTGCCAATACGAACCATCGGTTTTGGGATGAGGTCAGTTTCTTCAGAGAGGCGTGTTCCAAAACCCCCGGCAAGAATGACTACTTGCATTGAAATACCCTCCAAAGGCACATTACTAAGTAGAATCTCCTGAACTAAACTGAAGGATACTATGCATTTTCTCATAACAGGGCATACCGGCTTCAAAGGAGCATGGCTTTCCTTGATTTTGCGTCAAAGAGGACATCTCGTAAGTGGCATTTCATTAGAGCCAGAGGTGGGATGTTTGTTTGAGCGCGCCGAAATCGGGAGGTTTTTGGAGAACGATATTCGATGTGACATCCGCGATTCGATGAAGCTCTCTTCGCATTTTAAGGAAGTTAATCCTGATGTCACAATTCATTTAGCTGCTCAAGCCTTGGTTCGGGAGTCATATTTACATCCGATAGAAACATTTGAAACAAACGTAATCGGAACTCTGAATGTCCTTAAAGCGTCGCAGCAGATAAACGATTTGAAAGCACAATTGATTATTACTACGGATAAAGTGTATAAAAACACCAGCAAAACATCAGGCTATATTGAAACAGAAGCACTGGGCGGACAGGACCCATATAGCGCATCTAAGGCTATGGCAGATATCGCAACGCAATCGTGGCTATCAAGTTTTAAGAATCCACCAACTGCAATTGCTCGAGCTGGAAACGTCATAGGTGGTGGTGATGTCTGTGCTGATCGACTGATTCCAGATTTAATACATTCCTATACATCTGGGTTTACCCCAAAACTTCGAGCACCAATGTCTGTTCGCCCGTGGCAACACGTGCTTGATTGCTTGAATGGTTATCTAATCTTGGTAGATGCGATCATTCAGAAAAATTCGGATGGCGCCTGGAACTTTGGGCCAGATGAAAATCAATGCAAAACTGTGGCCGATGTGGCCACTTTAGCCGGAATGACGTGGGGCGTACAAAGGAGTTGGGAAAATGACGGGGGAAACCACCCACGTGAAGCCTCTATGTTGGTGCTTAATTCGAATAAGGCTAGAAATGAATTGGGTTGGCCGAACAAATTGGGCTTTAAAGAGAGTGTTGAATGGACTATAAACTGGTACAAGAATGTTCACTACGGTGCCGAACCATTGGATGAGATGATAAAGAACATTGAGGACTTCGAATCTAAATAAATGGGGCTTGGAGGTCAGAAAGTAGATACTAAAAACTAAGAAGTTTTTTGAACTTATCTATTTGGGATTCCATGTCCGAGGTTGGATTAGAGACCTGTAATTCGATAAGACGTGTGAGTAAACTGTTGCCATACGTCTGTAACTCTTGCGCCAACTGTTTTTGCCCAATTATATAGTAGAACCTTGATCGGACCGCGACTAAGGACAGTCTTGCATTTGTGGCAACTAGTTCGTTTGAATCAGCGGGTATAGTAGAGCGTTCAACAGCAAAAGGAAATTCGTCAACTTTTTTTAGAATCGGAATAATATTTGGTTCAGTATAACCATTAAGGATGCAAGAAATAATCTTGTCTAGGTGGCCAAAATCCCAAGGGGTATTTTTGATTAGGCGACTCCGGATCACGCATGACTCTTCATTTTGATTTAGTGCCTTCAAAACGTCTGCACGGATTAAATTAGCTTGAATGGAATTTGGGTAATAGTCATACACCGCTTTAGAAATCGAATCGATTTTTTCTGCGTCCCCAAGAGCAGCTAGTGGCTGGAGGGCTTGGATTGAGTATTCAGGCTCAGACCTCAGTTTAATTGCTGCGGATTCAATGTTCGATACCGTTTTGGCGGTTCCTTTGTTAAGCACCATGGTCTGCACATTTGAGCGAAGAACCGTATCGAAATAAACACGTTGAGATAACGCAGCACATGAAATCAGCAGCAAGAAAGTCATGGCGAGAGTAGTAATTTTAGTAGACACAGAAGGAAATGTTGAGTTTGGCACCTTCGAAGAGCTAAGTTCACTTGAATAGCCTGCTTGTTCTAGCGCGGAAGCTGTCGCAATACCAGCGAATAAATAAAGCCAAATTCCTATTCCGGGTTGCTCGAGTGACACTATTCCATCAATAAACATAGAGATAAATGCAACCGCGGCTGAAACTGCTATCACGTAGCTCTTATTCTGATTTTTTAGGTGTGATAAAGAGTAGAAGAGCGCTATAGCCAAAATCGCTAGAAGAAAGAACATGGAAATCAAGCCATAATTTGCGCCAATATTAAGGAACCAGTTGTGCGCGTTATCCATTCTGGTTGTTGTGATCAGTTTCAGTGATCCAGGAGACATATAATTAGGGGTTACGTCGTAGAGTTTGTCTGGACCAACGCCAAAAATTGGGTAGTCCCTAATCACACCTAAAGAAATTCTCCAATACTCGATTCGAGCCTGGAAAGATGCTCTGGCAAAAACGCTAGCAAATATGAATTTCCCAAAAACTCCCAGAATTGTGGTAATTATTCCTAAGACCCAACCAGAAATTAGTAGTTTTGTAATCCAGGGTTTTCTTACCCTTTGTGTAATCAGTATTGAAAATGCTAGAGCTATTGAAAAGAGAATTATTAAGTAACCCTGCACGGCAGCGGCAAAAGTGCTACTTGCAATTAGTGCAAACAACAATCCCAGTTGTTTAGCTCGGTAAGTCTTTGAAACAACACTATATGTAAGGTGGTAGGCGAATAAGACGGAAAGCATTCCACCTGCAAAGTTGCTATTTCCAAATGTTAGGACAACGGGTGAAATTCCTCTTGTGTCCAGCATTGCAACATCAATACCTAGGCGTTGTAAGCCTGCATAAACTGCCATGAACCACGAAAGCGCTGTGATTAGTTGGTGCATTTTCGGCGCACTTGAAGACTTAAATGTTTTTACCGTATAAACATAAATTAGAATTACAAAGAAATAATAAAAGAGCCCATTTCCTCTACCGAATTGTCCAAATAAACCCCTAAGTATTGGCACGCCAGATTGGGACCAAGAGACAATTATTGATAGCGCAAAAAGTGCCACTAATACCAAAAGCGACCTTGGAAGAGTTCTAACAGCAGCGGCATCCTTGTTCTGAAATAGTTTGATTGAGATGTAGGTCAACCCAACTGAGAGCACAAAAAGTTTAGAAACTGTGAATGAATCGAATATAAATGGGAAGGTTGTGACAGTTGCAGCAATTACAACAATAAAAAGTTGATTGAAAATATCGAATTGTCTTCCTGGCTTTTTCGCCAGTAGTGCCTTGGTACTTCTTTTGGACATGCAAGGAGTCTAGTTTTAATTGGGATTAATTCCATCAAGTAAGGCAAATTTCAAAATGAATGGTTAGGTATTTTCAGAAGTGGCTTGGGCCGGGATCGAACCGGCGACCTAACGATTTTCAGTCGTTCGCTCGTACCAACTGAGCTACCAAGCCAAACAAAGCTCCAACATCGGCCTCTTTAAAGTACGACACCAAAACCTTTGCGACCCGGACGGGACTTGAACCCGCGACCTCCGCCGTGACAGGGCGGCGCGCTAACCAACTGCGCTACCGGGCCTTAAGAAATTGATAAACATAAGTGGCT
>Ga0164294_10000636_pt1 | contig 33411 bp, 28 predicted proteins | sample GEODES005metaG_FD_111479 | JGI IMG/M metagenome (GOLD analysis project Ga0164294, IMG submission 111479) | Oligotrophic lake water microbial communities from Sparkling Lake, Wisconsin, USA - GEODES005 metaG | ecosystem: Environmental > Aquatic > Freshwater > Lake | place: USA: Sparkling Lake... | reverse complement strand
TTCTATTGTCGCAGAAGGCACCACACGTGCGTCTGGAGATTCTCAGCTCAATGATTCCATTGTAGCAGAGGCCACACTTCGTGCATCAGGTGACTCTCAGCTGAATGATTCTATTGTCGCAGAGGGAACCACACGTGCGTCAGGTGACTCTCAGCTCAATGATTCCATTGTAGCAGAGGCCACACTTCGTGCGTCAGGTGACTCTCAACTCAATGATTCCATTGTGGCAGAAGGTACCACACGTGCGTCAGGTGACTCTCAACTCAATGATTCCATTGTAGCAGAGGCCACACTTCGTGCGTCAGGTGACTCTCAGCTCAATGATTCCATTGTAGCAGAGGCCACACTTCGTGCGTCAGGTGACTCTCAACTCAATGATTCCATTGTGGCAGAGGGTACCACGCGTGCATCTGGTGACTCTCAGCTCAATGATTCTATTGTGGCAGAGGGAACTACACGTGCGTCAGGTGACTCTCAGCTGAATGATTCTATTGTCGCAGAGGGTACCACACGTGCATCTCGTGACTCTCAGTTGAATGATTCCATTGCGGCAGAGGCCACACTTCGTGGCTCAAGGGATTCTGAATTGAAAGGTTCAGTGGATGCTCGCATTGATGCCATCATCCGCGGCACAGAGGAGGCAATAAGACTTAATGTGCAAAATGCGTGTACTGCAGGTTCCTTCTCGTCCAAGTCTGACATGCGCCTCAAGACAGACATTGAGGATGTTGCGAATGGTCTCCAATCGGTTCGTTCTCTCCACCCTGTGTTTTACAACTGGAAGGATGGTTCTGCCAATTTCAATCCTGGTCACAAGGAGCTTGGGTTTCTGGCTCAGGAAGTGGAGGCAATCGTGCCCAGTTTGGTTTCCACCGGTTCGGATGAGATTGGAACTAAGCGTGTGGCATACGATCGTGTTGTGTCCCTTCTCGTGGCGGCCGTCAAGGAGTTGGATGCCCGTGTAGCTGCATTGGAACCTTCTGCATAAGTGACTAAAATTATGCTGTTCAACATAGATGTTCATATTGTATAATTTACAAACGCACTTCAACCTTAATTGTAAGACAGTTATGGTTGATTTTATAAACACTATTGTAATGATATTTAGTTAGGGGTGAACAAGAAGTCTGGTCCACTAACATTTGCAACAGAATATCCCACATCTAAGAGTTCTTGAAATGTTTTTTTTGTAAAATCCATATCCACAGAACCGTGGTGATTGGCCCAGACCTCCATTATTATAACAGGTTTACATTTTTTAATAGTTTCCAGAGCACCTTTTATAACAAGTGATTCATATCCTTCGACATCTATTTTCATAAAGTCCAGTTTGTTTAAATTTAGGGAATCTATTGTAATCAATTCTACTTCGATGTTTTCAGAAGTTGTGTCTATCCAGTTCGGCTTTCCCATGGGATTATTTTCTAATCCAGAACCACCAATATTTGTTGAAGGAATCCAACTATATTTTGTCCTACCATTTTTGTCTGCAACACCCTTATTATATATAACAGTATTTTTGATTTCATTTAACTTCATATTGTTACACAGCAATTCGTATGTAACTGGCATAGGTTCAAAGCCATAAAGTTTATCACATAAAGAAGCAAGTTTAACTGTGTGGGAGCCGATGTGACATCCGCATTCTACTACAATGCTACTTTTATTGATAAATTTGTTAAAGATGGTGTGGAGATGCGGTTCCCACACTTCATTGTTTCTAATAGACTTGGATATAGGGCAATTAACAAATGTTTGAAATTTAAATACTTGGCCAGACACATCCAATGTCACGAAATTCATATACACTTTTGTAAGTAGATGCTCTTTAGATAGTATTACAAATTTTACAAGGTGCGCTGATAGAGGATGTTAATATTCTCAGAATTTAGCTATTAATTTGACTTGGATCTTTACAATCTGCACAAACACCTTTGAAAGTGGTTTTGTATGTGTCGCAATAAAAGAAGGAAGGGTCCAAGCAAAGATCTGTGCATCCATACGATCCATCTATCTCAAAATCATCAATTGCATGTTCGTAAGTTTTTGCTAAAAGAACTGGTAAAATGGATGTATGAATAGCATAGCAAATTGTTGATGGAACACCGCGTCCTAAGAATTTTACCCATTTGTCATTATATGGAACAATTCGTTCTTTGTGAATAGAATCAAACTTAAACCATCCAAATTTTAACATTTTTGCATCTAGTGGAATAGTTCTTAGATAAGAATTAAGGGATTCAGGTGTAAAAGATGGGTGAAATTCTAAATCATCTTCGCAAATCAATGTCCATGAGTTCGTGGAGTCGGATTCTATATAAATTTTTTCCCACAGTTTGTAATGACTCATTAGACAACCAAGTGCACCTGGTGTTAATTCTTTGGCGCAAGAATCTGTTACAATCTTCCTATTTGCAGCGAATAATTTCAAGGCATCATGTGTTTTTCGCCCATCGACTGCATTGAAAAATGAAAAGTTGATTTTGTTTGACCCAAAATGAGAACTTATATGAGATCGCCGTTTGATTGCATTTTCCAATGATATAACATACACATTTTTAAAAAAGTCCCAACCCGAAGTGGTTGGGTTGGAAGAAACTAATTGCTCAAGAAAAGGGCCAAGAATTCTGGAGTTTCCGTTTATCGCTGTTTTTAACAAAGCTGCCATTTTTTCATTAGATCCTTTCAACAGACTATATTTATAATACCATTCCATCATTTTTGCAGTATTTTTTGCCGTGTCATAAAAGTGGAAGAGATTTTGAGCAGCGGCATCTGAAGGTATAATGCTCCAAGATTTCAAAAACATTAGTTCTGCCATGTGATGCCACATAGTGTTATAATAATGAATTCCTCTTTTCAAGTAAAATGTGGCAGCATCTAACTTATTTTTGAAAAATAGAGATGTTGAATCCTCTATAGTTAGAACAAGCGATCCTTCTACCGATTTTAAGAATATTTGACGTGCAATTGCGTTTGCTTTCACGTTCGTAAGTTGGTCTACATTTTTTAGAAACTGTGCAACAAGATTTGAGTAGTTAAATGATATTTGAATGCTATTTGATTCAGCATATGCTTCTGCATTAAATTCATCGCGGTTTGTGTCAAATCTGTCTAATTGCTTACACAAAGAATCCACAAAACTATCCACAAAATGCTCATCATATTTTACACAATTGTGCAAGAGTGTTGGAAGAACACCAATATCCGAACAGATTGGTTTACATCCAGCTGCTCGGGCTTCCAACAAGCAGATACAACTAGTTTCAACAAAGTCACATGGATACGCAAAGATTGCGGCTTTTGCACATGCTTTTGCAAGTTCTGATTGCCCAATTGATGAGTTGACGGAGGTGTTTGGATAGGCAGACAGTTTCTTTTTTATTGAAACCGTTTCTTCAATGTCAGGAACGCCATAATTAGCACGCGAACTGTAAATTTCAAGATGAGCGTCTGGATGCTTTTCTAGAACCTTTGGCCAAATGTCAACAAAGTGTTTTAATCCCCTTTCAGGAGCTGAGAAGTAAATAAGACTCTTTGTTTTTTTGCTAGGATCCACGGATTGTGTAAAACTGGGTGAAAACCCATTGTTCATGAGAATTGTTTTTTCATGTGGGAGATTGAATAAGTTGCAATGTGCATTTCGTTGATGGTCACTTACAAATGCAAATAAATCAAAATCATACAGAATTGTTTGAAATCCTTTTAGTGGCGATTCGTTGAAGTGATGCCCAGACCACAATATGGATAATGCATACTTAAATTTTGAATGCATTGTGGAAATATACTTGTCGTTGACAGCACTACATAAAACAATTACATCAACAATATATTCAGTTTGTTCAAAAAACCATGTGCGCGGTTTAAAATGTACTCCACGATCTACCGTCTCTGAAGGTTGTTCATTAATAACTATTACTTCGTGACCTTGTTTTACCAATTCTTCGCAATAGTAACAGATTGCCGATTGGATTCCGCCTACCCCAATTGTGTAAGGTGTTGATGTTGTATACGATTTTGTTTTCAATTGGTCAACAAATATGAATTTCATTTGTGATCACAAAGCAATTTGGCTTTAAATGAATCAATGTGCGTATATCATTGATATATTATTTATATGGTCATAGTATAATGAAATTTATATTCGTTGATCTAATGAAATCCAAGGCATATACTCCCCGGACTCCACTTAACGCACCGTTAGGAGGATCACAATCCGCAATATGTTATTATGTGTCAATGCTTGCGAAATTAGGTCATGAAGTCATTTTGGTGAATGGTCCAGATGGTGTATCTGAATCATGTGTGGAAGAGGGTGTCAAAGTGGAACCTCATATGTGGTTTTTCAACCAGGTAAACTATCTGTGTGATGTTGTTGTAATGTGTTCTGCAACATCAAAAAGACATTTTGAGGCACTTGAAAAAAATTTTATCTATGCATTGTCTATTTGCTGGCAAGGACATTATGGAGTTGAACCAGCTTTATATGAATCGGAAACGCTCTTGTACCATGTAGATCTTTTTGCATTTGTATCTGAGTATCAACGGAATCATTTTTGTAGAGCATACCATTGTCCGATTGAAAAGACGGTGCTTATGTTAAACGGAGCAAGTCCTCCATTTCACAATGCAGTAAGAGCAAAACAAGATACATTTATATATTGTTCAAATCCTCAACGGGGTCTACAAGAAGTACCAGCTATTTGGAAGGAAATTGTAAAGGAGCATCCAACTGCTAAATTAGAAATATTTTCATCAGAAAAAACATATGGAAAACAGAGTGATTCAGAATTCACTTTAAATATATATAAAGAATTGCGCAATTTGAAAAATGTCACCGTGTTTGAATCAGTTGGCCAACAGTTACTCGCAGAACATTGTGGGAGGGCTGCTTTTCTTTTATATCCTACTCATTTTGTTGAAACAAGTTGCATAGTATGTATAGAGACCAGTTGCACAGGGGCATTGCCAATTGTATCAGATTTGGGAGTCTTTCCAGAATATGTAGATAAATGTGTACATTATGACAATAATGTAACAACTGCCTTTGCAACAAGGGCCAATGAACTATTAAATATGTTTTACAACAACCGTGACTTGTACAACAATTTATCAGAAACCTTGTCCCAAAAAATGTCTACAAAACACAATTACACAACTCTTTCAAAAACATTTGCGGATTTTTGTGAAAAAATCATAATTACAAAACGTGGTTCAATTATGAGATTAAATGACATAGAGACTGTTTTCTCAAATAAAGCGCACAATTTGTGCGTCTATGTTGGAGAATCGTTTCCACTTTTTTTTGAAAACAAAATGACTGCCGCCTTATATTTTCTTCGTCATGGAAATCACTTAATGCAATCCACATATCACAGGGCTTCGGAACATTATTTTCTACAATCATACAACATTGTTCCTTCTATAGCATCTGCCAACAATCTCACAATGTATTATGAAAAGGTTGAGAAATATGATAAAATGTTTGAGTGGTACATTAAGAGTTTGAAATTTAAATTTGATCAACTGCTTGCGACAAAAGTTATAAAATACTTGGATAAACTAGAATTATTTGATATAGTCTCTTTTTTAACAAATTGCCAACTGTTGTTACAATACACTAGAGATATTGATGAGTTTTTATTCTACTGTGATTGTGTAAATTCACTGGCCTTGAGATATAGGCTAGTCATGAATCAGGAAAAAGCGATTGAATCCTTGCGAAAGTTGTATAAACAAATAATTGATTTTCCTTGCGATATTTCTAAAAAGCGAACAATTATGAAATGCATTTCAACAAATATATTATTTACATCGAACTATTTAAAAAAGGAGGCACAATACTTTCAGGATTGTTTAAATTATGAAAAGTATATTCCAACCCTATATACTCCAATTGAGATGTCAGCAGTTCCTAACAAAAAAATCCGTGTGGGATTTATTTCAGGTGATTTTATGAATCATCCCGTCACTTATATATTAAATGGGTTTATAGCCAACATCAATACAGATGAATTTGAAGTGTTTACGTTTAATGAACGTGACAAAACTCGTGACAATCCAGATGAATTTGATTATACAAAAAGATATGTTCAAAACATAGATATGCATTCACATTCTGTTGAGAAATGTGTTGAATTGATACGAAATCGTAACATAGATGTTCTTGTAGATATGTGCGGACATACATCATTTTCAGCAATTAAACTAATGGATGTTCTGCGAGCAAAACCGGCCAAGGTTATTTGTAGTTATTTTGCTTATCCAAATACAACAGGAATTAAAGCAATTGATTATAAACTTGGCGATGAGACAACACTGCCGCTTGATTCTAAACATTTGTATACTGAGGATTTTCAATTCATAAAATCAGGATTACATTGTTACAAACCTTTCAATGACAAAGCTTCAATAAAAAAGCATCACGAAGGCATAGTGTATGGAATTTTTAACAATCCGCAGAAGTTGACTTATGAATTTTTGGAAACAGTTGCCGAAATCTTAAAATTAACACCATCTTCTAAACTCCTGTTTGCTTATCGGTTTTTTGAATTAAAAGGTGTTCAGGAATTTTACAAAATAACACTGAAATCATTGGGCATAAATTCAGATCGCATTTTATTTCGTTTTTATAATAAACCAAGCGAACTTCAAACAGCATACGATGACATTGATGTGACATTGGACACCTTCCCATATAACGGTGGAACAATCAGCATTGAGTCTCTTCATTATAACACTCCATACATAACATTGTTGGGTGGCGATTATGTTTCTAGGGTTGGAGCCAGCATTTTAAAGCAGGTAAATCATCCAGAACTAATTGCTATAACAAAAGAAGATTATATTAACAAAGCTATAAGTTTATCCAAGAATGCAGTTAGACTTGCAGGATATCACTCAAACTTACGAAATGATTTGAAAGCAAGCACACTAGAGGATGGTGCTAAGTTTGCTGGGGAATTTGAATGTGCTGTCAAGGAAATGCTTGTTAAAAAAGGGTTTCAACTTCCCGCAGATAAGAAGAGTCGTAGGATTGTTACGATTGATGGTTCAAAATTATTACCCAACGTGAGTTCTGTCAAGCATTTAGCATTATCTCGTGAAAAAGCTGGATTTCTGTTAAAACGTGTTGGAGCTGTAATTAACAATGATACACCTTTGACGACCATGTTACAATTTCTTACACATCAGAAACTTTGGGAGTCAACCTTGTTAGATGCAGATGTGGATTTGTTAGAAGTGTGTGAAGGAGATTTACGCAAGTCTTCAAATATAGAAACTGATTCCTGTGTCATTTTATCCAAAAATCCGCTGCACTATCTTATTTCAACAAAATATTTAGTAACATTATTGTCACAATCGTCCCCAGATGTGATATTAACTCTAGAATCAATTCAGGAAGCCAAAAAAAAAACAATGTGTGAAATATTACGAATGATGCCTGAAACATCGGAACCAACCTTGACGATTCAATCAGTTGTGAAACCTGCACAATCATCCAAAAAGTACATGCTGTGTTTGCCTGCTGGTGGAATTTGCGATATGATTTTTGTGATATCACATTGTTTAGAATACGCAATTGCGAATAACCGCATCTTGATAATTGATTCTTCAAAGGTGGAGTGGTTCAAAGAATCTATTCACGATTTTATTGAATTTAAGCACCCTTCCATTTATGTAGGCAACACACAAAGTATTTTGAAAGATTTAAACACAAAGACAGTATATCCAGCAGATTTAAAAGGACATGTGAGTGATTTTAAAATATATCCGCACACTTCAAAAAAATACTATGCCACTGCGAATAAAAACTCTTTGCTGATTGATTTAACAAAATCTTACTCAGAAGATATCATAGTCTATTGTTTATGGGCCACTAAAAGATTCACAGATGAACCGAACCGATTTGATATTACACCTTTTATGAAGTTCAAGAATAATGTCACAAGTGTATTTCACGAACGTCGCAAATTGCTTCCAGATTCTTATGTGAGTTTTCACATTCGTAACACAGATTATAAATCGGATGTGCCAAAATTTTTGGAAGATCATGACGAAGTGTTTCGGTCTAACGCTTGTTTTTTAGCTTCTGATAACAAACAAAATATTGATGATATAAAAGGAAAATATGGTAACAACATTTATACTTTTTCAAAAATAGCAAAACACAATGTTGGTGAAGGATTGCATTATTTGAATAGGTCTCGTGAGGAATTAATTTCTTTTATAATTGATTCGTACGTTGATTTACTTTTATTGGCTTCTGGTGATAAAATTTATATATCAAATCGTCACTCTGGGTTCAGTCTATATGCTGAAAGACTAATGAAAGACAAAAAACTTTTATGCAATATCACGCAAAGCGTTGCAGAAGCTACAGATAAAATTAAGGCATATTGTATAAATTTGGATACACATATGAACAATTTTGATGCGATTGAAAAGGAATTTTCTGATATTCTAAAAATTGAACGTGTTTCGGCAGTAAATGGCAAACAATGTGGTATACCAGGTGCAGTTGCATTGTATAAAACAACTGTAGATTTGTTTAAACGCATTTTGACAGAAGTTAAAACACCGTTTGTAATTATAATTGAAGATGATATACGACGAACTAAATTTTTTGATGTGTTATGGAATCAAGTTCAAGAATTTATTCAGGATAGCACAAAGATATGGGATTTTGTAAGTCTAGATTTCTTTTTGAATTTTGACAATCCTGTGATAGAAGATTACAACAAATTATTCTACAAAACAAGTTCTTCAAGAGCAGCTGGATTTATGATTTACAATATGAAATTCTTGAGGGATAATATAGAATATTTATCAACTGTTAATAAACCATTGGATATGACAATGACATATAATAAAAATTTTTTAAAATTGATTCCCAAACATCTAATGATAAGACAAATCGTTGATAAAACTTCATCAACCTGTGATTTGCAAACAGCATTCTACAACCAATATTATGTAGCCACAGAAAAAATTCTTGAAGATAAAAAAATAGGAATAATGCCACTTATCTTACCAAAAATAGTTTACATCAATTTGGCACCACGACCAGACCGTAGATACCAAATAGAAACCGAGTTAAAGAAGTTCAATCTGAAAGCTGAACGGTTTGAAGCAATTGTTGCTATTCCTGGATCTGTGGGATGCAGTTTATCTCACATTGCAGTGTTAAAACAAGCGATTGCTGGAAATTGGGAGTCAGTGCTTATTCTAGAAGACGATTTTATGTTTACGGTAAATCAACGTGAATTAGAGGAAAAACTACAGCATTTTAATTCTTCTGTGAAATCATATGATGTGTTGTTGCTTTCTTGTTATTTAATACAATCTGCACCTTGTGACAATGTGTTATTACGTGTGAAGGAGGCGCAGACTAGATCTGGATATCTAGTTCACAAGAGATTTTTTAAGACACTGCTAGCAAATTTTGAAGAAGGTGTAGAACAACTAGCAAAAGGAGCCCCTTACACTAAATATGCTTTAGACCAATATTGGAAACCGCTTCAGAAAACATATGAGTGGTATTGCTTTCGGAACAGGGTTGGAATCCAACGTGAGGGATATAGTGATATTGAAAATAAAATAGTGAATTATGGAGTGTAAGACTTGTGAATTGACACAAATCGTTGTTTTATATCAGTCTGGATTTTGCTTTTAGAATCAGAGAAGACAATTGCTTTAATGGTGCTTCGGATGTTTGCCGCTTCTGCATTTGAAATGTAATCACTTGCAGAATCTATTCCGTTCAACCATTTTTCAAATAGGGTTGTCGTCTTAATGTGCTCATCATTATATATATTTTCAATAACATAATATCCACCAGGAGCAACACAGTTCCACAACTGTTTAAACCTATTTTGTTGGTCTTTTGGGGCAAGGCATCCATTGTCAATGATAAGATGATATTGTTTGGAAAGTAAAGGAAGTAATTCTCCAATATGAATACGGATGTTATGTTGTCGTCCATTGAAATGCGCAAAGGCAGGTTCAATATCAAAACCAGTGATATTAACATGACCGGCAAAATAGTCATTCCACATTCTTAAATTTGGAATTTTATCAAGACCGTCAACATTTAATCCAATATCTAGCAATTCTACAAGGTCCACACCTTGTTTGTTTACAAGTTCATCAACGATTTGTTCGTATCGCAATGTATAACAATGTGCATTATTATAAGTGCTACCTTTTTCTGATTTATGTGTATTTGCTAATTCTGTAAGTGTGCATACACTTGTTTTATTTTTTATGAAAAACCGATTTTCCGAACACATTGTTTTGTAATAGTTTGACCAAAATGAAACATCATTGAAACATGGCGCAGTTGTCAATAACTTGCTGGCAGATTGTTGGAGAATGTATGAACAAAAAGAATCTATGGTTTTGTGATTTATGACTATATGTGCTTTATTGTATTCAAGCGGCATACGAATATCTGTGTTTCCTACAAAATTGCAAAGTGTTCCAGATAAATCTATATTGAGAGATTCAATTGGATCTCTGCCATAATTTATCATATATGATAATCCATTGTACAATGGCGCTGTGTTGTTATACAGAAAAAGAAGAACATCTGGTAATTCTCCGAAGGTCTCCAGAAATAAAGGGCGTGCGGATTTGTACGCTCCATGTAAATCAAACAAGAGACATATATCTTTGTTGTAAACACGTTTCAAATATGCAATATAATCATCGTTATAATTAATATTTATTTGACGGCTGCTGTGAAAGTAAATTGCGTTAAATTGTGGATACAATACTCTAAATAATTTAATTAGCAGACATCCATCTCTAGATAAACATAGAAGAGTTGTTTTTCTGGTTGTTTCCATTTGTTTAGAGATAGCACGGCACATGAACAATAAGAGAGGTATATTCATGGTGATTTGTTCTTGAAACAATTTATATTCATCGGTGATTTCTCCATATGGATTAGATAATCTAAATCTTCTTAAGAAACGACTTAGAGCAGGATCTGTTTGGAAGAGAGTTGTTTCAAGGGATGTAAATTTATACGCATTTGTGTAAACTCCACGAATGCCATATCGTGCTGGCATAATAACATCTGAATGCATATTGTCACCAGTATGGTGCATGATATTGTATTCTTTTGATAATTTTTCCCACGCAAATCCATGGTGTTTGCCTCCCGCAAACACATACAATTTGGAAAATTTTGTTATATCATGATGTTTCAGGAGACTTCGTATATCATCTTCTGTTAAGTACATATCTGAAATCAAAATATCTTTATCTTGCAGTTTCATAACATTTGTAGCAATCGGGATTGTATGTTCTAATTCCATTTTCAATTCGTAAGCACGTAGTGAAGCTATGTCGTGATATCCTGTTAATATTTGAAATTGTTTATAGATATCTGCGATTGTCCCATTAGATTTAGATTCAGCAAGAATTCTTAAGGTTCTAAATCCCGGGTATGGATATGTCTTTCCGACAATTGAAAAAATATCATGGGGGTGAGGCACAGTGCGTGCAAGCAATGTGTCAAATACGTCAAACGAATTAATAGGTTCCATATATAAACATACAATTGTTATAAAAAAACTTAAATACCGCATACACAATGCGTTATAATTATTATCAAATATTATTTTCACTGTCTATATGACGTACTATTCACAAATTGGACAAGACAAATACTTTATTGAAAACTTTACAAGACCCGGTGACAAGGGATTCTTTGTAGATGTTGGCGCCCACGATGGTATAACAATGTCAAACACACTTGCCTTAGAAAAGTTGGGTTGGAAGGGTCTTGGAATTGAAGTGAGTGATGAATTATTTGAACAAGCAAAACGGAATAGAACGTGTAAGATTGTGAACGAATGTGTGTTCCATTCAAACGATGAAGAAAAAGTGATAGAAATACCAATGAATGCGCCTATCGCAGAAGGAAACTCGCTGTTGATCCGTATAAAAGATCTGGATTCTTATAATTCATCTTTTAAAGAACAATTCAAACAGACCGCAACGTTTGTAAAGCGAACAAAGACATTGACAAAAATATTTGAAGAAAATGATGTACCACCTGTGATTGATTTTATGAGCATTGACATTGAGGGTGCAGATTATGATGCTTTGCTTGGGTTAGATTATACCAAGTATATAATTCGGTTTTTAACTATTGAGTGGGGTGGAGGGGATCGTGCATATCTGAACAAAATCCAACGATTATTGGAATCCAAAGGTTATAAACTACACCGAATTAACAAATGGGATGCTGAATTTATACTAATATAAATATATGAATCAGTTTATCACACCATCCTCCTCATCCGAGCCAATAGGTGCATAGGCTTATATAGCGGGAACGCGATGTCCAGTCCCATAAAGGGACCAGTGATGGTATATTGAACAGTAACTTTCTAGAGAAATTATCTATATCATATACTGTAAGTGAATAAAAATACAACACTGATGTTGTTGAAACTTTGTCAGTTGACAATTTTTAAAATTTTTTTGGAATATCTTTTGGAGTCCAGTCTGGTTCATTATATTTGTAATAAGATGATAAGTGTTTGTGATTTATATCAAGATCCATTATTTTGCGAACATCCTTATATAAAATTCTTTGTCCCATGACATGATTGTATCCAGGAATATGTAAAAAAAATGCCCCTCGTCCATATAACTCTGCCAACGTTGGAGAGTCTTGTTTTTGTAAATGAATATGAAGTAATCCCGCATTAACTCCAAACACGGAAGTATGAAGCATTTCAGCATTTCCATCCACTGCAAAATCTTCAGGATATTTATTTACATAATGCCCTAAAGCTAATTGGTCATCTTCAAATTTGTTATCAAGCGCCCATTCATAAAACTTAAGAAGCTTACCGGCTTTTCCTGCAATCAAGCCAGCATTCACAAATTTTCTCAGAGGAAGTTTAGAAATATTGTGAAATTTCCAATAATTTGTGATTGGTTTGCATTGAAAATGTTTAAAGTTGTCACTCACATCAATATTTATTCCGCAGAGAAGTTCCATTGACAAAACAATATCTTTTCGTAAGGTGCAAAAAGCTTCCATAAATGCGGTAGGTCCTCTTAAACACATTACATCTCTTGCATCAGATACAATTACAACTGCATCTGGATGAAGTTCAGCAAGAGTTTTCTTACATCTGAGCATTTTTGTAGTAAATCCTTTCCATTCTTCACCTTCGCCAACAACTTTATAATCCCATCCATTAGCTTCCAACGTTTTCAAAAAAAAACGAGTGTTATCTGTTGGTTGATTGTCATAAGTAATTACGATTGGATTCTTGGGAAGTGGGTTTGCATATACAATATTTTGTGATATCGCAAGAGTTGGTTCATCATCCGTTAATTTGCGTAGCAAAGCAATTGCAGACAATTGGTTTGTCGGAGTATTTGACATTCTCAATAGATTAATTCGTGACATGCTTGTTTAAACCATAATTCTAAGATGTATTGTGTCAGCAAGCTTAAATTTAATTCGTTACATTCATCCTCCGCTTCGCCGCCTCCAACATCCGCCGTGTAACATCCTCATCCGACGAAACCGGCACATAGCCTTCCACCGCAGGAAACCGATGCCCAGGACCCATAAACGGAATAAACCCCGTTCGTTTGACCGGCCGCACCAAGAAGGAAGACGCCGTTACCACCTCCTCCAACGGCGGCAACACCGTCAACCCAATATCTCCGCAATTCCAGACAAAGCACGTCTTGAATCGTTCCGGCATCATTAACTCTATAGAAATCATTTCTGGCGGATCCAAGTTCACCGGAATCTGTGTGTTTTGCGTGAGTGTCTTGTAATTGAGCAACGCCTTATTCAGCAGTCGCAACCCCCCGTCCCGTTTCAAACAGTCCCCACGGTGCGGCCTTATTTGAATATGCGTACATTTCAACGCCTTCATGGTTGATACTGTGATTTCGTAAGACAAGGTCAGTTGGTAAAACATCCAAGATGGAACAAAGATGGTCCCAACATCGCCTTCGTGCAATCCATGCACGCATCCGACAATCTCTTCCTTCAGCGCATTGCTCAGCAATAAGATGGTATTCACTGTATAGGATTCCATCACGGACGGCAGAAGCAGCCTATCAGAACACTCAAACGAGCTCAAATCGGCTGTGGGGATCGTGGGACACGCAGAAAAAGGTACGACTCGCATACACTCTTGTTCAAGCCACATACATTTCTTGTTCCCAAACACCGGGAACCTGTCCGTGTTAACGGTGCGTTAACACACCTGTCCCCGTTTTAACGGTGCGTTAACACGCCTGCACCCGTTTTAACGGTGCGTTAACCTAATAACGCACCGTTAAATAACCAACGCTTACCTGTACGTCACAATGTTGCGTGTACGAAATCCGTCGTGGTCTACAAAGGTCTCCTTATGTGTGTGGCGCTTGGCGGAGTCGGTTTGGGCCACAGGTTGCACCGAGTCCAACGAGGGCAGCACCATGTCAGCCTGCTTGAGCGCATTGACAATCACACCGTTGCAGTTCTTTGCACAAGTTTCAATAGACAAGCCGTTGCGAAGCATAGGAGACTTATATACGGAGAGCATGAGTTTGGTGGAACCAAAGATGAACTGGAGGGTGGTTACTTTGTAACTAGCATAGATGCCTGTCTTTTCAATAAGATCAGGACGGTCTACGACCTTGGCCTTGACACTCAGGTTGTTCTTCAACACCTCAAACTTGGAATTCCAGAGATTCACAACGAGTGACTCCTCGCCGTATTGAATATGGACACGTTCAAAGAATGAAAGAGTGTCAGGTGTCATCAACTTCTTTGCCATAAAGGCAAGTTGTTTTGGTGTCATCTTGTTCTTCAGTCTCACGAGAGATTGGATGTTGGATACATCTATCTCGGCAGAACTGCAGGTCTTGAGCTGCGCATTGATGGTCAACAACTTGCCGTCTTCCATGGCCTGGAAGTATCGTATTGGCGCATCAATGGAGGGCAGCTTGTAATGGATACCTGCGAAGGTTGTAACGTAGGGATCTGCAGCTGCATCTCCAGAACTAGGAACGGTCAGTGTAAATGTGTAAATTCCAGGATTTTCTGCCAATGGTGATGTAACAGTCACAGTGATAATATTATCACCAACTATGAGATCATTCAATATCCCATTAAATCCGGTGCTCGCAGAGCCTACTTGGGTACCATTCAATGTGAGAACAGCAGTCGCATTTTCAACATCATTTACTGTGTACTCTATATCAGTAGAACTTGTTCCAGAGGGTGTTGTAAAACTACTGGTTGAAATGGCATCAAGACTAAACACTACAAATTCAGAAAGAGTCACACCAAATTCACGTGCCGGTGGTATATCGCCCATGTTGTATATCTCTCGTAAAGAAAATAATTTTGGGAGGAGGGTCCTAAAGCCCTTTAACGCACCGTTAATCCAGACACCCACGCCTTCAGCCCCCCCAAATCCCCATCATTCGCACAAAGCCGGTACACGGGCAACTTTGTCGTAGACAGCCACGTGCGGTGTTGTGCCTCTAAGGACTCCAAGTAATCCAAACCGATTCCCGCTTCCGCACCCCGTCCCCGCACACCAATGCGCGTCAGCGACGTCCCAGGGTCTGTTTCCAAATGGATGATTCCCCGTACGGGAATGCCGCTGGCATAATGGTCAAACCAGCGGCAGTACAAATCGTACTCCAGCTCGTTCATGGCGCCATCCTTCCGCAACATGTCGGCAAAGACGTAACGGTCCGTTAACACAGAGCGCTCTGTAATTACGATGACAGACGGAGCCCCTCCCTCACGGCTCCCCTTCTCTGCTGCAACCTTAGCCAGCACCCGCTCCGTGTCCATCATCCGGGTGAGGAATGCGCAGGTCTGAAAGGTGTAGGACCAGCGCTTCTTGTCCTCGTAAAAGTGGTCCAACAGTGATTTGCCGGAGGCGTCTTTTACAGACATCCAAGTTCCGACAGGTTCCATGATGACAGTGACGTCGGGCCACTCCCGTTGGAGCCGTTCCAAGAAGGTCGTCTTCCCCGCCCCAATGTTACCTTCAACTGAAATGAGAAGCATGTTTTGCCACGTCGTTCCATGTGGGAAGTCCCTCCAATTTTTTGAATTGCGAACGCTCCAAAAAATGAGGGGGCAATCACCCCAGATGTGGGAGCAGCATGTCAGTCGTTAGTCTTTATCTCAAAGTAACCGCCGCCTTTGGCGCTGGCTTTGTCATTGTACACGGGTTTCGTAGACGTCAACACCGTCTTCCGTTCTCTGTCGCAACAGAAGCGGTCTGCGTACCGAGGGATGCGATGGTTGGCGCAATGGTAGGACCGATTCTGCCCTTAGTGCTTCTCGTTGCATCCAAACCAGCCTGCCCTTTCAGCAATAAGTAAGAATTTCTCCAGGCTCAGCAGGAATGACATCGTACCTTTTTTTTGGATTCCTGGCCTCAGCAATCGCAGCGACACAAAGTCCGTCCCCGAGTTTCTCACCGAGTCCTGGTTTCAGTCCAATGATATGCGCGCAAGAACACACCTCCGAAATCGTGCTCGGTGCTCTGCTTGGTGCAAGTCTCACGGGCATTGTCGGCACCTGTTTGTTCCGCCGTTACTGTGTTCTAGCACACAATGGGGATCCAGAACGGGTGTATGATACGCCTTGCCCGTACTGCGGAAAAAAACAGCCAGCGGATTGCATGAGGGAGCACATCAGTGAATGTGGGGAACACTTGAAACACTGGGCGCCGAAGCTAGTGTCCCAACGGAAGTTGGACTTTATGCACGTAAGAAAAGAGGACGATTCTAAAACAGAGAGGGCTCTAGCAATAGACTTGCGCCCATGATTTGCTGCAAGAGCCACATTTGATAAAGCGTATTTTTCGTTCTTCTACTTCTTGAAATTCACATGTTTCGTTAGAGCAGCGTATACAGGGCATGCCCCGTTTTACTCGGTCTAAGCAATGCGTCATTGCTTGGACCGTTTTATTAATTTGTATAATACTATGACGTAGATGGCCCCAGTAATCACGGGGTAAATCCGAGTGCCGCTGAGCGAAATCAGCCCACGTTCGTAGGTGAGGGTAGGCCGCTGTAATTTCAGCGGGAAGAGGTGCTTTATAGAGATTCATCGTATAGGCATGAAAGTCTTTGTAGAAGGGCGCATCTATGCCACTGCATAAGTTTGTAGCATGAGTGCGTAAGAGTGTAAGAAGTTCAGTAGGATACTCAGACAGGCCGAGCATTGTAAGAAGTATGGGGTAGGACATATTGTAGGGGGCGCAGACATCTGTACACACGCAGCTGTCTTCAATTTTTTACACTGGCAGCGCCCTAGGACAGCATAGGCAATGTGTTGGAAAAATTGAAGCGCAGCAGAGGCCCAGAGCAGAAGTCCCCCCACCAATCTTACTTACAATCTTACCTACAATCTTACCTACAATGTCTCTTCTTACGACTCCTATTGAATCTGCGCCTGCACCTAGCTTCTTTGACTTAGCAATCCAAACTCGTGACCAAGCGATCCTAGAAAAGGACCGCGCAATCTACGAACTTATGGAGGACCTGAGGGCGAAAGACCGTATTATTAATGAACTCTGCCACCAGGTGCACAATCAGCGCACGGCTCTGTCTGCCAAATCGGAACTCGCCGAGGCGGCGGAGCTACTCACGAGCTGCGCTACTAGTGCAGAGGAAGCTAGTGCGTCAGATAGTAGTGTTTCTACAATGCCTAGCAAGTCTCACAAACAGCTCAAGTACTACGTGCAAGATGGCACCATTATACATCATAATATTGCCAAGTGCAACAGCTGGTCGGCGACCTGGGACAAGGCTACTAATAAACTAGTGCGCTCTGAGGGCGAAATATATAATTCTCCTAGTCAATTCGCAGCGGCACATAGGACAGCGTGTGGGAAGAAGCCCGCCTGCAATGCCTGGGCAGAGTGTACTGTGGTGCATATGGATGAAGCAGGAGACTGGCATCACGTGTATATAAAGGATTTAGAGCACATCATGTAAGTATTACTAAATAATTAGGTAAGTATGTAAACACTACTAAAACAAAAAAAACACTAGAAAAACACAAAAACCAAAAAAACATTTTTAGTGTTTTTTGGGTTTTTGATACATGCAGTAGTCTCTATATTTTTTAGTTTAGTAGTAGTTCTAGTAGTTCAGGTGAAACTCATGCCACCATAGTGTCTCCTCGTCTACGAAGCCGTTTTCGTCGTCGTAGGCAATGTCTAATTTTTTAATTTTGATGGCAGCGATACAAGCTAGCTTAGCAGCTAGCTTATTCTGGATAGCTTGAAGAACAGTAGAAAGCATTGTAGGAAGTAAGTAGGAAGATTGTAAGTATGATTGTGTGCGGGACTGTTGCTCAGTCCGCGCCGCACTCTTCAATTTTTTACAAACTTTTCTATGCAGAGGTATAGCGAGGGGCAGGGTGTGTACACCCTTCTTACCCGTTCTATGACAGGACTCGCTGCGCAAGTACTACTAAAATAGTAATACTCACGCAGCACGCAGAACAACCGAGTACTACTAAAATAGTAATACTCAAACAGCACTCTGTAAAAATTGAAGCCTCAGCGACAGGCCGCTGTAAGGTCCCCCCACATCCTACATACTTCCTACATACTTCCTACTAGCATCCTACTTTCTACAAATGACTACTCCTACTTACATCGTACCCTTTGAAGGGTTTTCCTACCATCCTCACCAAATTCAAGCAATACAGTTTATGATAGGCCGTGAGTCTCCTGCTGCCCCCTACTTTAGAGGGGGTATAGAAGGAGACGAAATGGGCCTAGGCAAAACGTATACGACGATTGGTCTTCTATTAAACAACCCAGTCCCTAAGACCCTCATCCTAGTCCCCCCTATGCTGCAACACCAGTGGGCGAAAGCCCTACTGGAGAGTAGCATACCCCATACTATCTTAGTAGGGGGCAAGGGGCCTACGAAGGTGGCAGGGACTAGGGATTTCAGTGTGACTCTTAGCACGTATGACCGTGCCATTAATAATATACATATACTAAACGAAACAGACTATGACAGACTCGTATGTGACGAGGGTCACGTATTTAAAAACGGTAAGGCAACAAATAGGTTTCGCACACTGTCAGGACTACGGGCTACTAGACGCTGGATTCTCACAGGTACACCAGTACATAATCGTAAGAAGGACTTTACGAATCTACTGATGTTCCTAGGGAACAAAACGCCTATTACAGAGGCTAGTCTCAGCACAGTAGCAGACAGGGTTATGATTCGTAGGGTAGTAAGGGATGTAGAGGAGGATGTACCTACAATGCCTGAAGCCCCTACGCACTTTGTGCACCCTGTAACGATGCCTGCTGGGTCCGAAGAACTAGAGCTATTTGGAGGGTTAGTGCGACGCTTAGAGGCGGCAATAGAGGCCGAGTCCAAGCAGTGGATTATACTAGAGCTCTACTTGCGTATACGCCAGTTCATAGCCCACCCTGCTATCTATATAGAGGCTATGAATCGCAAGTACAAGGGTAAGTATAAGCGCCCTAATTGGACTGGCTCTGCGTCTAAGATGACTGCGTTTCAGCACTACATGGGTACTTGTGAGAAAAGCCCCACTATTGTCTTCACTACCTTTGTAGAGGAAATGGAGTGTGCTGACCGACTGCTACAGGCGCAGGGCTACAAGACCTGGCAGATACGCGGTGGTATGACAGATGCGACTAGGGCTGCAGTAATAGAGGAGTCTAAGGACGCAGTAGACGCAGGCGAGGACGTAGTACTTCTAGTACAGATTGTGGCGGGGGGCTGCGGCCTGAACCTACAGCACTGCTCTAGAGTTGTTATGCTGACTAGTCACTGGAACCCTGCTATAGTAGACCAGGCTATTGCGAGAGCCTATCGCATTGGTCAGACCGAGCATGTAGAGGTGCACCACTTTGTACTAGCAGATGAGGCCGAGCTGAATATAGACCGCAAGATAGTAGGGGCTCACGGTAGGAAGCGTGCCGAAGCATTAGAGGTTCATGCAAAGCTATTCACAGAGAGCGCAATCAAGTACGAAACTATGATGGAGATACTAGACCAGTGCCTGGAGATAGACGCAGCAGGGGTTGGTGACCCAGCGCCTGTGAGTACTACTGCGGCTCCCATAGTGCCCCCTATGACCTAATAACAGATGAAAACACTACAAAACTCAGACGAAAACACTACAAAACCCAAACGAAAACATTAGAACACTCAGACGAAAACACTACAAAACCCAAACGAAAACCTAGACATTTTTTGCAGAGAAGCAGGGAGCATAGTCGCAGTGTAGGGACAGCTGGAAAAAATTGAAGTCGTGTACGAGCCCTCGTCAGACATCCCCCACACTTCTTACTTACTTCCTACTAATATGCCTGTTATGACTAGGTCCAAAACTGCAGAGTACAACAATGCTATACAAAAGGCAAAAAACCTTATGAAAGCAGCACATGCCGAAATGGATATGTCTAGGAGAGGCGTGATTCTCAACGAGATCGTCGTCTTCTATATCTGCGATCGCAACATGAATCACCACCTAAAACATAATGAAACTCATAGGAACCTTATGTACTCACGATGCGCAGCATTTCTCGCAAGTAAGTACTGCACGCCGACATTGCGGCACACCGCTAACATCTTGCGTCGGAAAATAGAGAAGTCGCAGTTTTGCGACATATATGGTAAGTACTCATTCTAAACAATAAGTAGACATACTAGAAAACTAGCAAAAAAACCGCAAAAACCACAAACACAAAAAAACCTTTTTTACAGAAAAATTGAAGCGTAAAACAGCCTGGCTCCAACAGTCCCCCAACATTCTTACAAACTTCCTACTTACTAAATGCCAGCCTACACACGATCTGCAGCCCGCTACGAAATTGCCTACGCGAATGCCCTAGAAAAGGCAAAAGCTTTAACAAAAGCAGGTAATGCGGAAGAGGACATTCCTAAGAAAATCAAAATTATCTGCGAACTCATCACCTACACAATCCGCGACCGCTACATGAACCAGCTACTGAAAAACAACGCCAAATTCAGGAACACCATGTACGCCCAGTGCGACGAGTTTCCACGCAGCGACAACTGCACTCCCGAGCTGGCGCAAATCTGTAACATAATGCGCAACAAAATACACTGGTCGCACTATTGCGACAAGAACGGTAAGTACTAGTAAAAAACAACACTAGCAAAAACAAAACCAAAAACCACAAAACACTAGAAAAAAAACAAAAAAACTACAAATTTTTTCCAGTAGCTGCTGGAAAAATTGAAACGTATCAGGATGTCTGGCAGTCAGTCCCCCCACACCAATCTTACATTCTTACTTACAATGCCAGTTATGACACGATCTCAAACACAGGCGCGCAATGATGCCTATGCGCGTTTTAGGGCAATCAATGCCAGAAATACGAATGCTGTCGGCAGCTGGGATAAGTATCGTACAGCTGGCGAACAGGTAGCATTTGTCCTAGAAAATCCGCATATCAACGTGTTTCTGGCAGAGGACCGTTTGTTCAGGCGTGAGACCTACGTCAAATGCTACCAATTGCTGCAGAGTCCGCACTGCACGACTAGAATTGGCAACATTTGTATGACGTTACGCTCACAAATACAAGACATAGGGCTCTATGCCTAATCAAATACTACAAAACCAGAAAAACCAGAAAAACCAGAAAAACCAGAAAAAACTAGAAAAAAGGGCTACAATAATTGTAGTCTTTTTTTTGTAAATATTTAGTGTTTGAACTGTGATAGCAGCTGCGTAACAGCGTAGCAATACTGGTAAAGGAGCAGCGGGCAGTGTGAGCGCATGCGCTCCTTACAGTTATGCAGCACCGATGCGTGAAAGTCCGAGTCTGTCTGTAATAACTCGTGTAGATGTTGGTTTACGAGGAGAAAGGCCATGAAGCGTAGGCACCATAGATGTTTCGTTTCGGCATCAGCGGCAGTTTCGTAAAGTTCGGCATAGTTGAGCGCCGTACGCATAGCGGTCTGACTATCGGCAATATACTTGGTTTTGGAGCGTGTAAGAACAGGCATTGTAAGAAAGAAGGAGCACAGAAGGTCTAGGTGCGCCGGGATGTTTCAATTTTTCCAAGGACACAAGCACGCTTACAACTCACTGACAGGCCGTTCAACGTAGCCATATTTGCCATATTTGCCACGAAGGTCACTAAGTTTGGTAGCATCAAATGCATTTCTAGCAGCTTTATTCTTATTCCTTTTTCTTGTAGGACGAAATCCAGGGCTATTATTAACTCTTCTAATGGGCCCAGTCGGTTCACTTGCGCCTTTCATATCGAAATAACCAGGAGGGTAATATGGGCCTCTAGCAAGGCGACCTCTACGGAGCTCTATGTCTCCATGCCATCTAACTGCATTTACACCAGGAGGTGGAGGTTCCTTAAATACCTGCGGTACTCGTTTTACTATTGTTTTCATTCCATAATTAGCCACTTTGACGGTAGGCCTAGCTGTTTCTAGTGGTCGAGCTCTTGTATTTTTAAAAGTTTTGCCCATAGTTTCTAAGGGGAAAGATTTTTCACACACCTGTATAAGATGGGCACCAAGACCCGCAAACAGTCCCCGCTCCTTTCACAGGAGCAGGTGGATGCATATCTCGCCAGCAAATCGGCGATTCGGCTGTCGGAAAAGTCTCTAGCAGGAGAGGTCTTTACACCCGTGTCCATCATAGACCGGATGCTGGCCATGTTGCCCAAGGCCGTGTGGCGCAATCCCGCCCTGACCTGGTGCGACCCCGCCTGCGGCTTCGGCCAATTCCCGCTCAAACTGCTGGTCGGCGGACCAGGATACGAGGGATTGCTGTCGGGACTCGCCAGCGCCTTTCCTAACAAGCATGCACGCTTAACCCATATTTTTAAAAACATGCTTTTCTCTTACGATATCAACCCAGAGCATGTCGCCAGTCTTCTAATACAAATACGAAAGATGGGTGTGGCGAAACCCAATGTCTACGCCGCCGATTTCTTGGAAACAGCTGCCGACAAACCCTACGACATCATCGTGGGGAACCCACCGTACAACCAAGGCGGAATTAAGCGTGTAGGGGAGAAACGACTTCATGTACGATTTACGGAGGTAGCGCTCCAACGGCTAGGCCCAAAAGGTCTTCTGCTCTTTGTGTGCCCTCCGAACTACAGAGAAGCAGGATCGGCCATGAACCGTCTCTTTCTTTCGGCAGTGGGTGGATTTCGTCAGATTCAGATGTTGGATCCGAATGAAACGCATCGCCTGTTCCGCATACAAGCCCGGGTAGACTTGTTTTTGTACGATAAGCATGCGAAGACAAAAACCACCCTCGTCACCGACGAACAGGGTGTAAAATCCGTACAAACTCTGGACCTGACAAAGCACATCCCCAATTACGGACATTCGGTGTTTGAAAAGCTACGCCGCAGGGGATCCGCGGGCGTCCAAGGCGTGCGAAGCGCCGAGGCGTCCACTGTGGATTGTGACAAGAGCGGACTTGGTAAAGGACCGCACAAGATGCTGCATCTAATCGTAGAAGGAGGACGCAAGGTGATTCCGCGGTCCAGGCCTCACACGCATCAACGCACGCCGAAACTGATTCTTAACGGCTTGGGCGTTCCTTACGTCTTTCACGACAAGGAGGGGCGATATGGTGCGACGCAAGTTCCGGTGCTGATCCTACATCCTCCCAAGGCCCTCGTGACGTTTACGAAAACGCACCTATTTTACTATATCCTGGGCGCACTCAAGATTACAGGGAATAACAACCTGCCATACATGCTAGCGGACATCCCGAAGGGATATGGAACAGACATTGCATTTACGGAGGAGGAGCGTGAAAAAATTGCGTCAGTCCGAATCCCAGTGTTTGAGGACAAGGATCTGAAGACTCTCTGTTAAGAGTAGAGCATGCCTCCCAAGCGAAATCGCAGTCGGTCTCCGAAGCGACACGTGGAACCGACGTATCTGCAAACACGACACACTCGGCCGCCTCCCTTGGATATTAGCAGCTACTCTGTCTCTACCGTGCGGCCGCTGCCATCTGGTTCCAAGTCACCGGTGACAGTTATAAGGCACGAAGGAAGGCACAGCAAGCACGAGGGGTCGGCGTTTCCTATCGGTGTTAGGGAGGCGTTTTCCGTGCATCGCTGACCTAGAAAAATGGTTTTTTGTTTTGGTGTTTTTCTAGTGTTTTCTATTGTTTTTCTGGTGTTTTCTACTGTTTTTCTAAGCCGAGCCTCTAAGTATTTTGGCACTTATGTCCTTTAGGTGCTCCGCATAAGTAGCAGTGTGCCACACCTCCATGGTCATATCCCTCTCAGACGCCAGCGCAGTCACGTAATACTCGCACTGCGCACGTAGCTTGCTACGAAACGCTGGCTCGTACATGACCCTCCACCACAGTTCTCTATTTTGCCATATATTTGCTAGGTGACTGTGAAGAAACTTGGCCTCTGTAATAGGCTGCTCTCTGAGCTTCTCAATAATCCAATTGCCGTATTCAACAGCGTATTCTCGTGCTTTCTTGGTCTGGGAGCGTGTAATCATTCTAGTAGGAAGTAAGAAGTAAGTAGGAAGTAAGTAAGATTGGGGGACTTGTGCTGAGTCCGCGCCACACCCTTCAATTTTTTACACTCTTATTCATCTAGCAAAATAGTAGTACTCTGTTCATTGCATGGGCAGAGTACAGAAAAAATGGTTTTTGTGGTTTTTTTGTGTTTTTGTGGTTTTTTTGTTTTCTAGTGTTTTCTAGTGTTTTCTATTATGTTTTTTGTTAGTGTTGGCAGTAGTACTTACGCAGTCTGCTTTTCTAGTTTGCTAAGTCTAGTCCAGGTTGATACGCCATTAATAGGACGCTCTACCATGCACTCGTGCCAGCCGTCGTAGTGACCCTTACCCTCTCTATGGGCTTTAGCAACAGCCTGTAGGGACTTGTAGCTATCACCAGTGACCTCGTGTACAAACACGCTGCCAGTATAGGTGAGTCGCCACTCGCCCTTACCACGGACAGAGTGTCGGATAGTGTCGCCAGGCTCCAAGTAGTCGCTTACCCTGCGCTTACCCTGTTTCACACTAGATTCCTCTACGGAGGCCTCTGCTGATAGGGTGTGCTCTGGTGCTTCTACTATTGCTGGCAGTACAGTCACGATGGTAATAGGCTCCTCCGCAGTAATAGTAAAGCCGCCCTCAGCAGAGTTGTATACGGGACTCGCAGCAGTGCTAGTTGTAGGAGTAGGCATAGGAGTTGAGCTGGCAGTGTACTCTGTCTGCGCGCCAGAGCTGACACCCATAACATCACGCATATCTTGTATAAGCAGGTCTCTCTGTTCAAGTAGCGCTCGTAGGGTGTGATTCTCTAGTTCCAGTTGCGCTATGAACCGGTCTCGGCCAGCAATAGCGTTGAATAGGAAGCTGCGTTCAGTAGTTTCGTAGGTAGTATTCATTGTAGGAAGTAAGTAAGAAAGTAGTAAGTAAGATTGTTGGGGGACTTCTGCTGCACGTGCTCGGCGCTCTTCAATTTTTTACACGCCCTGCTACTCTGGCCCTACTAACACGCGCCTGTGCTCATACTCTAGCCTTACGAAGGAAAGCAGCTTTCTACTCTGCTGTAGGAGCGCCATGCTTCCTGAAAAATTGAAGGGCGTCAGAGCTGAGCACAGATTCCCCCCATTCTTACAAAACTTCATACTATCTTCCTACTAGCTTCATACTATCTTCATACAACATGCCTACTAACTTCATTACTCCTAACGCTACTATCACCTATCACGCGCATCAATTAGATGCTATTGATTGGATGATAGGCCGTGAGGCCCCCAGTGCCGCCTACTTTAGAGGCGGCTTAGAAGGGGATGAAATGGGATTAGGCAAAACATATACTACAATTGGTCTACTACTCAACAACCCTGTGCCTGATACGTGCATCCTAGTCCCTCCCTCTCTAGAGCATCAGTGGCGCAAGGCTCTAGAAGAGAGTAGCATTCCCTACCGCATCCTACTGGCCGGCAAGTCTGGCTTCACAACAGTAGCAGGCAGTAGGGACTTCTCCGCGACTCTGTGCACTTATGACCGAGCTGTCAATCGCATAGACCTTATTAACGAAACTCACTACGACCGCCTAGTCTGCGATGAGGGCCATGTATTTAAGAACGGCAAGTCTACTCGCCGCTTCCGTACTCTCTCTACTATTGTCGCTCCTAGACGCTGGATTCTTACTGGCACGCCTGTGCATAACGATAAGTCCGACTTTAAGAACCTATGCGTGTTCCTAGGCTGCAAGCAGTCGCTCACTACTGAGGGTCTCACCAAAGTAGCCGAGGTAATCATGGTGCGTAGGGTCGTGAGTGACGTGAGTGAAGCAGTAGAGTCTATGCCTGAAGCGCCTGTCCACCTAGTGCACCCAGTCAAGATGCCCGAGGGTAGCGAGGAACGGGTAGTCTTTGACGCCCTAGTAGCACGCCTAGACTCGGCTATTGAGGCTCACGCTCGTACTTGGATTATACTAAAGCTCTACTTGCGTATCCGCCAGTTCATAGCAGACCCGGCTATCTATGTCAATGCTATGAACCGAGAGTACAAGGGTAAGTACACTCGGCCTGCGTGGGCGGGTACTCGCTCTAAGATGGCAGCGTTTCGTCAGTACATGTCTACTACTACCAAGGTCCCGACGATAGTCTTTACTAACTTCCGTGAGGAGCTAGAGGAGGCTGACCGCATCCTAACGGGTCTAGGCTTTCGCACCTTCTCAGTGCAGGGCGGCATGTCTGCTGACAGTAGGGCTGCTGCTATAGAAGAGTCTAAGGTCGCTGCTGCCGCGGGGGAGCCTACTGTGATACTAGTGCAGATAGTCGCAGGGGGCTGTGGGCTTAACCTACAGCACTGCCACCGCGTAGTCATGCTCAGTAGTCACTGGAACCCGGCGATAGTAGACCAGGCAATTGCTAGGGCTTACCGTATGGGACAGAGTAAGAGGGTAGAGGTGCACCACTTCGTGCTAGCAGATGATGCCGAGCTCAATATAGACCGTAAGATAGCTTCTGCACATGGTAAGAAGCGCCAGGCTGCAGTAGAGGTCCACGGTAAGCTTATTACAGAGAGTGCGATTGAGTACGAGGCCCTGCGAGACATCCTAGACAACAGTATAGAGCTGCCTGAAGAGGACTACGAGGGCGAGGACCCTCTGCCCATCAGTAGTATGCCAGAGACGACAGTAGGGATGGGAGTAGCCGCTTTAGCGACAGTGGCACCTGTAGCCCCTCTGACATAAACAATAGAATATATAGTACAGACTTAAACCAAAACAATAGAACACACTATAAACAAAAAAAGTGAACTCCATTACAAAAAACACTAGAAAAACACAGTACATTTTTCAGGCTGCTGGAAAAATTGAAACCATGTAAACCCCCCTTGGATATCCTCGCGTTCGCCAATCTTACTTACTTCCTACTTACTACTAAATGACTCAAACAGTCGCTGACATTCATACTAAATTCCTACCCCTTGTGGGCAAGGAGTACACACTTCCTGTTACTGCAAACAAGGGTCTCCCCGGCACCTTCCTAGAGGAACTCCTAGGAATCCCTCACACTCCCAACTGCCTAGACTGCTCAGACGGCGAACTGAAGATATTCCCAGTAAAAAAACTAAAAAACGGGACCCTCGTCCCGAAAGAAACAATCGCCGTCACTATGCTGTCTACAGACGAGCTACGCACCTGTGACTTTGCGGCCTCGCGATGCTGTAAGAAAATGAGCCGAATGTTAGTAGTTCCTTACTATCGCGAGGGCGACACGATTCGGTTCATGACCCCTAAAATCATAGACAGAGCCCTGTCGGAGTTTACAGACCTGTATGCCGTTCTAGAAGCAGATTATAACCTCATACGAACGAACTACATAGCATCCGGTGTACTGCAATCAGAGACGGGGACCCTGCTGCAAAATCGTACGAAGGGTGCGGGCCACGGCTCTACTTCACGCGCCTACTACTTGCGCCCTGAGTTTATGAAGCGATGCGTGCCCCTCAGTTTGTAATTAGGACCTCATTTGTCTTAGCATCCGGTTCCTTGGAGTGAATCGCCCGTCTACAGGAAATGATGGTGGTCGTGTAGGCAGACGCTGGAAAGGCGTCTCTGACTAGTTTTACGTCTGCGTTGCTCATCAGCATCTTGACGTTTTTTGCCTTCATCTCCCCGCATAGCTTGAAGAGGGCGTTGTGACTCTCTATGTCAAATCCGTCGGCCGTGTAGCCAACGAAGGAGTTGCTTTGCTCCGGTGCGTAGGGAGGGTCCAAATAGGCGAAATCGTTCGTCGTAAGCGTGGCAAGGGCGTCGGCATAGGAGCAGCAAGTAAAGACAACATCCTTGGTTACAGCGGATACTGCCCGAATATGGTCTTCGTCCAGAATGGACGGACTTTTATAGTTTCCGTAGGGAACGTTGAATCCTCTAGGCCCTTCTCTATACACGCCACGAAAGCAGGTTTTGTTCATGAACAGGAGCATCGCCGAGGCAGGCACAGACGTCCGCTCCTCTTTTGACAGCGCATTGAACTGCTTTCGTATCCAGAAATAGTAGGATTCTGGGGACGTGAGCGCCTCTTCTAGCGTAGAAGCGGTGCGATTGACGACAGTCCCCTTGCACTTGGAAAAGTCGTCTACCAATTGTTTCACCTCTCGTATGAGTGCGTCGGGATTTGACTGGACATTCTTGTAGAGGCCTATGAGATTTGAATTCAAATCACTTGCGTACACGGTTCCTGATATCTTTATGGCGCCACGGTTTCTCTGCGTTAGCAGGGCTAGAAGCACACTGCCGCCGCCCAAGAAGGGTTCGTAGTAGTTGTTCATGGTGGTGGGAAACAAGGCCATCACACTGTCAATAATCTGCGTCTTTCCGCCTACCCATTTCATAAAGGGCTTGACGACGTCGGTCGTGTAGACGACTTGATTCTGTGTTGGGACAGCCAGGACAAGCGCCTCTGCAACTTTTTTTTCCACTAGCTTTTCAATCGTATCATTCTTCTTACAAGGCCTTATTCTCGCCTTGTGAGAATCATAGTGGCCTTTTTGGGCAAAGGTCTTGCAACAAATGTCGCAGGTGTATGTGGGCATCTAGGCTGGCTGGATACTTTGTTCGCTCGTTAACTGTTTTTAACTAATTCGTTACCTAGATCCGGGAGGATTCAATTTTCATCCGTGGCTGGAAAAATTGAAGATTTACAGGCGCATGTGCAGACAGTCCCAACATTCTTACATCAAATCTTACTTACAATGCCTATTGCGCAAATTGCCCTCCCTGAATCCGTGCGACTGACACTTCATGCGGAAGTGATGAAATACGTGGCGCTATTCCCTACAGAATCTGGCTACTTGGTGGGCGACCGACTGCGCTACACCTTGTTTGCCGGCACAGCCCGCAAAAGTTTAGTGCCGCCTGAAATCCCTAACGACTCGGATGAGCTAGAGTTTCCACTGGACGTTGTCTATGAGGGCGAGACGGCGGCTATTGCCGCTGTAGTGACGAACATCAATGCTACTTTGCAGGCACTTGAGGGGCCACGACTACAATATATAGACGCATACACCAACTTGATAGAGAGGATTACGTGGGAAATACCAGGGGCTTACTAACACAGACACCACAGAAAACACAAAAACACAAAAACCAAAAAAAGTTACTCACCGAGTATCTTTTTTTCGGGTGTATGACACGAGTGTAAACCCCGTTTGAAAAATTGAACCATTGCAGACCCGCCTTGCAGACAGTCCCCAATCATTCTTACAACCAATCTTACTTACAATGTCTACAATTCACGTTTCCAAATTTAGCACAAAAACCTTTGCAGAATGGCGAGAGATGCCTGTCAAAAAGTTTCATAGTGCTCAACGCATCAAGACATGGAAAGACGGCGACCTAGTTGTCTGCTCTCTGGACAATAAAGAAATTGTCGTAGTGGGACAAGTGAAGGGTGTTTGTACAAAACGTGACGATCTGTTAGACAAGGACACCTATTCCGGAACAGATGCCAAGTACAACGCCTGGGAATTTGCAATTGCCAAGTACTGGATTCTTCCAGTCCCAGTGTCATTTGCAGACATTGCGGCTCACTGTGGAATTCCTCTCACTAGCAAAATTAAGAATAACCTGTGCAAGGGCGTGGTGGGGTACGCCAAAGCCTTTTACAATGGAGATGACTCAGAGGTAGTGCTAGCAAAGTACTATTCACTTGTGCAATCATGGCTTGTGGAGGATGTCTCAGGATGGGCGGAAGTCCGTAAAGACTTGGCTGCATTGTCCTCGTTGCTATCTTCATTGCAAGCCATGCATGCACAATTGCAAGAAAAACTAATAGCACTTTCCACGAAATGACAGAAACACCAGAAACCACAGAAACCACAGAAAACATAAACACAAAAACACAAAAAAAGGTGCTCGCAGAGTATCTTTTTTTGTATAGACAGCGGCTGGAAAAATTGAACCATTGCAGAGTCACATGCACTCAGCTCGGCAACATTCTTACAACATGACATCTTACATTCCTAGACCATATTATACATACGGCAACCGCTTTCAAACGGACTGCTCCGAGTGGTTTGCAGACCTATGGTTAGATAATCTTCATATAGCAAAGCGCTCTATCTGGGACGAGCGTGAGCGGAAGCAGGGACGGCGAACAAAACCATATCGGTCTTTCAAAGACGACGACCTTCCCATTATTTACGAAGCGACAATTTCCAGGGCCGCCATCACAGGAGTGGAAGTAAGGGAGAACTGTGTGGAGCGATACGGCACATACTACAAAATGGGTAGCATCTACATCACAGTGACGGCGGATGCTGCGGATCCGAGGGAGCTAGAACCGTTGAAACCGGTAGAGTTTCCTATGTTAGACAAAGGGTGTTACACAGATGTTGGTGAGCTAGTGGACGCAAAAGGTATAATAGATGCATATACAAAACGTCCTACGGGCGATGCGACGAAGATATGTATCTTTCAGGAGGTATTTGCCTGCAATCCTGGCGACTATTGGCTATCGCACGCAGAGGACAATGCACTGTACAAAGGGTTTCAAGAGTTAGGAAATGCGCTTGCGTGGTCTATGGGCAGAGATGGGTCGGCTGGAATTTGGCAACTGGGGTAAGTTATTGAAAAAAAGAAACTATTGCACATTTTTGTAGGTCCATGATAGAATGATTTTGGCAAGTGGTATCCTTTCTCTCCTTGTTCAATTTGTAATTGGAGTGATAGACTATGCGGCAATCAATATAGAAATAAGCCCCAAAAATGAGCTATTAAAGGATTTGCTACGAGTAGAATTGGTGGTTCAGGTCCTGGAATTTATATTTTACATTTGGCTCATTTACTTTTTCAGCAAGGTGTCTCAAAATATCACTCCCGTTCGTTATTTAGATTGGGCGATTACCACGCCGCTGATGTTGATTACATTGAGTGGATTTTTAAATCACGATGATAGCAAACCATCTAGATTGAGCGAGTTTTTGTCAAATCATAAGGGTTCCATCATTACCATCGTCCTCCTAAATGCTGCAATGTTGTTGTTTGGACTCATTGGTGAATTCGGTTACTTGAATGTCTATACATCCACCGCCCTCGGATTTATTCCGTTCGCTTTAAATTTCAAATACATCAAGGATACCTTCTTACCGTCGGACAAAGATGTGTTTAAGAATGCTGTGTTTTATTGGTTTGTATTTTTCTGGGCTTTGTATGGTGTATTTGCGCTTACGAGTTACACGGTAAAAAATGTAGGATACAATATCTTGGATATCTTTGCAAAAAATGTCTTTGGTCTTTTTTTGGCGTACATCGTATGGACAAAATCTGCTCAGGGCACTGAATGATATAGATGTGGGGACAGCGCTTCAAAAATTGACGTTCCGGAACGTCGTGACACCATCGTCAATGGACACGACTAAGAAAACATTGACGGAGCTCAAGGAGGAGTGCAAGATCCGTGGAATCCGTGGATACAGCACTAAGAAGAAAGAGGAGCTTGTAGCCCTTCTTGCTTCCAATACAGTCAGTACACCCGCCAATGTGATAGAACATGTGGCAGTTGTGGAACCCGAAACAAAAAGGCAAGAGATTCTGACGGGGGATTCGCTCACCCTTCTTCCAACACTGGCAAACGAATCGGCACAGATTGTCATCGCCGATCCGCCGTACAATATCGGCAAAGATTTCGGCAATGAAAGCGACAAGCAGCCCATGGAAGACTACCTGAAATGGTGCGACACCTGGATTGCCGAATGTCTTCGCATTCTGAAGCCCAATGGCACCATGTTCATTTATGGCTTTAGCGAAATTCTCGCCTTGATTACAGCCCGTATTCCCTACGCAGTTCATCGCCGCTGGATTATCTGGCATTACACCAACAAGAATGTAGCCTCGCTGAATTTCTGGCAGCGCAGCCACGAGAGCATTCTGGTCTTGTGGAAACAGGACAAGGTGTTCAACCGAGACGAGGTGCGAGAACCCTATACAGACGGATTCCTGAAGGGTGCAGCGGGGAAGAAGCGGGCGGCGACGAAGGGACGGTTTAGCGATGGCAAGACGGAAACGACTTATACGGCGCATCCAGCGGGAGCCTTGCCACGGGACGTCATCAAGGTGCCAGCGTTAGCGGGTGGAGCGGGCATGTCGGAACGTGTAGACCATCCTACACAGAAACCCTTGGCGCTGTGTGACATCCTGCTCAAATCCTGTCGGCAACCGGACGGGTTTGTATTGGTCCCTTTCGCCGGATCGGGCAGTGAATGCGTCGCAGCAAAGGTGTTGGGACTGCCTTTCGTGGGTATAGAACTTAATCCGGTGTATGTAGAGCTCATACAGAAACGCCTGACACCAACCGTTTGAACAGGGACTGGAAAAATTGAACCCTTGGTAAAGTCCATGTTTTTTGTACGACCTTTCTTTACCTACATCCAGACTCTACAAACAAATGACAACTCTTACATCTTACCGTGGGGCCTTTGGCCATTTCTTTCAACAATGTGTGACGGGCTATCACATGCTCAATACAGCGCCCATTAAGGAGGGTGTGTGGGAGGAGATTAACGCCCAAGTCTTTCGTGCAGCAGGCTGCGCTGTGACAAGTACGGCGTCGGGAAGCCATGCGAGTGGCACCGATATCCAATGCGCACTCGGCGCACTCAGCAACAAATCCGTCCAGTATTCGGACAAGACCAACACCTCCTTCTCCCTCTCGTCGTACCGATTGACGACTGTGTGCTCAGCGGCAAAAAAGGGTGTGCCGGCGGATATCGTGGCGGAAATCAAGCGTAGGGACAACTTTGACTATTATTCAGTGATTGCGAGGCCGGCGGACACCATCCAGTACGACTGGTATCTCATTCCGAAGACGATGCTGGATGCAGCGGCGTTTACAT
>Ga0164294_10000635_pt1 | contig 33427 bp, 34 predicted proteins | sample GEODES005metaG_FD_111479 | JGI IMG/M metagenome (GOLD analysis project Ga0164294, IMG submission 111479) | Oligotrophic lake water microbial communities from Sparkling Lake, Wisconsin, USA - GEODES005 metaG | ecosystem: Environmental > Aquatic > Freshwater > Lake | place: USA: Sparkling Lake... | reverse complement strand
TGACCTAATCTCTCTTCTAATGGCCAGCAGCTCGTCCAACTATCGCCGCTAACTAAAAGTGTTGACATCTCTTACTTCTGTTGACGTGCCCGAATCATTGCTAAAATGTCTTCGGTCTTTTGAGTTGAAGTACTAGCTGGTGCTACTGGTGCAGATGTCACTGCAGGTTCATCATCATCAAACGGTGACGGTGCTGCCTTTACTGCTGGTGCTGGAATATCCTCATCAACAACAGGGTGTGCTGTGGATGCACCAGCGGGTGCACTAACACCTGCTGGACGGAAGTATTGACCCCAACGCTCGGTGTCGTACGGCTTGCCATCTACACTTGCTTCAAACATCTCTTTGATGACTTTGAGTTCTGTCTCGCCAGGTTTCTTTGGCAAGAAAGTGCTCATGTCATACAAGCCATGTTCTGCAATAGCGGCTTGCTCTGCTTCGTCCAGTGCTGACTCTTTACGTGCCCATTTACTAGTGCTGTAGTCAGCATAGCCACCTTTTGAGGTCTTGGTAATACGGAAGTCCAGACCGCGCAAATAGTCTGTTGGCAATTCTTCCAACTCTGGATCCATCAATGCACTCTTGATAGTTGCAAAGATTTGAGGACCGATGATGAATCGACGAATTGGATTTGCCGGTGTTTTGTCATCTCCCAGTGGGTTCTCGCGAACAAAGCCTTGGAAAATATAACTGCGTTTTTTCCAGTACTTACGGCCCATGTCCTCAAGGGCTTTGTCCTTGAACCATGTGCGAACCTCTGTTAGAACTGGACATGTTTCATTCCACATTTCCATACAAGGAATTTGTACAATTGTTTGTTTAGAATCCATCTCACCTTTGATACCATTAAATGGTAAACGGATCATAGCACGTTCTTGCCAAAAGAATGTGTTCTTTGAATTACCGTCTGGGAGGAATCGGAGTGTTGCGGATGAACCTTCTTCCATGTTCCAGTGTGGATAAATTGCATTATCACCACCAGCGGATTGTCCGCCTTTGTTGCTGCCTTCTGCGGCTGCCAGTCTTGCTCTCATTTCTGCTAATGTTGCCATTTTAAGTTGCCTTTCTAAGTGTTATAAAATGTTTTTTAAGTTGCCTGTGATGCTATAACAAGCATGTCACATGTGTAGTGTAACATGTTTTTGTTGTAGCGTCAATGTTATTTATGCCAAAGTTGTTCTATCTGGCAATATTAAATAATTTTTTCCATAGCTGGTCTGAGATCACAATGCCTTTGCTGTGCCACCACTGTCGATCAAAGTCAGCATCGGTATTGTAGCAAGTGGCACAGTAGCTGGGTTGGTTGGCAGAGATTAGTGGCGGATCAATCATTGGAATGGTAGGATAGTACACTAGATCCACTGTGTTCTTTAACACCAGTAATTGAAAATTGGCAATTAACTCCCACTCAGATGCCATAGACTCAGTTAAATGCAGTTGAGTTACAGTTTGATTGTGCAGGGTTTCTATGTGGATGCGTAACTGTTTCAGTGTTTGGGCGTACATTGTTCTGAAAGGAGGATTACTCACACACACTTGATGCCGATATGTTCCGGATTCCCAATCCATATCTGGGTGTTCGGTGTGTATTCCAGGATCAGCAATACCCAGCATCTTTGCTACATAGGCATTCTGTTGATCTTGGGTTGGGCCGCCACGTGTAATCACATAAGGAATACAATTGTTGGGCACAGGAAAAAAGTATTCAACATCGCCATCTGAAAACATCCATTGGTCAACAGGTAACAATTGATCGAGATACAATTTTACTACCTGTTGACGAATCCAAGGATCATTAAAGTAGGCGGCTGGTGCCAAGTCTGATACCAGCAAAATAGTTGCATTGGTGTATAGTTGTTTGCAATCATCCACATACTCTGGCCAACAAAAACGGCTTAGGTCATCTACAATGACGTAAACCGAATCTGCTGTGTTATGTTTTAAAAATGACTGTATGGTCAACGCCGTTAGTAGAAAATGCCCAGGATAGGTCAGTACTACTAACGGATCTGCTTTGCTCAAGAACGAATCATTCCAGAAAGTTCGCGCAGACGTTGCAACACATCTTGTTCTACATCATCAAAATTTTGTAGTTTGCCGGAGTGTCCGTATTGTCCACTCAATACAGAATGGTCGCTTTCTGGCAGCACTGGTTCTGGATGCTGTCCTAATCTATTGCCTATTATTTGTTTCTTTGATCCAACATCTTGTTTGTGCATTTTGCCTTTAGATGTTGTTCTAAAATTGCCAACGGGCATGCTTGCATAACCTAAATTATCACCACGGTGCCCACCAAGACCTCGACCATCATCACGTCCGCCGTAGCTTGCTTGTGCGGCCTTTAACAAGTGATCAGAACCTTTTTGTCCAAAACGCTTTGCTACGTATTGTTCAATAGCATCGCTTTCTGCGGCTTCTTCGTTGTCGTATGTACCTTCGTGGCCTTGATAAAACAGTTGTGTATATCGATTGACCAGTTGTTTAAAACTTGGATTAGAAGATAAATCAACAGGATACATTCCATCATCATAGTCTTCGGTTTCTTCCATATAGTCTTGCAATAACTCGTTGTTCATTCCGCCATCTACAGAATATTCTTCTTCGGCCACCGGAGGTTGTGGTTGTGGTGGTGCTGATGCAATCATTTGTTCTGCTTTGAGTGCATCTAGTACAGGCACAAAGTCGTTAAATCCGCTGTCAGCCATTTGCTTGATACGAGTAACAACTACGCTACGGCAATCAGCATTGGCATCTTGGTCTGCTAGATCTGCAAGTTGATCGAATAGAATATCATCGCCTACTAGATCATACAATTGTTCTGTAGCATTGGTTGCATCAGCACCCACTGGTAATTCTTGTGACAACAATGCAATGAGTTTTTGCTGTTGTTCTGGAGTGTCAGGTGTGGCCCATGTGCCTTCCATAAGACGGTTGGCCCATGTTTCAAATATGTTTGCTTCTTTCATTGCAGTTCCTTGTTGTTGTATGCGGGCCAAGATTGGCAAGGCCTGTTCAATTCGTGAATCAATTGTTTGTTCCACAAATAATGTTTTGATGTTTTCAATAATTAAATCTTGCTCTGTTACATCAGCAGGATTCCATGATTCAAAATAGGTGTTATATCCGCGACTTGATGCTAGTCCTTTAAGAGTTTTACTTGCTGTGGCATAATAGGCATTGGTTTCATTTACTAAATTAGCAGTGTCGCCTTCAAATACCTTGCCATGACTGGCTCTGCGGAAACGACTTAACACATTGAGCTCTTCAACAATGTTAGCAATGTGTTGGCCACGCATGTCGTATGGTCGACCACCTTGACGCACATGCTCTATCATGGCTCGGCCACCGGCTAAGTTACGAAACGGTAACTTATAACGTTCACCTTCGGCTGTTTCTACAAACAAGCTTTCGACTTGGCGGAAACGTGCTTCATTAACGCCCATTGGACGCTTATGACGTATCATCAAACGCACAGCATCTGGTCCTGCGTTCCAGCTTACATTCTTGGTACCATTCCATGATTCAAATAGACCTTCTTTGAGTGCAGCCTGGCCTTGCATGCTGTACTTGAGTCTATTGATATTTTGACTACCAAATGTCATAAAATTCTTTGTGGCAAAGTTTTTAAGTTGATGTTGGAATTCGTACCATTCGGTTTTATCTTCGCTGTCCATGCCGCGGCCAACATTGTCACCGCTGAATAATTGTAATTCTTTGTCGTCACTTAGCATGACAACTACTGTGCCGTAATTAGTGCCTTCAGAGCTGATGAATTCAAAACTAAAGATTTCAGCATCTTCTGCTGAACTAGCTGGTCTACCTGTGCTGTCCAGCATTTCTGGATCGTAGCCTCGAGTAACTAGCATGTCGGAAAGTTGTTGCGCTGGAGTATTCTGTGCCATAGTGTTATATTTATCCTAGATTATCATTAACGCATTGTAGCAAAAAATGGCATGGGCTCTATCATAGTATCGCCAAAATCACGCAGTTGAGAATCCATTTCAGTGTGATAATTTTGCAATAATTGCATCATACGAACAGCAAGTACACTGGACATCACTAGATCATCAGTTTCTCCCGGTTTGGCAGCGTAGGATGTACCATGTGCCACAAACGTTTTGAGTTCTGACACCAATGGCGCACTGTTGATTTGCATTTTTTTAGATTCTATCAGTATTTTTAATTTGTTACAAGCAGACAACTTGCTTTTGTTTGTGGTGTTGAATCCTTTGCGGATTCTGCGGGCTCCGCCAGCTACAGAATTATCGCTAAGGAAATATCCTTCAATATTTTCTTCTCCGTATTCAGCTACAGAAATAAGTGCTGCCTCACCAATGGTGTTGTTTTCCATGCTGTAGTATATGCTTTTGGAATCGTTGACAATTTCATTAATGTGTTTACAAATATCTGCTAGTATACGTATTTGTGCGGGGATTGTGGTTTTGTTATGGCGCCATTCGGCTATTTGTATAGTTGTGTTAGCTTCAAACACTTGTATGGCAGCTGGGTCACCGCCGGTGCCTAAACTTGGATCTAGGGCCACAACATAAAGTTTGCCAGGCTCTGGTTTTTTGTACCAACGCACTTGGCCAGTTCTATACAACGGATCTTGTTTGCCTATTAGCTCAATTAAGATAGCAGGAGCAATCAGAGTTTCGTCGTTGATGATAAATTCGCAGCCAATTTCTCGACGGAATCGATCTGTGCCCAGCTGTGCTTCCATGTTTGCGCCCCAGGCTTCATCGCGATCCGGATGTTCTTGCCAGTAACTGCGGAATGCTTTGAATCCGTTTATGCCCAGTGGAGTAGGATTGCCATATTCATCTTCGCACTTGTTTGCACTTTTCCACAACAAAGCAAACTGGTCTTCGTCGGAGTTGGGAGTTGAAGTAATAATTGCCTTACCACCTGTGGCCAGTGTAGGGCTGATAGAAGTCCAAAACTCTTGAGCAATAGTGGGTCGCACAAACGCAAATTCGTCGGCGTAAAGTAGTGATATACTCATACCACGACCGGTTGTTTCAGTAGTGGTTGCTGATATAATTCGACTGCCGTTTTCAAAATCTATTGAGCCTTTGTTGTAACTGGTTACACCTGCTCTAATGTGATTTGGACATAGTTCATATGCATAACGAATACGTTGCATGATTTCTTGGGCGCCTGTGTATTTGTGGGCGGCAATAAGAATAGTTGAATCTGGTACAAACATTGCATACCATAGCAAGTAACCGGCAGCTGACGTTGACTTACCTGTTTGCCGAGGCATCATTGAGATGCTGAATCGATAATTATGATACACATTGATCAATCGTTGCTGATACTCGTATGGATGATACAACATCTTTCCTTGTGTAGGGTGTTGTATATAAAAGAAATGATCCAGGAAGTAGGCAGGGCCATGCACAGGATCTGCACAGTCCATGAATTCTGTTATTTCATCTTCTGTAAAAGATTGCCTCTTGTGCGGTGCCTTGATCAGCACACCTTCTAAACTTTTAGCCATTAGGTACTTTCTATTTGACCGGTAAATGTTTTTTTACTTTTAATGCCGTCAATAACTGTTTGTGCAAACAATTTATTAAGCATTGTACCAGGATGTTGTAGGTCTCTAGCAAAGTTTGGGTAAGGATTCAACGGATTAAATATTGAATGGGTAGCAAAAAAGTAAAAATCAATTCCGAGTTGTGCACAAATATATCCAATTGCACAGGCATTTTTTTCTGCATATAACTCAATGTTGCGTTCGTCTGCTAGCCATGTTTTCATCCAGGCACTGTCTAACCATCTTTGTGTTTCTGGATTATCATTTTTTGCCCTAAACACATGTGGACGAGATATTTGATCGTAAAAAATTTCCAAGCGGCTAGATTCCGGTGCTAGCATTACCACAAAATCAGGTTTCAGGATTGGCAAGTAATAACGAGCAATTCTATAACAAGTATCTGAACTAGCACCTGCTACACCGAGATTCCAGTTATGAATTCCAAGTTCTTGTTCAACAAGATTGGCCCATGTTTTATCAACAGGCAATGCTTGCCCTTGAGTTAGGCTGCATCCTAGTGTGACAAAGTTTTGTCGTGTGTCAAATTCTTCTGCTCTAAAGCCTTTCGAATTTATATTGTAAGTTATGTCTGCAGTAATCCATCCAAATTTCTTTAACTCAGCTCGACGTTTAGGATCAGCTAAATTTTTATTAAACAACTCTTCTGTATCGTTAGGATACCATTTCATTGATCGAGAAGCATAACATAATCCAAGGTGATCCGGGGCTGTCATAACACCTCCACTAACTCTGGCCATAACTGCGCAAACTGCCCTTGTTGGTCTCGATGATACAGTGTTTCTATCTCGTCAATATGTGTTTGTAATTCTTGTTTTAAATTAGTTGTAGCAGGCGCATGATAATTCTGTTCTGCTTGTGTAAAAAAAGAACGTTCACTGTCGGATAGATCAGGTCTGGTTAAAACTTGTTGTATTTGTTTGTGTGCTAGATTTCTAATCTCTACTGAGTGCTTGAGAGGATCTAGGTAATCTGGTTGGTACAAACTTTGCCATTGTGTGCTGAGTCCTTGACTCTTGGCCCAATCAATAAATTCAGTTAGGTGTGTGGCGTTGTACAAGTTGTAAACTGCATGTATGCCGGCCCATTGTCCTTGTGGGAACATTTCTTTGATCTTGGCAACATTGTCAATCAAAAGCTGCCAGGAACCACCATAGCGAACATATTCAAAGCGTGAGCCTATGTTGTCAAAGCTCATGCTCCACCCAACTTTTTTACGACGTGTTAGTTTGTCAAATATTTTGTTCTTGGATAAATCCACACTCATGTTGGTGATCAGTGTGACTACACAATCATCTGGTATTACATCTAGTAGACGTTCGTTTTCTGGCAGCAATAATGGTTCGCCACCAACCAGTGCTACTTCTCTAATGTTGTCTCGGTGTTGTTCCAGGTAGTCGCACACTTGTTCGTAGTAGGGTCGTGCACCTGACTTGAAAGGAATTTGTTTTAGGGCGGCCCATTTACTAGAACACTTGTCACCACAGTAATTGCAACTGAGATTACAAGTGATGTTCCATCTAACGTCAATCAATGTAGGCACATGCTCTGTGTCAGACGCTGTTTGACAATCAAATTCTGGACTGACATTGTTGTGCCAATCTCGTTCACTGCGACCGTAACGTTCTGCTTGCACACAGTTGTAACAATAGTCATGCGGCTTGCCTGATCTAATGCTTTGTCGTATTTCTTGCATTTTTGGACCAAACAGTATGGATTCAATTGTTTGATCGTTGAGGTTGCCCAGCATGTTGGGATCACCTGCACAACAAGTTTTAACATCGCCACGTGGGTTTATGTGTAGTCCGCGCCAGGGGGCGGCACAATAGAATTTATCAGTCATGCCTTATTTAAAGGCAAATCAGTTACACCAAGAAGTTTTGGCCTCACCGTAGTACTCACGGGCTAGACCATTTGCAATCAATGCTTGACGTAAACTCTTTCCGTCTAAGATAACATCACCAAGAAGACGACCACCATACTTGTCCCACTCTATTATAGTGACTTGACGTTTTTTTGCAGAAGTAACTGCTTGGTTTGTGAATTCAGTGGCCTTTTTTCCCATCACATCTTCCTTTGGGCATTGCGCTCTGTGTCCTTTTTCTGGTGTGTCAACACCAAAGACACGAATACTTAATTCTTTTTTGAGTGGGTCTGGGAGCCAAGGCGCTTCGACCGCAACAGTATCCCCGTCAATTACTCTAGTGATCACAGCGTCATACAATACCCCTGGTTTTTGTTTGGGCTGTGCAATGACCAGTACAGGCACAAGTGCTAAAAGAATTAAAAGTTTTTTCATAAGGATATTTGTTAGGTGTAGTACACAATTTCGCCAGTGGTAGGATTGTAGGCCAATTGTAAAAATCCAGTAGGCAATCCTGCACTGCCGCCGTTGGTAATTCCGGCAGCAATCTGTGTCAACGCACCTGAGCTGTTGCCGATGAATACTTGATCAGTGAGTTGATCAACTACCAGCTCGCCGGGTCTAGCATTGCCGTTGTAGTTTTCTATTGTTACTTGTGCATTGTCTTTCATCACAGCACGGCTAATGCCTGTGATGTCGTCGTATGGTGGTGGTGGATTGGCCATTTTATCTTGGGTATCCTTTGAATGCTCGCACAGGGCTTTGTGTGTCAACTGACGGAGGTTCTGTACTGTCAGGAGTTGATATTAATTCTTTACCGCCTGGGGTATTGGTCATCGACAATGCTTGATCAATTATTTGTGCTATGCCAGCACTCATTCCGGCAACAACACCGTGCTCTCCAAATGCTGTCTCTGCTGACCATTCAGGCATGTGATTGTTAACGCCGTCATTTTCGCCATCGTCTGACCTGGCTCGTGCAAGAGCTACACCAAATCTATAATTGCGATACGGATCAGATGCACTGAGTCCTGGAATCACATAGGTATAACGCATGGGATTGGCTTGCTCAGGAGGCAGATCTTTTCGCTCTGTGATAAACTCACGTGCTCTCATCGCGGATAACCTTTGAACGACTTTACTATGCTTTGAGTGTTTACGCTATCCAGCTCTTTACTTTTTAAATCGCCTTTGTTTAAATCGTGATAATCAGATCCTGATGCCTTGTATGCCATTAACAACATGTTGTGTTCTTCTTTGGTGTACGGTGCGGCGATGTCGTATCTGCCGGCCCAGCTTTCGCTATCTATGTCAGGAATAAATGTTCCATCAGTTGAAGCCGCTGCCATCATTATTCTATTCAACTCATACACCCGATCAGCCTGTTTTTCGTCACGAAACTTATGCAGCCCAATGGTTGACATTTGTTTTCTATTTCCTATCTTGCCAATTTTAGATTCGGATACAAATTCACTGGCTCTCATCTTATATCTTTAAGGTTGTGGACCTGTTGACACACTGGATTGCGCAGAGCTGGCTGTGCCTAATGCTGTTGCTGTAAATGTTGTGCCAGCAAGTATTAGATAATTGCCTGCACCAACATAAGTTTGCAATGTAGAACCGTTGGGTACAGCTACCACATTGGCATACAAGTTGGCAGCGGCCACACCGTTTAATTCTGTAACATTAACTTGATATGTAACATCAGCACTATTGGCAGAAATCTCAACTTTGTCTGTTGTCCATAACACGTTGCCGGCTGCATTGACTACTTGTATTGCCATTTTATTTTCCTTTTACCTATACTTTATTTTGTGTAATTCTTATACAAACTAAACAGATTACGTTCAAGTTTTGCACTTTCTTCCATGCTGACTTGTCTGCGCAATTGGCTTGCTAGCACAGGAGTGGTTGATTGACCAGTTGACTTAGGCTTGTTTAAACCACCAGAATACTGTAGTGCATCGTTGCTGGTTTCTGTGTTACTAGGCCAGTTGGGATTGTTTTTGTTAACTTCGTCAACCATTTCACCACAACCACAATCACTGCTGCCACAAGTAGGGCAAGTGTCAGACGACCCTTGTGACATACCTGCATTTTTTAACAATTCAGATAGCGCAGTGGCATCTTCGCCATCGGCATTTATAGAAATACTCTGAGTACCTTCTCCGCCGTCTTGGTTATTCATGTTAACACTAACACTCATACCTTCGGTGATCAATGATTCTAACTGTGCATCTAATCCTTCATACACGCCTTCGCCAAACTTAAAGCCACTTTTAGATTTTTTAGGTTTGTCTTCTTTTTCGCTTTTCTTTTCGTCGTACTCAATGTCCTTGGCTACTTTTTTGCCGGCCTTTTCAGCTTTGTTATCTTCTGATCCACGCTTCTTGCCATGGATGCCATCTTTTTTCTTCTCATCATACTCGATGTCTTTGGTAACTTTCTTGCCGGCTTTTTCAGCATGGTTGTCACGAGTAGTTGTTTTTTCTTCTTCTACTGATTTGGTAATTTTGTAGCCGGCTTTCTTGAGCAATGCGGCAGCGGCTTTTAATTCACTAGACTCTGCACCGCCTTCTCTAGTCATTAGTTTTGACTTGCCGCTTGGGCCTTTGGCTCCCATGGCTTTTTTAGTGCCTGTTGGGCGACCACGTCCACGCTTCTCTGCAGGAGTGTCGTCGTCTGCACCAACTGAGTTTCCTGTGTTGGGATCAACTCTGCGTGTGACCTTGCGGCCAGTTGCAGTGTGCTCAATGTCGTGCAATGCGCCGTGTTCAACTGAACCAACTTTGGGCCTATCTGCACGTGGCTTCTTGTAGTTTGTGAACGGATTGAGATCTTCCTCTTCGTCAACTCCACCTGCTCGTAACATGGCTGCGCGATCTGGATAACCTTTGACACCAGGTCTAATATCCTTGGCTGCTTTTTTCAATGCAGGTCCTGCATTGGGAATGTGTTTCATTGTTGTTCTAGCTTGATGACTCTTGGAACCCATTTTACCAATGGCATCCTTCATTGCTTCGGCAGCAACATCGCCTAGCATTTCGTCAACTTCCTGCTTGGCGCCGGCAATCTTGTCAGCAAATGTGATTTTGTCTTTGGGTTCAGCTAGTGCGGCAAATGACTTTTGCTTTGGTGTCATTGTCATATCTGTTTCTTTGACTGGATATTCTTTACCGCCAACGTTGATTTTCTCACCAGGTTGAATGCCATCTGATTTTGCTTTGGCAACCGCACCACCAAACGCATTGCCTTCTTTGGGTTCCATTGGTTTCTCGCCTGTTGGTGGCAAGCCCATTTTCTTTTGCAAATCACGAATCATGTCTGCATCGCTGCCATGACCCACTTTGTTTAATACTGCGCCGCCAACTTTCTTAGCAACATCGCCAGCCTTTTTAACTGTGTCCACAAAACCTTCGTCCACTGACTCGTCATACTTGTCATACTTGTTGCGAACAGGATCCAATGACTTGCCTTCACGACCGGCCTTGGCCAAGGCCTGCATGCCTTCTTTGCCGTACTTTTCGTAGCCCTTGGCAGCACGGCTCATGTCGCGCTCGTTTAATTGTGCAGCCTCTGGCTTGGCAGCAATGCTGTCTAATGTTTTGTTTAGGTTGTGGAAAAAACTCATTTTATTATCCTTTAGGGTTGTAGCCTGTTGCTGGCTTTGGTGGACGCTTGATATTCGTCATTGGGCTCTTATTGCCCATGGGTAAACTATTTGTAGTCACTGCTGGGGGCGTTTTGCCACCTGCTACTGTGAAATTACTACGATACGTATTTTTTACCACAGCATGATCGTCTGGGGCCGCAGAGTAATCTTTATACAAAGCTTTTTGCTCTTTGTCTGGCGCAGGATAGTCAGTGTCAGTTAATAAATCTTTATTTTGTTTTTCAACATCAGCAGTTAGTTTAGCATTGCTGTCTTCATAAGGCACAGTTAGCATGCGCACACGGTTTGGATCAAGTCCCAATAGCTGTGCAATTTGTTGTATTTGTGGCTCAATAGCAGGATATCTAAACTCAACATCCATATGAGTAACACTTTCATTATCACATGCAGGAAAATCTGCTAGTTTGGCCTGCACAGGTGATGTCTTTGGTGCAGACATTTTAACAACATCAAACTGTTGAAGTTTTTCTTCAAGAGCTTTAACAAAGTCTTTGGGAGTATCACCTGCAATTTTAATGCGATAAGTGTATACTCTTTCGTTTTCTGACAAATATTCTCTGAAATGTTTCATAATTAATCCCTATATGATATTTATGCTTGTTTATTCTTTTGATCTCTTGTGCCGATAAGACGTTCAAGCAAATCATTGCGGCTTAACACCTGGCCTTCGGCGGTTTCAATGTTACTATCATCTTCTTTGCCAGTTTGTTTTTCTTTGTCCAAGTCCAGTTTGGCTTTTTGCAGTTGCAACTGGATCATTTTTAATTTCTTGTTCATCTTGGCTGTTTTAGCAGTAAGTGCGTGACCAAGCATGGCGCCTGCTACTGCAAAAATTTCGCTGGCATAACGACTGTCAACTTGCATGCCTAGATCCATTAAATCATCAAATGTTTCTGTAGCTTTGACAGCCAAGTCATCCATTTCTTTGTCGCTGGTTTCAAGGTCACGAATGCCAGGAAGTGCGGCATCAATTTTGTCGATGGCAGAATCAATTTCTGTTATAGAATATTGTGTAGCGGCAATAGATGGCGCAGTTTCATCTGTGTCAACTGTGCTAAGTGGTAAATCAAAAAGTTCTTCAAGTTTACGTGTCATACCGTATTTACCGCATTAACAGCATAGAGAGGCTTAATTCTTGCCGTTGCGGAACATGTCATCTTCGGTAATGACACGGAATTTTAGCCCGTTGCGATTGCACCATTTGGTTGCTTGGTCCCATTTGGCATAGTTAATTGCTACTACCATGCGATCTTTATTGCTCATTTTACTTTCAATGATGCTTTGTTTTTTAGGTTTGATTTCGATGACTTCGGCAACCAGTGTGTTATCACGTGTTCTATAAGTGATCAAAAAGTCTGGAACATAGATGCTTTGTTTGCCTGTAACAGGATTGCGGTATGGTATTTGTATGCTTTCACTGGCCCACTGCATCACATTGTCGTTGTTGTCAAGAAACTGCATAAATGACAACTCCCATCCTGATCTATAACGAGGCACACCTTTGCCCACGTACTTGGAAGGATTTTTGACTTTGTAAGGACCTTGTGCAAACTTGCTCATGCTCTAACATTTCGAGCAGCATAGTAGTTGGGTTGTACCGGTTGTGATACACCTAGCAATGTACTATTGCTACGCAAGTTGTTGAGATAATAAGCAATAGTTAAATCTAGTTCAGCAGGACCACTAGATGTTTGAATTTGATCTAACAAAGTCATAGCAGAAATGCCTTGTTGATTGGCAACTCTGAATATGGCAGTTGTGAAATTTTTGGCAGCTTCTTTTGTGGTGTAAATTGATTCAAAATAACTCGACACAGCGTCCCATTCTGCTGTGGGAACCACAGATTCAAATCCGTAAAACTCATCAAATACTCTGACAGAAAGATCTATATTATAATTGGGTGCGTTAATAGTGCTCATGATGGTGCCTTGGGAAATATCATGCTGTTGGCTGAATTGGTTGCATTACGCATTGCGCCCGGTAAACTGTTACGCAGTACGTCTTGTTTAATTGCATTAGCGTCATTGCGTACAAGATCTTTAATAGAGTTGTTTTTCAATGTGGCATTTACGTTCAATGCTTTTTGTACACCACCAATCACATTAGAAAGGTTGCCCCGGCCTTCCATCAATGCTGTGATATCTTCGTAGATACCAACTCCTGCGTCTAACAAGCCGCCTTGTCCAAGCACAGTTGCCTGACTGCCCGGGCGGGCCAGTGAACTGCGAATTTGATCGTAACGATTTGGATCAGCAAAGCCAGCTACATTGGTATCCGGACGACTTGCACCAATGGCACCTGTGTAATACTTTACTGTTTCGTAACGTATGGTCACAGTGTGTGTCATAGTACCATTGCCTTGGCTGTAATCATAGGTGTCGTGTCGCCAGTCTGTGATCATGGGATTAACTAACACATAGGCTGCAAATTTGTGTTGGTTTAATCCGTAAATTTTGATGTCTCTAAAGAACGGTGGCTTGCCTTCTGGACTGAATGTGCCATCAGTGTAGCTTTCGCCTACATAGCCCCAGTCGTTAACAAAACGATCGTTGCTGTAAGTATCTCTTGTGTTGTACCCAAATCCAGAAGGTGTGGTTTGTAAATTTCCGCTGGTGCCATTGGTGTTAGGAACACCTTCGTATTTTTGCACAGGGTCTTTGTAATAATAACTGAAGTAGTTGTACCACAAATTACGAATTAAATCACCGCCATCATCGTTGAAGGTTATGGTGACCGGTTGGTATTCAATCTTGCTTTGCACCAGACGTTTGCGATTGTATTGATTTAGTGTGTCAACACTGACTTGGTAACTGGGAAGATCAATTGTTTTAACTGACAAACCAATGCTTGAAATATCACCGTTGCCAACCATGTTGGCCAGGGCAGGTATTCCGGTTGTGTTTAAATTAAAGTAAGTGTGGAAAAGAAACTTGAGTCTAGGAGCAAGTTCATACCCATTCGTGCGAAAGGTTTTATCAGCGTGGGTGTAATCTCTTAACCCGTTGTTGCCAATAAAACCTTTTAAAAAGTCTTGTCCAAAACTCATTAGAGTCCTGTTGTAACACCTGTGGCAACATCTCCTGCACGACCAACCAGTGTGCCAGCCGATCCAACCCCGCTACCAACAATTTGGTTAGCATTATCAAAGGTGATAGCCATCGAAATAGTCATTGCTTCGCTTGCACCGTAATCAGCATTGCCGTAATCAACTGATTTCAAGTAGCAACCATACAATTCCCATGACTCAAGTACAATTGGTTCAACAGCACCGTTACCGCCATCAAGTACTTCAAACTTTGTAAGGAACTTGTAATCGATACCAGCACTGGCTGATGCCATTTCCAAGAAGTCTAATTGCTTTTGCAATTGTTCGCCAACAAGTTTTTGTACATTAGCACCTGCATCGTCGCGCAAGTTACATGTGACATCGCCCCAAGAATGCTTACCGGCCATTTTAATTGTTGAGTTGTAAATTGGTAAATCAATTTGTGCAAATTCAACAGTAGGACGAGTAAAATCAATTACTTGTTTAGTTAATTCTGTCACAGGTGCGGCAGCTTGGGCGGCGCCAAAATTCTCAAACATTACTCTGAAGCGATATTTGAGTTTGGGCATTAAAACACCCTGTGTCGATGCACTTTGGTCACTAGCCAAAGGCACTGTCATTCTGCTTAGTGATGATACGGCCATTTGTTCTTCTCCTATATACTGTTATTTATGTTAGTTAAGTCTGGACAGAAAAGGAGTGTTGCCACTCCCTTCCATTATACTGCTTGTCCAGAAATCTCTCCTGTGTTCTTGATACGAACTGGAATGTAGATAAATTCAACAGCTTTCACTGGCTCAATAGCAATATCAACATACAATTCATTGCGATCAATACGAGCTGGAGTGTTATTTGTTAAGTCACACACCACTAGGTAGTCGTATAAACCACGTTTAGCAACCAAGTCAATCATTAATCCATCAATGGCATTCTTGATTTGGTTACGTGTGATCTGATCATTTGGCTCAAACAAGTACTGTTTGCCAATTACTTCTAAGCGACCACGGATAAATGCAACCAAACGTGCTACGTTGATACGATCCATTGCACTGGCAATGGTAGTGGTTGTTTTGTTACCAAAGTTAGTAATACCAACCCCAGGAATAAACGTAATAGGATTGATTGAGTTTTCATACAATACATCACGGAGTCCTTGACGAACACCCAATGACTGGAACTCTCCTGTTGCCGCTTGAATGTATCCAATTTGAATAGCATTGTCAACCACACCACGACGTGTGCCTGCTGGAGCAAACCAAGGGAATGATACTTCGTCACTGCGAATAATTGTACGCACCATCATGTGACTTGGTGCTGTTACAACTGCACTGCCGGTTAGATCGGTAGTTTGGCAACTTGGATAGAACACACCCATATAAGTATCGGCAGCAACTAGTCCATCGCCTGTGGGTAAACCTAGGCCATTGTTGTTTGATGCCCATGTCAAGATGTCTTGTGGATCCAAACGCAGTGGAGTATCGCCAATGACAAATCCTGTATTGCCACGTTCATTGTTAAGAGCAATCATGTTAGGCATTAGTTCTGGATATGCTGGTGTAGCCAACAAGTTGAACTGACGTTGTTCTTCACGGATGTCAGTATTGGTATCAATACCCGACTTCATGGCAGCAACAATAATCGAACGTTGTGCTTGACGGCCCATGTATGTAGAACCATTGGCTTTTAATCCACTTGCAGTAACCCACGCATTGGTTTCAGCTGGTAATGTATCATCTGGGTACGTGTCAGCATTGAAGTAATTAACCTGGAAGCTCTTAACGTTAAATCCAGAACGACGTGTATTAAACAGCAACATGCCCTGTGGATATAGTGCTGGGTTTGGAGCGTCTAGGTCCAAGTAGTCACTAGTTAACAAACTTGTAATAGTTGGGAAAGCGCCTGTGATAGGGTCTGTGGTACCATTTGTTGCCCAACGTGCATCAGCAAACAACACGCCATTGGTTGTTGTTTGATCAGTGTTGTCAATTGTTACCCATTGATCAACACCGTTAACTGACTGCCAGCGACTGAACACTGGATAATTTTCTAAGTCGCTAGTGTCAACCCATAAATCACCATATTCCAATGCTGATTCTTGATCATCATTTTGTGTTGTTGGTGCAGTGGCACTGCAAATAGGACCACTGGCATTAGTTAAACTCAAATTGTAACCACGAATGTCGTTGGTCACATTCTGATAACCTTGCCATGAACCATTGTCTTGAATCATGATATCAACATCAGTTGCACTGCTGTAGTACCATAGACGTCCATCAGCTGGATCTTGGTCAGGTGTATCACTGCTCACAGTGTATGTAAACGTTGGTGATCCAACCCAGTTGCTTAAAATTAATCCACTGATATCACCGGCAACAAAGTTATTTCTAACGCCTCGAACACTGCTATTAAAACCAGCTGAGGTAACAGGAGTACCAGTTACATTAGTTAAAATAATTGTGCCGCCTGCTTGGTGTGTCATTACAATAGCACCTGCAGAATTAACGCTGGCACTAACATAAGGAATAGCGGCCGCACTTACTGCTTCAATAAATGCATCAACTGTGGTTCCACCAAGCTCGGCGGTAACAGTTGTAGTTGCCGCTGTTCCAGGCTGACTAGCCTCGATTGTGAATGTATTACCTGACACAAACGGACCTGGAGTAGAATCGTCACCAGTGATTTCAGTTGCACCAGTTATGTAACGTTCGTATATGTTGATAGTAGACCAGTTATTGTCAAGCGCATTGACTTGAGCAAAAGTAGAACCAGCTGGAATGTTTGTGCCGCCACCACTTGGATCGGCTGCATATAATTCATCAAACTCTGTCAAGTACACTGCACATGCTTGTTGCACAAACAGGCCTAGTGTAGAATTGTATTTTTTAACTGATAGACTAGTACCAAGATTTACATTTGTAGTTTTTTGCCACACACTGCCAGTTGGTTCTGGTTGTGGTTGAGTTGCACCCCATCGTGGAGCAGAATAGCTTGGTGCTGCCAAGAAAGCAGGTGCATAATATTCAGTTGCAGTAATACCAAGTGTTGTCAATGGCGTTCCTGCAAGTAGTCCTATAGAAACAACTCCATTGCCATCAGCTGTGCTACCGTCATTTTCTGCAGTAGAATCAGCATAGATGTATAACTTACCACCAACTGTGGCAGCATACACACCAGTGATTGACAGACTGTTAATTGCATCTGCAATACCATCAACTGTGTTGTTAGGTGCAACCGGAACTGTAACTGTTATTCCATTGATGGTGAAAGTGTTGCCTGCAGTTAATGTTGTTGGTGCTAGTGTACCAGCAACTGTGGGCCATGATGTTTTCCATTCATCGCTGCCAATTGCTTGCCATGTATTATACAAATCAGACAGTGTAGTAGCTGAAGTTTGATCAGCTGTTGGGCCGCCACGTTTGTAATATCCAGGCATGAAAACATTAATAGCAGTAACAGCATAATCTCCAATACTACCAACTGTTTGTAAAGGTTGTGAAGTGCCAGTTTCTAATTGTGTAGTGCTTGTAATCACAATAGGTGTGTTGTTAGTGAATGCTTCAGTGGTTTGATTCCACTCAAAGATTCCCCATTGAGTATTAGCAGTATCTAACCAGTAAGTGTTATTAGGCGGAGCGCCAGTTGGGCGAACCAGTGTGGCAGTTAATTCAGATAAATCAACATCAACACGTTGCACATAGCAACGGTTGCTTACACCTAGTGCAGAGTAAGCAGCCAGCAGTCCATATTCATTAAGCTCGTATCCATTGATTGGAGTACCTGCTGTTGTTTTATAAAAGAATGGGCTACCATATGTGGCGGCCAAGTCTCGTTGACTTGTGATTAAATAAACTCGATTAGCGTTGGCAGCCAATGTGCCAGGTGCTACACCTGTTCCGGCAGCACTAGCTTTGTTTTGAGCTGTTGCTATTAAAATATACGGTACTGAATTTGTAGCAGCCGGAATGTATTGACTCTCATCAATAATTGTTACTTCTACGCCTGGAGATGTTAATGCCATAGTATGGTCCTTTTCCTTGTTGCTAATATTTAGCACCTATGCAGAAAAAATACTATTATAACGCCCTTTGCCAAAGGTTTTATAATAAATACACAATGAAAAGACCATTATGCCCCGCATGCAACCAGCGTCCTTGTGCTGTTAACTACTATCGTGACAGTGTCACTCACTACAGAACACGATGTGAAGCTTGCATTAAGAAAAAGAAAAAAATTAAAGCGCCAGAACCACGATGGAAAACAGCTGGTTATGTAAAAAAATCCACGTGCGATAGATGTGGATTTAAATCAAAGTACTCAGCGCAATTGCTAGTGTATCATATTGATGGCAATCTACACAATGCAGGGCAAACCAATTTAAAAACTATATGTTTAAATTGCACTGTTGATCTAAAAAAATCAGATTTGCCTTGGATGCCCGGAGATTTGTCACCTGACAGTTAACAATGTTTGTATGAGTTCAACTGTGTTGCGGCGCAAATCGTCTACTGTTCCATTGTTGTCAATCACATAATCTGCCATCCAAATTTCCAAACTCATGCTTGCTTTGTCCTCAGGAGGCAAATGATCACCACGATCTACCCAGATTGCATAGTCAAAAACACGGGTATTACGCATGGCATGAAACTCAGATTTGTTGCGCAGTCCACAATAGATGTTGTTTTCTTTGAAAATTTCTCTGCCTAATCTTGCAAAATCATCTTTACAATAATCATGTATCATGTTGTACCACTCTACTCTGTGATTGTGTCGATCTTGAAAACAGTCGTCATAGTTTTTATAGTTGTATTTGTCTCTAAGTTCGTTGTATATAAATCTTTCTGCACAAAAGTCAGAGCTTGATCTAAATTTATACTCAAACTCATCGCGCAAAATTTCACACACAGTGTCTTTGCCGTGCCGAGCGTTGCCGATAACAAGTAGTTTAGGGAGTGTCATTTAAGTGAAGTTACGTTAAGGTGTCGAAGTGTATGTTGTAGCATACCAATTTGTCTGCGGCAATCTTCCAGCGCATGGTGGCTAGTAGGTGGAATAGGCTGATCTGGCCATAGGCTAAAAACAGTACGACTATCTCGCACCATGTAGTATTTCCACGGTAATGGCTTGTGGTAGCTTTTGTAGGCATGCTCTAAGATGTTCATGTCGTAGGTTGGGCCTTGTGCCCAGATCCTGCTGGAGTGCCAAATCAGTCGGCCTAACTCGTCCAGTGCTTGATCTAAAGGGATACGGTCTTGTTCCGCAAATGCTTCGTCTCGAACCATAGCAGGTTGTGTGGCCCACCATTCAATTGTGCCTTGGTCAATAGCACGGTCTTCTTGACTTTCGAGTGTTATACGGGCATAGTAAGATTTACCAGAGTGTCCTTGCCCAAATGGGTCAAAGCTCTGGGCCGCAATAGTTAGTATTGTAGTGTCTGGGCCTGTAGCAAGGCCTTCTAAGTCGATCATTAAGTCTGCCATACAGCAAGTATAACAGATTTTTTATTGTAAGTCTACTGGTGTTTAACCGATTACCCAGCTCAATGGCTGCGATCCGTCCACATAGTTTTTAAGGTCAGTAATTAAAGATTCCATTGCTGCCATGGCTTCGGATTTCATTGCGGCGCCATTCAAGGTGCCACCGCCTTGTGGTCCTGCAATGGTTCCAAACTTTTCACGTGCTTCACCGATGATCATTTTACAGTTAGCAACCATGTAGTCTCGGATCCATTGTGATATTTGGAAATCACTTAGCAACACAAATTCAGGTTTTAAGTTATATGTCCAAAGCAGTACGTTTTCTCCAGTGCCCTTTGGATCACGAATAAGTTGTAATTTTTTAGTTACAGGGTTCCAGGTATAGTTGATATAGCCACCAAACATACGTGCGGCAAGCTCTACGTATTGACTGTAAAAATCGTATGTGGCCAAGCCTCCGGATACGTTGAAGTTCATGAGATACACACTCATTTGTGCTTGAGAGAACGGGTCAAAATTGCTAGCAAACGGACCTTGTGCATCACCAAACGTTCTACGGAAAATTTGTCTAACTTGCACAACTTCTTGCGGCAAAGTATAAATGCTTACATCCTTGACCAGTTCCATAAATGTATAGCTTTCCTCATATGCGCCCTGGGCACGTTGACGATATACTCCAATGGTTTTTTGATAGGCTGCTTCATAATGCTCAGCATCCAATTCAAGATCAATGATTTGGGCCGCCAACTGTAGTTGCACGTACTCAATAAGATTTTGTTTTAGCGTGTTAAGACTTGATTCTACTTCAATGGCCATAGTAAGGAACTCCGTTCCATTTTATTTAGCAGTTTTGTAGTTGGCTAGCCAGTAGTTCAGGATCGTACAAAGGAACTGCACAAAATGTCAAAGTCCCTGCGGCAATTGCAGTATTTCTTTTAAATGCAACCACTGTTTCCAAGTTATAGTAATTGAACTGTGGGTCTATGGGTGTGGCCCAATTCAACGCTGACCCAATACCAGTGCCATTTTGAATGTCATAGTTAGGCTCTACTGTGCCTGCAAATTCTGCCCAGTCTGTGCTCCAATCCAGCAGGTAGGGCAATATCAACACACGCCATCCAGGTGCCATGCGTGCCCGCCACGGCCAGTGTAGCAACCTTATGCAGTATTCGTACAAACTAGTATCATCATCAGACCAGGGTTTGGTGCCTTTGTTGGCCCATGGGGTGCCGTATAACATGTCTGGATGCAAGCGACCTCTACTGAAATACGTGTCGTAACTGGTTATGATTTCTGGCAGAGGTATAGTGTACCCTACGTTTGCTAGTCCTCGGAAACCCAAACAATTTCTTATTGTTTGATGTTCTGCAATGTCAATCTCAGGCTTGAGTGCCTTTTGATTTTTAAACCACTGCGGCATGTGATTACGCACAGGCTCTGGGGCAGGACAATTCAGGTACTGGATATCCGGGTCATGACAATACTCCCATGTTAGATAATCATTGACCCGGATGTCTTGCATTACCAGCTTTTAAGAATGATCAAGTTCTCTGTGCCACGTCCGTTAAACGGTGTCTCAGTGGTAGTCAAGTCCTTGTAGATCTTTCTAGCGGCTGGCTTGCCTGCGGCACCTAGTGCTTTGAGGATGTCTGCAGGCTTGCGCACAGTCTTTTGCTGGCTGTCTACCGTTGAGTACCCAATGATTGAGTTTGACTTAACAGTAAATGCCTGTGTATGGCTGTCTGCCACAAGATGAATCAACTTGCGTTTTTTGGTGTCATACAACCAGGCCTCTGCTTTGTCCACTAGGCTTGCGGCCGGCAAGCCCTTGAGCTTGAGTTCTGCAAATTCCATAATACACTTGAACTTTGCGGCACGTTTCTCAGGTGGCACAGCCTTAACTTTACGTGGCTTGCGCTCAACCTTTTTAATCTGCACATAGGCACCACAGTCCGAAATCACAAGTTCACAAAACTTTACGCAATTCCGTAACTGTATCTTGCTCAAGTATCCATAGCCTTGTACCAGGTCCGCATCTTTGCCAGCCACTGCCTCATCAAACTCTGACAGCTTGCGTGTCCAGATTTGTTTGATATCGTTTACCATTTGTGGGGCAATGTTTAGACTGCGCATGAGCACCACAGGTTTGTAGTCCGCATTGAGCTTGGCACCACTAGTGATGAAGTCGTCAAACAAGCCGTCTAACTCGCCTGCACATTCTGATACCTTCTCACGCAACCGGTCTTGGATGGTGATTTTTGGCACTCCATCATCAACTGCTGTTTCCTCTGCTACTTCATCCTGTTTGGATTCTAAAATTTCTTTAAGCAAGTTATCCAGTTTGATCTGTTCGTGCTCGTTGAGCTCTAGTCCTACCATGCTCATGCGGCACAACCAACCTGTGGTCAGTCGGATTGAGCTGTCTGGAATGCGTTTGAGTGTGCGCACATCTTCTTTGCGACCATGCGTTTCCAAATAGTTTACAATCATCTCGCGAGCATCTTTTTTGCCGTAAAAATAATTGTACCAAGAGAACGCATGACTAAAGGCACTGATACGACCTTGTATGGGTTGAGTTTTCCAAGTGGGTTCCATGCCCATGGCATTGGTATCTGCACTACGAGGGTTCAAGGGTTTGACAGGTTTGGTTGCAATCATATTATTCCTTACTTAGTTTTGGGCAAGTGTTTAACAGCGTCAAAAAGTTTAGCGGCACGAGTAACGTCAAAATTCTTGTGCTTGTACATCCAAGCCTTTTTGCGTTCTGCCACTTCCAGTGCCTCTGCTAGTTTCCATTTAGTATTGAAGTCCACTGTCATTATTATACGGCTCATGTCCACAATGTCAAGAGCATACTCTACCCATTTTTCTGTGGCTTTTACTTTGTCATAGGGCTGTATAAAACCCTTGCCTTTTGGGCCTGTGTACTTTGTTAAAAAGTTTGCGGCTTTCATATTTGCTCCTATTATGAACAAGTATGTATTATAGCAGTGATTGATTTTGCTGTCAATCACTGCCGCAGGTGTTGTTTTTAGAACACAGTGCCTTTAAACTGCTCGTAATCGTAAAATGCTACTAAAGTACTATCTCTGAAGTAAACTGTAATCCCGCCCAGATCCTCGCGAGCATCCCATGCTGTTTGTTCCAAAATAACATTGGTTGCACGTACCTCAAGCTCGTCCATTAAGTCCTCGCCTGTGTCCTCGTAACTTTGCAGGGCTTCTGTCTCATAATCTAAAGTGTATACTTCAGTATTATTAATTTGTGCGCTTTGTGCATCAGTAAGCATAGGGCTCCTTTTGTTGTTAAGTGCTAATTATAACAGTTTGGGAATATTCAGTCAACCGTCACGATAAATAACTACATGCCAAGACTCAGCTTATACCGCCCAAACAGAACTTCTGACTATAGATTTTTAGATAGAACCATTTCAGAAATGTACACTGTTGGTGGACTTGATATTTACATACACAAATACATGGGTCCATCAACAGGTGACCCAGGTGATGCGGATGCTACTTTACCAGTTTACGACACGTCAAACCCGTTGTTTATCGAAGATTTGCTGTTGTTAGAAAACAGAGATCGACAATATGATCCGGATGTGTACATTCAACGTGGTGTGTATCGTGTGTCAGATATTGATTTTGATCTAACTCAATTTGGTTTATTTTTAAACAATGACACGTTGTTTATTACATTTCACTACAATGACATGATTGATACGCTGGGCCGTAAACTAATGGCAGGCGACGTAATTGAAGTACCAAATCTAATAGACTATCATCCCTTGGACAAAAGCTTGGCCAAAGCATTGCCTCGTTGGTATGTGATTCAAGATGCGGCTTTTGCGTCAGAAGGTTTCAGTCAAACATGGTTACCTCACTTGTGGCGTGTCAAAGCTACACCAATGGTCAATGCTCAAGAATATAACTCAATCACAAACAAACCATTTGAGCCCAACAACATTTGGGACCCAGGTAATTTTTATCCAGCCGGAACCATTGTCAACAACGGTGATACGTTTTACACTGCCACCACTGACGTTCCTCCTGGCACAGACATAGCCAACACTACCTACTGGGCAGAAAAAACGCCAGATACTATTGCAGAAAAAACATCAACTCGCACAAAAGATCTAGAGCTCAACGATGCAATATTAGTACAAGCAGATGTAGAAGTTCCGCTAACAGGTTACGACACAGTGAAATTTTATATTCTTCCAACATTGGAGGATGGACAACCTGCACAAGCAGGGCTCACAGCAGACAATTCTCAAGTCACGGTAGACGGAACACAAGGCGGTGAAGGACTTACACCACGAAGCGATGGGTATACCATTGGTTATCTAACTGGAGATGGCATTGCACCAAATGGATTGCCTGTGACTCCTGGGGTTAGTTTTCCGCGGAATCCAGCTGTTGGTGATTACGCACTGCGTTTGGATTATTTTCCAAATCGATTATTTCGTTGGAATGGCGGTGCCTGGATCAAAATTGAAGACAGCGTTAGGACTGGGCCTGTATTTGAAACCAACGGACCAGCAGCTTCATTACGAGGAAGCTTTGTCAACAACAGAGATGTTGTACAAACCAATGATCGTGGACCTATACCAAGCCGTCAGAGCTTGAGCGAAATACTAAAACCCAACGCAGACAACGGCGGTTAACACACAATGGCAGATACAAATCCTTTATTCTTTTATGACGAACAAATACGTCGCTTTCTATTGCAATTTACTCGTATATTTTCAAACTTTCAAGTAGAGTACGGTCGCAACGAAGAAGGCACAGCACACACGCTGGTACGTGTGCCAATCCGCTATGGAGATTCAAGTCGTCAGGTACAAAATGTCATACAAAACAACTCGGCTAACTTTATGACATCTGTGCCAATGATGAGTTTTTATATTTCTGGTCTTGATTATGATCGTAGTAGGATGCAAGAACCATATTTTGTGAACAAAATCAATGTGCGTCAACGCACATATGATGACACAACAGACACATATGAAACCACACAGGGCAATGCATTTACCATAGAACGGTTGATGCCAGTGCCTTACAAGCTAACGCTGAAGTTGGACATTTGGACAAGTAATACCAATCAAAAAATGCAGTTGCTTGAGCAAATAGTGGTGTTGTTTAATCCTGCATTAGAAATACAAAGCACCGATAATTATATTGACTGGACCAGTCTAAGTGTAGTACAATTAGAATCAACACAATGGTCCAGTAGATCTGTACCAGTTGGCACCGAAGATCCTATAGACATTTGTACATTGACGTTTTCTCTTCCAATTTGGATTAGTTCGCCGGCCAAGGTTAAAAAACTAGGTGTTGTAGAACGCATTATTGCTAACATTCATGATGCCAACGGTGATGCGTCAAATGCTGTGTTGAATAATGATTTACTAGGTGGAACAAGAACAGTGATTACTCCGTGGAATTATCAAACTTTGTTGATTGGAAACAAACTACAGGTGCTACGACAAAATCAAGTGGTTGATTATCCTAATTTTAGCTTGACTCCTGCAGATTCACCGCCAAGCAATCTAATGTGGCAGGCCTTGGTCAGTGCGTATGGTGTGCTACGACCTGGAATTAGTCAAATATTTTTAGAACAACCAGATGGCACAGAAGTTGCTGGCACAGTTGCATATGATCCAAGCGATGATCGATTTATGCTTTACACCATCGACGAAGATACAATTCCACAAAATACACTAAGTCCTGTGAGATCAGTGATTGATCCTTTAAGGAGTGGACCTGGCACAGGATTGCCTGCTGCCGCAGAAGGACAACGATATTTGTTGACCGAAGACACAGGCAGTAACAATGGTGATGCAAGTGCCTGGCAAGGTGCACTGGGACAACCATTGATTGCCAAACAAAACGATATCATTGAATACATTGACAGTCGTTGGCAAGTGGTGTTTGATAACGATTCTAGTCCAGACAATATACAATATGTAACCAATATAACAACTGGAATTCAATACAAATGGATAAACAATATATGGGTCAAGAGTTATCAAGGCCTGTATCCGGGAGGACAATGGAGAATAGTTCTGTAAATGCAGTGGGTGTTTGGTTTTACAGCGTAAGCACACAACGTTATCTTTATCTACTGCGCAATGACACAAGGCACCCAGACTCTTGGGGACTGCCTGGTGGTAAAATTGAACCAGGCGAGACTCTCATGGGTGCAATGGAACGAGAATGCACAGAAGAGCTGGGATCCATGCCAAGCTATTTACGTCTGGTTCCTATAGAAAAATTTACCAGTGCAGATGGCGGATTTATATATCATACATTTTTTTGCAGTGTGGCCACAGAATTTACACCTGTGTTAAATGATGAGCATATTGGTTGGGCCTGGATTGCCAGTGGCACATGGCCCAAGCCCATGCACCCTGGATTATGGTCTACGTTAAATTTTGAAGCTGTAAAAGATAAAATGTCAACTATTGAACACAGCGTTCACACATCACAGTAACTGATAAACGCTCGATGTTTCATCACATCCACATTGGCATTTTTGCGCCAATCGATGGGCATGTTGGTTTCTTCACCTATTAGAATAAATTTTACCGAGGGATAAACACCAATCACACGATTTACACTGGTAGCCCAGGTGTCAGTGGTACCTGCTGTTTGATTATTGTAGCCAATCATGAAAATTTCTTTGTGTCCATCAAATGCTGCCAGCCATAAAATAAGTGCTTCCATTGGCAACAGAGTGTTGTAAGGTATCAAATAAAATTCTCCTGGATTTACCAAACAGTTGCGTGTAGTTGTGTACACAATGTTGTCTGTGGAATATTTTTGATCCATGATATGCTGGAGCATTGCTTTATCGGTTTCTACAGCAAAATCCAATCTCATTTCGTTGGTAATAGTGCCAGTACCATAAGTTTGTAATTTTTTTGATCCCAGTAATCCACCACGATGACGTTGAAGTCGTGTGTAATCAAATTTTTCTTTGTCTGCATCGCCCACAATGCAAGCGGCACGGCCACTGATGTGCTGGTTGGTAATTGGGTTTGCAACCCATTCTCTGTTTTGTGTTTTTACACCACCCGACCATTTGCTTTCGGTAATTACAAATTCACCTTCGTAGTCTGCTCTGTATTGTTCTTTGATCATGGTGTTGCTGTCCATTGTTGTGTGGATTCATTCCACGCATAGCAAGTATCTGCATCAGCAGGGTAGGGCACTGGAGGATCCCAGCGGCAAGTTGTTTCGTTTAATATCCAACTATTAAATGGTTTAGGTGCAATAAATGCATCTCTTCCCCCGTCATACGTGAATCCTATTCCGGCATAATTTTTTCTAATATTACCATTGAAACTAGTTTGTTTCCACATGGTGTCAAGGCCTAATAAGCTTTTGCAAAATGCTATTCCTGTTGCTTCACTTTCGTTGCCTGTTCCGTCTTTTATATCATCATTGCTTACAACAATCACTTGTGTGACAATGTTGTTTTGATCTAGTTGTGCAAAGTGTGCCATTGTGTTTCCTATATTAAGCTGTGGTGGCAAGTGTGCCAGAGGCAGTAAACGTATGAGTTGTTACTCCGCCTGATTGAGTAATAGTTCCGCCTGTTGCTCTAGGAGTTCCTGCATAAGTTATGATTACTATGCCAGAACCACCGTTGGCGCCTGGAACAGAATTTTGTCCACCACCACCACCACCACCTGTATTTGTAGTGCCTGCTACCGGAGCGGTTCCGGCACCTGATCCACCGGCACCACCACCACCAATGCCTCCTGGAGGTAAGTTAACACTGATATTTTCCCATGCGCCACCACCGCCACCTGCGTAGTAAGAGCTGTTGCTCCATTGCAGTCCTGGGCCGCCTTGACTCAGCGTACCAGTACGTGGGGTTCCACAGTCTGTGCCTCCGGTGTATCCAACTGCGCCTGCGCCACCACCACCACCTCCCGCAGCACAAGAGGCTGAAGCACCGCCACCTGCAAATCCTTGGTTGACTGTACCTGCGGCACCTGCTACATTGTTTGCATCACGGCCGGCGCCGCCACCTGAGCCGCCAACTTGTCCTCGTGGAAAAGCAGTTCCGGCGCCACCACCACCACCACCACCAATTGCTGTAATGTCGCTAAAAACAGAGTTGGTTCCGTTGGCCCCATATGTTCCGGAGGCTCCAGCGCCTCCGACTGTTATTGGATAATTAGTCAGAGGAGACAGCGTCTTGGTACTAGTCAAATAGCCACCACCACCACCACCTCCGCCGCCATTTACACTGGTACCACCGCCTCCACCGCCTCCGGCAACAACCAGGTAAGTCACTTCCAGCTGTGCTGATTGATAAAATGGGTACCAAGCACTTAGGTCTGTAGAATACCACTCTGGATATTTCAAGGTACTATTATAGCGAATCATACCTTCTGTAGGGCTTGCTGGCCGTTGTGCTGTATTACCTACTGGTAATGTGATTGAACCTGTGTCGTTGAAGACTGTATTTTTTAATGTTGCGTTTCCAGCAGTGATGTTGCCCGTGGTTGATATGGTGTTTGATCCAAATGAAGCCATGAATGTGGCCACGTTTGCATTGCTATACGAAGCAGGTAGTCCAGTTAACTGGCTTCCGTTACCAACAAAATAACCGCCGGTGATGTTGCCCGTGGTAGAAATAGGATTGTTTGCAAATGAGGCCAGATTAGCTGCCACATTGGCATTGCCATAACTTGCTGGCAACCCAGTCAACTGCGATCCATTGCCTACAAAATATCCTGCTGTGATGTTACCAGTAGTTGAAACAGGATTGTTTGCAAATGACGCTAAGTTGGCTGCTACATTGGCATTGCCATAACTTGCTGGTAGTCCAGTCAGTTGACTACCATTACCTAGGACATAACCGCCAGTGATGTTGCCAGTGGTCACAACTGTGTTAGATCCAAATGCAGCCATGAATGTGGCCACGTTTGCATCGTTGTATGAAGCAGGCAATCCGGTCAGCTGACTACCATTACCAATGATATAACTTCCAGTGATGTTGCCAGTTGCACTTACAAAGCTGAATGCATTGGCACCAAACCCATTGCCATCTAAGTTACCTGCCAAGTTACCACTGAGTGTTGCACTGCCGCCGGCAATGCCTGTGAGCTGACTTCCGTTGCCCAAGATATAATTGCCAGTGATGTTGCCTGTGGCACTGACCACACCAGCAATGTAAGCGCCAGTGGTTGAAACGGTCAACACGTTGGCTGTACCAGCACTACTTATAATAACATTAGCATTTGAGAATACCACTACATTACTTGTTCCGCCAGATATTGAATTTGCAGAATAATTTTGTGTAAACGTCAGGGCTGTAGTGCCAATTATGATTGGATCATCTGTTATTAGCTTCCATTGGGTGTCAGCATAGATTACACCTTCGCTAACCATCACAATCATGCCGGCTTGGATTTCTCCGTTTTCGTTGCCGTCACTGGTTCTTGTCCAGGTTCCGTCAGATCCCGAGCCCACAATTGATACATAATACAATCCGTTTTGACTAGCAGTCGATTGACTTGTAACTAGCACTCGATCACCGGACACCAAACTAACTCCATCAACTACAGCAGGGGCTGCCCCTGTGAGTGTGATATTACTGACCGTAACAGCACGAGTTGATTGCTTGTAATCTATGTCAAAAATCTGCGAGGCACGCGGCTTAGTTAATCCCATTGTTGTTCCAGTTTGTTAGCTATATTTAGTCAAAGGAAAAGGACCTTGCAGTCCTTTCCTTTTTGTAGTATTGCTACCTATTAGTTGCGGCCAATTACCACTTCAATTGTGCCTTCTGCACCGTCAAAGTTCTCCAGGGCCTTGCCAATGATACTACCTGCACGTGCCGCATTGTCCACTCTGGCTGCACCATTACCGGCTGCTACCATCATGTCGCCTTTGGCAATTGGGCCAATTACTCGACATGGCACACGACCTTGCAGTGCTACCATTGCCACGTGTTCAGCTTCTAGTGTGGCGTTCATGATGTAACTTGGGTTTGTAGATACAACACCTGCCACACGAGTTGAACCTGCTTCATTGGCTAGCGTGACTTCTTTGGCTCCACCAAATGACAACACAGTTCCTGGTGCGTACTCTGCATCTGCTTCATACTTCTCTGCCAAGTCAGCGTATTGTGCTGATGTTGCTTTGGCAAATACTGTGTTGAAGTACCCAGTTGCACTACCAATGTTACCAACGCCGTTACCTTGACCATTAACAATGTCTTTGCTGGCTACAATAACACCAGAGCCATTTGGACTTAATGTAATGTTTCCGTTACTTGAAGTACTAACAGTCAATGCACCAGTGTCAACAATGTTACCTATTAGGCTCATGTCTCCACCAACTGTAATTGCACCAGTTGCAGATATCAATCCGCCTGTGCGCAAGTTACCACCATCAATGTTGCCAGTTACACTCACTGTAGAACCAGTGTGTGTTGTAGCGTTAACGTTGGCGCCCCCTAAAATGTTGCCACCTGTAATGTTGCCAACAGCACTAACACCGCCACTTGAAGTCCAAACGTTTGCTGTATTATTATACAACCAAGTGATAAATGCGCCACCAATTGGACCAACTTCAATACCACCACCATTGGCCGCAGCACTGTTAATGGCATTGTTGGCGTAGTTCACTGTCAAGTCGTTTGTGCTGACCACGTTGGAGTTAATTGTTGTGGTATTACCGTTAACTTGCAAGTTACCGTTGATAACAACTAATCCAGCGTTGCCAACTGTGGCAGGATCAATTGTAATTGTAGAATTTAAACTGCTGATCAAGTCAGTTGCAATTGTGATGTTACCAACGTTGACGTTTCCACCAGTAATATTGCCAGTTGCACTGACAATTCCCGTTACAGCAACACCACTTGCAGAGGTAGTTGTGATTGTTGCGCCTGCAACGTTTGCTCTGACGTTGCCGCCACTGGCAATAACAGACACACTGCTTGTGCCGTTTTGGATACTTGTTGCATCAATGCCTGTCAACTGACTACCATTACCTAGAACATAACTACCAGTAATATTGCCAGTTGCACTGACAATTCCAGTTACTGCAACACCGCTTGCAGAGGTAGTTGTGATTGTTGCGCCTGCAACGTTTGCTCTAACATTGCCGCCACTGGCAATAACAGACACACTGCTTGTGCCGTTTTGTATTGATGTTGCATCAATGCCTGTCAACTGACTACCATTACCTAGAACATAACTACCAGTAATATTGCCAGTTGCACTGACAATGCCGCTTGTTAACACATTGCCACCAGTGACATTGCCAGTGGTACTAACTGTTCCACCAGTTGGCGGTGTTACGTTGGCTACAATTGTTGTCGCACTAATAGTACCAGTTGTTGTTACGTTACCAGCAGTAATATTACCAGTTGCAGATATTGTACTGGTTGACGTAATTGCTTGTGAGTCACTTATGACTGTTGTGCCATTAATTTTAATTGTCATCTTCGTTCTCCTTTATTTGTATGAACTCGGCTATCGAGTCAGCAACCGGTTACCCGGTTGCTGTTTTTTCTTTTATTTAGACTTCTTCTTAAGTTCAGCAACTTCTGATCCTAGTTTCTTAATTGATTCAATCAAGAATGGTATGATCATCATGTAGTTCACTGACTTCAAGCCTGAGTCACTGGTCTTAACTGCGTCTGGTAGCACCTTTTCTACGTCTTGCGCTAACAATCCGTAACTATGGCCTGTACCGTTTCTCCAGTCGTATTCTACACCAAGCAATCGTTTGATAATTGCTTCTGCATCTACCAAAGGATTGATATTGGTCTTGAGCACCATATCAGATAACGAGTTAACGTTCTGAGCTGTTACGTCTCCTGATGCAACAATATTACCAGTTACGTTCACGCCAGCAGTTGTAAACACTGCCACATTACTTGTACCACCAATTGTGATGTTGGCATTGCCACTGGCTGTTTGAATATCAAGGCTGGTTGTGCCGTTCTGGATTCTATCGCCTAAAATATTACCGCTCAATGTTGCATTACCAGAAACTGTCAAATTACCAACAATATCTACCAAACCAGGACTAATAGTTATAATGTTTGTACCAGCTACATTACCTGTGATGTTGCCACCACTGGAAACAACTGTCATATTTGAAGTACCGTAAGTGATAGCAGTACTGTTAATGTTTCCACCCAAGATACTTCCGTTGACACTCAAGTCACCTGTAACGTTAATAGTTGAGCTGGTGGCACTTGCCGCTATCACAGCGTTGCCACTTGCGTTGCTAATACTTGTGACACTGGTTGTAGTTGTAAGGATACGCACATCAATCACGTCACCTGTAGCAGGTGCTTCAGTGAATGTCAATGTTGTTCCTGTTACAGAATATGCAGTAGTCGGTATCTGTTGAACACCGTTGATGCTAACAATTGAGGCAGCTGTGGTTGACTCTTGTGTCAGAGTAAACGCTGTTGTATTGCCGTCACCATTGAATTGATCATCAACAATAATTGTAAAGTCTGGTGCAGAAATAGCTGCCCAGGCTGAGTTATCATAAACTTCTAACTGATTTTCTTGTGTGTTAAAACGCAACATACCTGTTACGCCTGTCACAGGTCGAGCTGCTGTGTTACCAACTGGCATCAACACAGAATCAGTTGAATTGATTGCCAGTGCCGCGCCTGTTGTTTGACTTGAGCTACCTATGCTTACTGTGTTGGCTGCCGCGTCAACAAACAACACGTTTGCACGGCCGCCATTGACAGAGAAGTAAACAGGATTGAGACCTTGGTTGATGGCCACAAGACCGTCTAGGCTGGTGATATCGTTGCCAGAGATTTTAATATTACCAGCATACAAAGCATTACCTGTGATAAGGTTGCCACCAGTTATATTGCCAATGGCGTTCATGCTAGTTAATGCATCAACATTTCCGGCAGCAATAATGTTTCCACCGGCTCCCATGTTATTGGTTGATCCTACATTGCCACCATGGATATTGCCTGTGGCACTTATATTACCTGCTGAGTCAACATTACCAAATGTACCTGTACCAGTGACACTTATAGTGCCAGTGAATTCACCAGCAAAACCTGTTACCAAGTTGTTGGAGTTAAGGTTACCCACGTTGGCATTGCCAGTTGCATTGATATACCCAGCAGTTTCCAAGTTACCTGTGATTGTATTGCCAACCACACTCAAATTAACAATGTTACCAACTGCTGTTAAGCTAGAGCTAGTGACATTGTTTGCCAAGAATGATCCTGTCAATGTTTCAGCATTAGCAGAACTGGCTGTGACACCAGTCAGTTGACTACCATTACCAATAAAGAAGCTGCCAACGTTGGCAGTAATATTGCCAATTGCACTAACTTCGCCTGCTGTGTATACGTTACCAAATGTACCTGAACCTGTAGCACTCACAGTACCACCTGTTGCCACATTACCAAATGTACCTGTGCCAGTAGAGCTTATTGTGCCAGTGGCACTTACATTACCACCTGTGGCTAGATTGCCACCAGTGATTGTGCCAGTGGCATTTACTGCACCACCTGTGTCAACATTACCACCAGTGATATTGCCAGTAGCACTCACAGTGCCAACAGTGGCCACATTACCAAATGTACCTGTACCAGTAGCACTCACAGTACCAGCTGTGGCTATATTACCACCAGTGATTGTGCTGGTTGCACTTACTGTACCACCTGTGGCTATATTACCACCAGTGATTGTGCTGGTTGCACTTACTGTACCACCTGTGGCCACATTACCAAATGTACCTGTGCCAGTAGAGCTTATTGTGCCAGTGGCACTTACATTACCACCTGT
>Ga0164294_10000634_pt1 | contig 33431 bp, 32 predicted proteins | sample GEODES005metaG_FD_111479 | JGI IMG/M metagenome (GOLD analysis project Ga0164294, IMG submission 111479) | Oligotrophic lake water microbial communities from Sparkling Lake, Wisconsin, USA - GEODES005 metaG | ecosystem: Environmental > Aquatic > Freshwater > Lake | place: USA: Sparkling Lake... | reverse complement strand
CGTCAGCCCCCAGGGCATCAGCGCGGGCGCGGTGGGGGCAGGCACGCCGAACCGGCCGGGCAGGTCGAGCGCCTGGATATGCGCCCACCAGGCATCGAGATCCTCGACCAGCAGCTGCATCATGAAGTTGCCGGCCCAGCCCTCATCCCAATGGTCCTGGAGCAGGAAGCTTCCGGATTCGCAGGCGAAGCCGGCAACGCCCGGCGCCTCGAAGGTCAGATCGAAGCCGAGCGCCTGATAGAAGCGCTTCGAGAGGGCGAAATCCTTGCCGCCGGGGACGAAGGGGCGGATCGCAGTGGTGGCCAGGCCGGTCATGCGCAGATCCCCTTCCAAACCGGATCAGGCGAGCCCGAGGTCCTTCGGGCCGAAGGCGGCGGGGAGCAGCTGCGAGAGCGTGTATTCGGCGATCTCGTCCCCGGTCGCGCCGCCGCAGAACACCGGCAGGTCACGACCGCCGAGCTGGGCGGCTTCGTTGATGATCTGGCGGCAGCGGCCGCAGGGGCTGACCGGCGCGGTGTCGGCGTGGCCCATCCGGCCGCCGATCACGCCGATCGCGACGACGTCCTTGAGGCGCCCGTCGCTGCTGGTCTTGGCGAGCGCCACGGTCTCGGCGCAGAGCGACAGGCCGTAGCTGGCATTCTCGAAATTGGCGCCGGTCACCATTGTCCCGTCCGACAGCAGCACCGCGGCGCCGACTGCGAAGCTCGAATAGGGCGCATAGGCGTTCTTCGCGGCTTCGCGCGCGGCCTCGATCAGCGCCTTGGGGTTCACATCGCTCATTTTGCCATCACGTCCCAGTTTACCGGAGCGCCGACGCCTTCGATGCGGCGATAGCGCGTTGCCTGCCATATCGACCATGGCCGCGCGAAATACGAGGGGGGGAAGAAGCCCTGATGCGCCCAGAGCAGACGCGGGAAGGCGTCGCTGAGGCGATACTGGTCCTCGACCCGCTTGGAGACCATCAGGATCGCGGGCTTGCCGAGATGCGTCTCGACGTCATGCAGGAAGCGGCCGAGCTCGCCGATCACCACCTGGCGCTCGGGCCGGGCAGGGCAATCGGCCTGGAAGTCGATCTTGACCGCCGGCGGCAGCTGGTCGTCCGAGCGCGGCACCGTCGCCATGAAGTTGCCCGACTGGTCGGCGGCGAGCTGGCAGAGCGAATAGACGTGGAGCGCGCCGCGGCGGATGCCGGCCTCGAAGGTCCAGCGCCAGTTCTCGGGGAAGCGCAGGTCGCGCGCCTGGGCGCCGCTGGTGGCGCGGATATAGGCGAAGTCGATCCCGGCCTTCTTCGCGGTCCACCATTCGATCGGACCGGTCTGCTCGGAGACGTCGACGCCCTGCACCGGGAAGTCGGCGGGCGAGGGGCGCCAGCGCGAGGCGAACAGCCAGGCGCTCCAGCCGAGCAGGGCCAACAGGATCAGCGCCGGCACGACGAAGCGGAGCCGGCGCGCATATACGCGAATATGCACCGGCCTATCCCTTGATGTGGAGCACGCAGATCAGCGTGAACAGGCGGCGGGCAGTGTCGAAATCCACGTCGATCTTGCCTTCCAGCCGTTCCTTGAGCAGCGTCGCCGCGTCGTTGTGGATGCCGCGCCGTGCCATGTCGACGGTTTCGATCTGGGCGGGCGTGGCGTTGCGAATCGCGGCATAATAGCTGTCGCAGATCGCGAAGTAATCGCGGATCGGGCGGCGGAATGCGGCCAGGCCGAGGATCAGCGTCTCCAGCTGGGACCCGTCGGCACGCTTGATCTCCAGCGCCAGCCGCCCTTCCTGCACCGCGAGGTGGAGCTTGTAGGGGCCGGCATAGCCATCCGCCTGCGGCCGCTGGGGAGCGAAATGGTTCTCCTCGAGCAGATCGAAGATCGCGATCCGGCGCTCCTGCTCGATATCCGCCGAGCGCCACAATATGGTGCGCTCGTCCAGGGTGACGTCGATGATGCGCGGATCGGCGGACATGCTGGCGTTGCTTTGGGACCTATTACCGTTTTCCACAAGCTGCGTGGTTGCCGGATCGGTCGGGCTGCGCGCATAGGGGCCGGATGGCGCAACCGATCCCGTTCCCGACCCCCGATGCTACCGAAGGCCTGAGCCTGCCCTCCAACGTGGAGGCGGAGGCCGCGCTGCTCGGTGCGATGATGATCGACAACCGAGTCGCGGAAGACGTTCTGCAGAAGCTGCGCCCCGAGCATTTCTTCGAGCCGCTGCACGGGCGGATCTATGACGCGATCTCGACGCTGGTGGGCGACAACCGCCTCGCCACGCCGGTGACGCTCAAGCCGCTGTTCGCCGCCGACGCGGCGATGAAGGAGCTGGGCGGCCCGGCATATCTTGCGCAGCTGACCGGCAACCCGGCCAGCCTGATCGGCGCGCGCGCGTTCGCGGACCAGGTCTATGACCTTGCGGTGCTGCGCGCGCTGGTGGGCGTTGGGCGCCATCTGGTCGACAGCGCGCTCGACACCAGCGAGGAGATCAATCCTGCCAAGCAGATCGAACAGGCCGAGCTAAAGCTTTACGAAGTCGCGGAAAAGGGCGGCGAAGATACCGGCGCCAAGAGCTTCACCCGCGCCGCCACCGTGGCGGTGCGGCATACCGAGCGGGCGATGAACTCGGGCGGCAGCGTCTCGGGCATCACCTCGGGTCTGACCGACTTCAACGCGATGACCGGCGGTCTCAACCGCTCCGACCTTCTGATCCTCGCCGGCCGACCGGGCATGGGCAAGACCTCGCTTGCCACCAACATGGCGTTCAACGCGGCCAAACGCTACCTCGACGACATCGAGGCGGGCATTCCCGAGGACAAGTCGATCGGCGCGCCGGTCGCGTTCTTCAGCCTCGAAATGTCGGCCGACCAGCTGGCGCTGCGTATCCTTTCCGAGCAATCGGAAGTCTCGTCGGAGAAGCTGCGTACCGGCAACATCTCCGGCCCCGAGTTCATGAAGTTCGCCCGCGCCGCGGGCGATCTTGAGCGGCTGCCGCTCTATATCGACGATACGCCGGGCCTGACCATCGCCGCGCTGCGCACCCGCGCGCGGCGGCTGAAGCGCCAGCACAAGATCGGTTTCGTCGTGGTCGACTATCTCCAGCTGCTCACCGGCTCGGCCAAGGCCTCGGGCGACGGACGCGTGCAGGAAATCTCGGAAATCAGCCGGGGTCTCAAGACCCTGGCGAAGGAGCTTCACGTGCCGGTGCTGGCGCTGTCTCAGCTCAGCCGTGCGGTGGAAAGCCGCGAGGACAAGCGTCCGCAGCTCTCGGATCTTCGCGAATCGGGCTCGATCGAGCAGGACGCCGACATCGTGCTGTTCGTGTACCGCGACGAATATTATCACGACTTCAAGGCGCCCAAGGCGATCGACGGCAATTCGACGCCCGATGAGATCGCCAAATACCAGGCCTGGCAGGATCACCAGCTTCAGGTCGCGAACAAGGCGAGCGTGATCATCGCCAAGCAGCGTCACGGCGCCACCGGCACCGTCGATCTGCGCTTCGATCGCCAGTTCACCAAGTTCAGCGATCTGGCGCCCAGCGGCTATTGATAGTTTCGGTCGCCTGCCGAAACAAAATCGGGCACGAAGCGTCTTAGAGCGGCGCGACCGGCATGCGGTCGTGCGTGAGAGCATCCGGGCCTGATGACTGAAGAGAAAAGGGATCGCGAGCAGCTGCGACTGCAAGCGCTGGCGGCGTACGATATTCTCGACACGCCGCGCGAATCCGCGTTCGACGAGATTGCGCAGCTCGCGGCGGATATCTGCGGTACGCCGATCGCGGTGGTGAACCTGGTCGGCGCCGACCGCCAGTTCTTCAAGGCCGAAGTGGGCTTGGGCGTGCGCGAGACGCCGCTGGAGACCAGCTTCTGCGCGCATGCGATCCTCGAGGAGGATTATCTCGAAATCCCGGACGCGTCCCGCGACCCGCGCTTCGAGGGCAATCCCCTGGTGACCGGCGAGGCCAATCTGCGCTTCTATGCCGGCGCCCTGCTCAAGGACGATGCCGGGATGCCGATCGGCACCTTGTGCGTGCTCGACACCCGGCCGAAGGAATTGACCGAGCTCCAGCGCCGGACGCTGCGGGTGCTCGCGCGCCAGGTGATGGGCCAGATCGACCTGCGCCGCGAGCTGCGCCAGCGCGATGAGGCGGACACCCGCTATCGCACGCTGTTCGACTCGATGGACGAAGGCTTCTGCATCATCGAGTTCTTCGACGGACCGCATGGGCCGCTCAGCGACTATATCCATATCGAGGCCAATGCCGCCTATGCGCGGCATGCGGGCATCCCGAACGTCGTTGGCCAGAAGGTCCGCGAAATGGTCGCCGACGAGGCGGACGACTGGGTTGCGCGCTATGGCGGCGTGCTGCGCACCGGCGAGCCGATCCGCTTCGAGCGCGAGCTCGAAGCGACCGGGCGCTACCTGTCGCTCTCGGCCTTCCGGATCGAGCCGGCAAGCCGCAAGCAGGTGGCGGTGCTGTTCGAGGATGTGACTGCGCGGCGCCGGGCCGAGAACGAGCTGGTCGAGCTCAACCAGAATCTCGAGGCCCGGGTTGCCGAGGTACTGGCCGAGCGCAAGGTGTTCGCCGACCTCGTCGAAGGCACCGACGCCTTTATCCAGGTGGTCGATCTCGACGGCCGCTGGCTGGCGATCAACAGCGCCGCTGCAGGCGAATTCGAGCGCATTTTCGGGCTGCGACCCAAGGTAGGCGAGCGGGCGGAGGACCTGCTTGCGAACCAGCCGGAGAACCGCGCCGCCGTGCTGGCGGTATGGAACAAGGCGCTCAATGCGGACGAGCCTTTCACCGAGATCGGAGAGTTTGGCGAAGAGGGGCGCGACCGGCGCTTCTATGAGATGCGCTTCAACCAGCTGCGCGGGCCGGATGGCGAGAAGCTGGGCGCCTATCAGTTCGTGTTCGATGTGACCGATCGGCTCGGCGAGCAGGAAAGGCTCCGCCAGACCGAGGAGGCGTTGCGCCAGGCGCAGAAGATGGAAGCCGTCGGCCAGCTCACCGGCGGCATCGCGCACGACTTCAACAACCTGCTCGCCGGCATCTCCGGCGCGTTCGAGATGATCGGGACGCGGCTGTCGCAGGGACGCAGCCGCGACGTCGAGAAGTACCTGACCGCCGGTCAGGGCGCGACGCGCCGCGCGGCGGCGCTGACGCACCGGCTGCTCGCCTTCTCGCGACGCCAGACGCTGTCTCCCAAGGCGGTGGTGATCAACCGGCTGCTCGCCGACCTGGTCGAGCTGGTGCAGCGCACCGTCGGTCCGGCGATCGAAGTGGAGACGATAGCGGCGGGTGGGCTGTGGCCGACTTTGGTCGACGCCAACCAGCTCGAGAACGCGATCCTCAACCTGTGCATCAACGCGCGCGACGCGATGCCGAGCGGCGGCAAGATCACGATCGAGACGGGCAACAAGTGGCTCGATCACCGGACGGCGCGTGAGCGCGGTCTGGAGCCGGGGCAATATGTCACGGTCTGCGTGAGCGACACCGGCACCGGCATCGAGAAGGACATCCTCGATCGCGTGTTCGATCCGTTCTTCACCACCAAGCCGCTGGGCGAGGGGACCGGGCTGGGCCTGTCGATGGTCTATGGCTTTGCGCGGCAGAGCCATGGCCATGTCCGCATCTATTCCGAGGTCGGGCAGGGCACGATGGTGTGCGTCTACCTGCCGCGCCACCTGGGCGACGAGGATGCGCCGGCGCTCGATGCGAGCGGCGTGCCGGTGCCGGCCAGCCATGAAGGCGAGATCGTGCTGGTCGTCGACGACGAGCCGACGGTGCGGATGCTGATCGTCGATGCGCTGGGCGAGCTGGGCTATTCCTGCCTCGAGGCGGCGGACGGCCCGTCGGGGCTGCGCATCCTGGAGAGCGCCGAGCGGATCGACCTGCTGATCACCGATGTCGGGCTGCCCGGTGGGCTCAACGGCCGCCAGGTGGCGGATGCGGCGCGGGTCGCGCGGCCGGACCTCAAGGTGCTGTTCGTCACCGGCTATGCCGAGAACGCGGTGCTGAACCACGGCCATATCGAGCATGGCATGGAAGTGCTGACCAAGCCATTCGCGGTGGATGACCTGACCACCCGGATCGAACGGATGATGCGCGAGCGCTAATAGCCCAGGCGCTTCAGCTCCTGCTTCACTGCGGCGATCGTCTTGAAGCGGTAATGGGTGTCCTTGCCGTCGCGCGAACTGCACTCGCACCCGACGCCGCCGAAGCGTTTGCTGACGGCCTCCAGATAGGTCAGCGCGGTCTTGCCGGGCGCGGGCGTGTCGAACAGCCGCACTTCGTAGAACGCGCCGCCATAGTCATAATGCTGCTGCGGCCATTTCAGGAGCACGATCAGCTCGCGTTCGGCATCCCGATCGGCGTTGGCAAAGCCGATCGCGGCGACGTCCGCTTCGCCGCCTTCCTCCTCGCCGGTGGTGACGGTGATCTTGCGCCAGGCACCGTCCGGCTGCTGCACGAGCGCGAACAGCTCGCGATAGGTGGTGTCATAGTCCTTGTGCGGTTCGGTGCGCTGATAGTCGGCGAAGAGCGTGCGGCGGCCGTTCCACGGCGCATCGACCACATTCACGTCGCTCTCGGGCTGGCCGAGGACTCGGGCAGCGAAATGCGCCGGGGCCTCGCCGGGCTCGAAGCGCCAGTCGGAAGCGGGAGCGCTCGCGGTGAGGAGCAGGGCGAGCAGGGACCGAATCAACATCGGCCCCAGCCTATCAGAAGCTCGGCTGGTTGGGGTCGCCGTCTTCGACCGCGGTGTGGATGCCGCATTCGGTCTTGTCCCAGCCGCGCCAGCGGCCAGAGCGCGGGTCCTCGCCCGGCTTGACCACGCTGGTGCAGGGCGCACAGCCGATCGAGAGATAGCCCTGTTCCACCAGCGGGTGGCGCGGCAGGTTGTGCGTCTCGAAATAGGCTTCGATGTCGTCCTTGGTCCAGCTGGCGAGCGGGTTGAACTTCAACCGGTCGCCGTCGACCTCGAAACGGGGCAGGGCGTTGCGGGTCGAAGCCTGGAACGCCTTGCGGCCGGTGATGCTGGTGTCGAAGCCGGCCAGCGCCTTGTCGAGCGGGATCACCTTGCGGATCTCGCAGCAGCCGTCCGGATCATAGGACCAGCGCAAGCCGGTGGCGTCGCGCTTTTCGATCGTCTCGGCATCGGGGCCGACGATCTGGAGGTTCTTGAGGCCGATGAACGCCGCGAGCTCGTCGCGATAGGCGAGCGTCTCGGGGAAATGCTTGCCGGTATCGAGGAAGATCACCGGCACATTGGGATCGGCCTGGGCGACGAGATGCAGCAGGGCCGCGCTCTCGGCACCGAAGGACGAGACCAGAGCGACTTCGCCAAGCATATGGTTGCCCAGCACCTCACGCAGCATCTCGGGCGTGTCGGTGCCGCGGAACAAATTGTTCAGGCGGATCGCGTCGGCCGCGGTCCAGCGCGGGGCGACGTCGAGCCGGTCGATCTCCCGATCGACCTTGCGTGCAGCCTCAGCCATGCCGGCGTTTCCACACGGGAACGAAGGCGTCGGCGGCGGCCTGATAATGGTAGTCGTAGCGGGCCAGGCTCGCTTCGAGCACGGCCTCGTCGACCGGCGCCTCGGGCGCAAAGCTGTCGAAGCCGCAGCGGCGCATCAGCGGGATCTGGTCGACCAGCACATCGCCCTGCGCGCGCAGTTCACCAGTATAGCCTGCTTCGCGCAGGATGCGACCGCTGGAATAGCCACGGCCGTCGCGGAACTTGGGGAAGCTCACTTCGACCAGCGCGAGGCGATCGAGATAGGGGAGGAGGATGCGGGCATCCTCGCCACTCTCGATGCGGACGGCGGTGGCGGTGGACTGGCCGAGGAAGGCGTCGAGCGTGACCGCGGGCTCCTCATGCGCCTCGTCGTCGCGGTAGCGCAGCAGATTACCCATAAATCGCCTCCTTGAACGGCGCCATGCCGAGACGGCGATAGGTGTCGAGGAAGCGCTCCCCGTCCTCGCGCTGGGCGAGATAGAGGTCGGTGGCCTTCTCGATCGCGTCGACGATGCCGTCCTCGGTGAAGCCGGGGCCGGTGATCGTGCCGAGCGACACGTCTTCGGCGCCCGAGCCGCCGAACGAGAGCTGGTAATTCTCGACGCCCTTACGGTCGACACCGAGGATGCCGATGTGCCCGGCATGATGGTGGCCGCAGGCATTGATGCAGCCGCTGATCTTGAGCTTGAGCTCGCCGAGTTCGCGTTGACGCCCGAGGTCCGAGAAGCGCGTCGCGATCTTCTGGGCGAGCGGGATCGAGCGGGCGTTTGCCAGCGAGCAGTAATCGAGGCCCGGGCAGGCGATGATGTCGCTGATCAGATCGAGATTGGCCTCGGCCAGCTCGCCTTCGCGCAACTGCTGCCAGAGCGCGTAGAGATCGGCCTTGCGGACATGCGGCAGCACGATGTTCTGGGCATGGGTGACGCGCAGCTCGTCGAAGCTGTAGCGCTGGCCGAGATCGGCCATCAGGTCGATCTGGTCGGCGGTGGCGTCGCCGGGGATGCCGCCGATCGGCTTGAGGCTGATCGTGACGACCGCATAGCCCGGCTGCTTGTGCGCCGAAACGTTCTGGTCGAGCCAGACCGCGAAATCGGGATCGCTGCGATCGAGCGTATCGGGCGCGTCCGCTTCATAGGCGGGCGGGGCGAAATAGGCGGCGATGCGGTCGAACTCGGCCTTGGGCGGATCGATGCCGAGCGCCTTCACCGCGGCGAATTCCTCCTCGACCTCGGCACGATACTTGTCGGCGCCAAGCTCGTGGATCAGGATCTTGATCCGCGCCTTGTACATATTGTCGCGGCGGCCATAGCGATTGTAGACGCGCAGGCAGGCCTCGAGATAGCTGACGAAATCGTCGAAGGGCACGAAGTCCTTGATCAGCGGGGCGATCATCGGGGTGCGGCCCATGCCGCCGCCGACATAGATCGCGGCACCGAGCTGGCCGTCCTTCTCGACGATCTGGATGCCGATATCGTGCAGGCGCATCGCCGCGCGGTCTTCCTCGGCGGCGATCACGCAGATCTTGAACTTGCGCGGCAGGTAGCTGAATTCGGGGTGAAAGGTGCTCCACTGGCGCAGCAGCTCGGCCCAGGGGCGCGGATCGGTGAGCTCGTCGGCCGCAGCGCCGGCGAACTGGTCCGACGAGATGTTGCGGATGCAATTGCCGCTGGTCTGGATGGCATGCATCTCGACCGTGGCCAGCTCGGCGAGGATGTCGGGCGCGTCCTCGAGCTTGATCCAGTTATACTGGAGGTTCTGGCGGGTGGTGAAATGGCCGTAGCCGCGATCGTACTTGCGGGCGATGTGCGCCAGCATGTGCATCTGGCGGCTGTCGAGCGTGCCATAGGGCACCGCGACGCGCAGCATGTACGCATGGAGCTGGAGATAGAGACCGTTCATCAGCCGCAGCGGCTTGAACTGGTCCTCGGTGATCTGGCCGGCGAGGCGGCGGTTCACCTGGTCGCGGAATTCCTCGACGCGCGCGGCGACGATGGAATGGTCATATTCGTCGTATTTGTACATGTCAGATCACCCAGCTGCCGGCATTCGGGTCGGCGGGCTTCAACGTGAGGTCCGGGCGGACGGTGGGGCCGAGCGCGCGGATGCGGTCCTTGATATGCGCGGGGCGCGGGCCCTCGGGCGTCGCCGTGGCGTCGATCACATAGGGGCCGTTGACCCGGCGCGCGCCTTCCTCGGCATGGGCGATCGCCTCGCCCTGGTCACCGACATCGACGGCGTCCTCGACATGGCGCGACCAGCCCGAGCCGGTCCACCAGGTGACATCGCCGGTGGGGAGGTCGTTTCCGGTGAGCAGCTTCATGCCAGTGCCTCCGCGGCCTTGGCCCAGTTGGTGAGCTTGTCCTGCGCGTCGGCGAGCAGCACGACTTCGCCGACGACGATGATCGCCGGGCTCTGCACCTTCTCGCGCTCGACCATCGGGCCGAGATCGGCGAGCAGGGTGCGCAGCGCGCGGCTGCCCTCGAGCGTGCCGCGCTCGAGCACGGCGACGGGCATGTCGGGCGAGACGCCGTCGTTCATCAGCTTCTCGCTGATGTCCGGGCAGGTCGCGACGCCCATGTAGATCACCAAGGTGCGGCCCTTGCCGGCGAGGCCGGACCAGTTCTGCTCGCTGAGCCCCTTGCACTGGCCAGCGACGAAGCTGACCGCGCTCGACCAGTCGCGGTGGGTGAGCGGCAGGTTGACCTCGGCGGCGGCGCCGAGCGCGGCGGAGATACCGGGGATGACCTCGACCGGCAGCCCGGCTTCGCGCACGGCTTCGACTTCCTCGCCGCCGCGGCCGAAGATGAACGGGTCACCGCCCTTGAGGCGAACGACGATCGCGCCGGTCTTCACATGCGCGACGATCAGCGCGTTGATCGCGTCCTGCGGCACGGTGTGCTTCGAGCGCGACTTCGCGACCGAGATGCGGTGGGCCTGGGGCGCGAGATCGAGGACGCGGGGATCGACGAGTCCGTCATGGACGAGCACGTCGGCCTGCTTGAGCGCTTCGACGGCGCGCACGGTGAGCAGGCCCGGATCGCCCGGGCCGGCGCCAACGAGAATTACGCGCCCGCGCGCGGTGGGATCGAGAAGGGTCGCCATGGAAGGCAGATGGGCCGCGAGGGCGCGCGGGGCAACGGACGGTTGCTTGGGATGGGGCTAGGGAAACTATCGGATGCGACGGAACAGCTTTCCGAACGGGCCTTGCCTTGCAGGGGGCTCGGGCGTTGCCACAGCCGATTCATCGAAATGGATCAGCGCGACGTCAGGGAAATAGCAGCCATAATATTCACCCGGCCGCTGTTCGGGGTGCGCGGCGAAATCGATATAAGGTTCCTGACAATGCGGGCACCGGAACGGGTTGCGGTATCGGAAGGCGGTGCCGTCGGGTGCCAGGGGCAATCTTGCCTCGAGCGCGGCTAGTGCTGCCGGTTCGGGATCGGCCAGCGGCGCGGGAGCGCCCGCGACCCGGTCGGGGATAAGCAGCGTATGGGCGCCGGAGCCCGAATACATGTACCCGCTCGCGCTGAAGCCAGCATGGAAGGTCCGCACGAGGAAGCTGCGGCGACAGGCATCGCACTCTGCCGACAGCAGCACGTTCCCCGGATTGACCGAACCCGCGAACACGAGCCCGCGGGCGAACAGGCCGCGGCCGCGAAATTCCGCTTCATCGACGGTCGTGCCCGGCAGGAAGAAGGGCTGGAAGCGAATGCCATAAGCGCCCGCTTGGTTGCCCAGGTCCTGCGGATCATAGTGTTCGGCGTCGGTAATCGCGCAATCGGCCTGGCAGCCGAAATTCGCATGTACGCGGATCGAGAGGTGGAGCCAGCCTGCCATGGGCGGCGTGCGATGTGTGTGGCGGCGACCGGCCGAATCGATGAAGGCGATCTCGGCTTCTCCGGTCACGGGGACCGAAGGCGTCTGTTCGGCGGGAAGCGTGCTGCCGTCGATGGCCGACACTTCCGTGCCATTCACTTCGACCCGAAGCAGGGGAATATCGCTCATGCCAGTGCCTTGGCGTGCGCGGCGATCACGGCGCGGCTCGAGGCGTCGCTGTCGAACACGCCGTACCAGCCCTGCGGCTCGTGCGGGGGATCGCCGAGCCAGGCAGTGTCGCCGGGGCGGAAGCGATGATCGCCGTGCGCCGGGCGGCCTTCGCCGTTCCACGCCCAGAAGTTCGAGCCGGCGATGCTCTTCGGATTGGCTTCCACGGCATCGTAGATAAGCTTGTAATACAGGTCCTTGAAGCGAGTTGCTGCCTCCGGATCATAGCCGCCGCCGTCGCGCGGATAGCCGAATTCCTCGATCACCAGCGGCTTGCCGAGCTCGGTGGCGAGCGTGATGTGCCGGGCGATATAGTCGCGCACTTTGGCGAAGCTGGCGTCGTTGGTGCCGGCGATGTCCTTCGCATCGACCCAGCCCCAGTTGAGCGGCCAGATATGCGCGGTGCAATAGTCGATCTCGGGGAAGGCGTGCGCCACCTTGTAGACCTCGGCGCGCTCGATCGAGCCCTTGAGGCCCTCGCTGCCAGTGGAAACGAGATGGCGGGGCGAGAGCGACTTGATCAGATTCGCTGTGCCCTGGATCCAGCCATTATAGGCAGCGAGGAAGGGCTCGGCGGACTTGGCGCTGCCGCCAGGCCGGGGCTCGTTGGCGAGCTGCCAGGCCATGATCACCGGGTCGCCCGCGTGGCGCTGCACGGTGGCGCGGACATAGTCGTGGAACAGGGCGACCGCTTCGCTGCTGGCGTAGAATTGCGCAGTCATGTCGGGGAATTCCGGCCAGGGATGTGCCGGGTCGTTCATATCGAGATACTTCCCGCCATTCACCCAGCTGAGATAGGTCATCATCCCGCCCGACCATTCCCAGAAATTGGTGAGGTAGAGCACCGCCTTCATGTCGCGCTTGGCCATTTCGGCGAGGGCGAAGGCGAGACCATCGACCAGGGCCGGGTTCCAGGCGCTGCCCCTGGTGCGGAAGGCGGGCTTCACCGAGTTCTTGAGCGGCGAATCCTCGGCGGAGGCGGCGATGCGCAGGTTGCGGACACCCATGCCGGCCAGTGTGTCGAGCTCGCGGCGCAGGCGATCGCGATTGCCCCAGGGTGCGTCAGCACCGAGCCAGGCCGCGTACCACATGTTGGCGCCGGCAAAGCGATAGGGCTTGCCGCCGAGGAACAGGCCAGTGCCCTTACGGGTGACGAACTCGCCTGGTGCGGCGGTTGCGGCAGAGGGGAGTGCGGCGGCGCCGGCGAGCGCGGCGGCGGATCCGAGCACGGACCTGCGGGTGATCATGGTCTTCCTCTCCTGTTAGCGGTCACATCATAACCGCCGCCTGGCGCGGAGAGGAAGTGGGGTTGGACGGGGCGCGGCCCTTCGCAGGAGGGGGGAGGAGTGACCGCGCCCGTCCGCCCGCGTGACTGCGCCTTGCACGCGGGCCGGGAAAGGGAAGGAGGCTAGTCGAACAGTTCCTCAAGGAACGACTTGCGCCGCTTCTGGGGATAGTGCCCGCCATGGCTCTTGCGCTCGTCGTAGCGCGGACGCTCGTCGCGATACTCTTCGCGATATTGCGGCTGGGGCGCCGCGGCCGGAGCCGCGCTCCGCTCGATGATCTTGTCGAGCTCGCCGCGATCGAGCCACACGCCGCGGCAGCTGGGGCAATGGTCGATCTCGATCCCGGAGCGCTCGATCGGCACCAGTACGGTGCCGTCGACGGGGCAGGTGAAGCTGGCCATGGTCGTTACTCCCGCTCGCCGGTGAGGTTGAGCAGCAGCTGGAACATGTTGATCAGGTTCAGGTAGAGCGACAGCGCGCCCATGATCGCCATCTTGTCCGCGGCTTCGCTGCGGCCGTAATGGGCGTACTCGCTCTTCAGGCGCTGCGTATCCCAGGCGGTGAGGCCGGCGAACACGACGATGCCGATCACCGAGAACAGGGTCTGCAGCAGCGACGAGCCGATGAAGATGTTGACGATGCTCATCAGCACCACGGCGATCAGGCCGACCATCAGGAAGGTGCCCAGGCCGGTCAGGTCACGCTTGGTGGTGTAGCCGAACAGGCTGAGCGCCAGGAACATCGCGGAGGCCGCGAAGAAGGCCATGGCGATGCTGGCGTTGGTGAACACCAGGAAGATCGCGGCCATCGACACGCCCATCACGCCGGCAAAGGCGAAGAAGGCGGTGCGGGCACCGGCGGTGCTCATCCGATCGATGCGGAACTGGAAGAAGAAGATGAAGGCGAGGGGCGCGAACATGGCCACCCACTTGAGCGGGGTGCCGAAGATCAGCGCGACCATTGCCGGCGTGTTCGCCACGGCAAGCGCGACGAGGCCGGTGATCGCCAGGCCGATCCCCATGTTGCGATAGATGCCCAGCATGTGCTGGCGCAGTCCCTCGTCAAAGCGCGCCGCGGCAGCGCCGGTGCGGGGGATCTGGTAAAGCGGGTTCACGTGCAAAACTCCAATCGAAGCAAGGCTTTCGATCGAGCGGCGCCCGGGTCAGTCTCGGTGGGGGTAGGGGGACGACCGTCCGAACCTGCACCGAGCGCGCTCGATGCGGTCCGACATCACGAGGGCTTGGAAAGCCCTCGCCAGAGGGGCCCGGTCCGCAAGGATCAATCTAGGAGCGGGTAATGTCCGCTTCAACGGCCGGACTGTAACAAAGTGTTGCTGTGAGCGAGGGCGGCGCGCGCCTGCTTTTTGCTGTCATCCCGGCCTTGAGCCGGGATCCCGCTTCTTCTTTTCCGGTCGAGGCAGCGGGACCCCGGCTCAAGGCCGGGGTGACGGTAGAATGGCCTATGCGTCCCTGAGGCCAACGCCCATCGAGGCGCGGGCGGAATCGCTTTCCGACGAGACCACCGGATAGGCGCAATAGTCCGCGGCATAATAGGCGCTGGGGCGATGGTTGCCCGACCAGCCGATGCCGCCGAAGGGGGCTGCGGAGGAAGCGCCATTGGTCGGCCGGTTCCAGTTGACGATGCCGGCGCGGATATTGGCCCAGAACTGGTCGTAGAGCTTGGGGTTCTGCGCGACCAGGCTGGCGGACAGGCCGTAGCGCGTGTCGTTCGCCTCGACGATCGCCTCTTCGAAGCTGTTCACCCGGAAGACCTGGAGGATCGGGCCGAACAGCTCGACATCCACCTTCTCGGCCACGCCGGTCATGTCGATCACGCCGGGGGTGAGGAAGGGGCGGCCCTCGATCGGGCGCTCCATGTGACGGATCGGGCGGCCGCCCATGGTGAGCAGCGCGAGGAAGCTCTCGGTGAGCATGTCCGCCGAATCATTGTCGATCACCGGGCCCATGAACGGGGCGGGATCGGCATGCGGCTCGCCGATGATCAGGCGGCCGATCAGCTTGTTGAGCTCGGCCATCAGCGGCTCGTAGAGCTTCTCGTCGACGATCAGGCGGCGCGCGGCGGTGCAGCGCTGGCCGGCGGTGGTGAAGGCGGACTGCACCACGAGGACGGCAGCCGAATAGAGGTCCGGCGTATCCCACACCACGATCGGGTTGTTGCCGCCCATTTCGAGCGCGAGAATCTTCTCGGGCCGGGTAGCGAACTGGCGGTTCAGCGCGATCCCGGTGTTGGCCGAGCCGGTGAACAGCAGGCCGTCGATATCGGGATGGGCCGCGAGCGCCTTGCCCTCCGCCGGGCCGCCGACCAGCAGGCGGATGCAGCCCTCGGGAATGCCGGCGGCGTGGAAGCAATCGACCAGGAACGCGCCCGAGGCCGGCGTCTTTTCCGACGGCTTGAACACCACCGCGTTGCCGGCGAGCAGCGCCGGGACGATGTGGCCATTGGGGAGGTGGACCGGGAAATTGTACGGGCCGAGCACCGCGAGCACGCCATGCGGCTTGTGGCGCAGCGCCAGGCGCGTGTTCATCGGCGCATCGATCCGGCGCTGGCCGGTGCGCTCCGAAAAGGCAGTGATCGAGATATCGACCTTGGCGATCACGGTCTCGACTTCGGTGCGGGCTTCCCAGAGCGGCTTGCCGGTCTCGCGGGCGATCAGGTCGGTAAAGGCGTCCGCCTTTTGCCGCACGACATTGGCGAAGCGGCGCAGCGCCTCGATCCGGAAGGCGAGCGGGTGGGCGGCCCAGGCGGCCCAGCTTTGGCGGGCCAGCGCCACTTCCCGGTCGGCGTCTCCGCTCATCTGGCGCCAGAGAACGGCGCCGGTCGCGGGTTCGGTCGAGATGATTTCCGTGCCGGGCATCGATGTGGGGGGAGTGCAGCTTTCAGGAAAGGTTGCCTGCTCTTGCACCAATTTTACGGGCTAGGCCAGTGCCTCTGCCATATGCCCGATGGCCGCCACCTTGGCGTTGAGCGGGCCCCAGTCGTCACTTTCCGCGATCGAAGCCCAGATCGATTCGACCTCGTCGATCAGCATCGAGCAGGGGGTGCCCGACCAATAGGCATGGTCGCGCGCCTTGCGCGGCTGATAGTGCGCGAGCTGGCCGCGCAGGTCGTCGAACGCTTCGCCATATTGGGCAGGAAGGTCGCCGCCGAACGCGTCGAAGAAGAACTCGTCGAGCGGGACGAGCGTCTCGGTCAGCGCCTTTTCGAGGACCTTGGTGAGGATATGGTCGGCCTCGGTCCCGCGCGGGGTGACCCCCAGGCGCCAAAGCAACGCCCTGGTCACTTCGCGCTGATAGACTTCGGGGAAGCTGTCCATCGCGGCGATCAGCGGCTCCTCGTCGGTGATCTGGCGCAGCGAGATGGCGAGTTGCATCGCGTCCCAGTAGATCGCCTCGGGCTGGCGGCCGAAGGCGTAGAGCCCGGCATGGTCGAAATAAGCGGCGGTGAAGGCCGGGTCCCAGAAGGGGGCGAAGCGCCAGGGGCCGTAGTCGAAGCTCTCGCCGGTGACGTTGATATTGTCGCTGTTGAGCACGCCGTGGACGAAACCCGCGGCCATGAAGCGCGCTGCCATCGTCGCGGTCCGTTCGCAGACATGGGCAAGCAGGCGCGCGGGGCCGTCCTCGCCGGGCTCCTCGCCATAATAATGGCGCAGGACATAGCCGACGAGGCGTTCCATCGCCTCGGTCTCCTGGAAATGGGCGAGGCGCTGGAAGGTGCCGATGCGGATATGGCCGTGGTTGAGGCGGACCAGCACCGAGGAGCGGGTGGGCGAAGGCTCGTCACCGCGGTGCAGCTCCTCGCCGGTCTCGATGAGCGAAAAGGTGCGCGAGGTCGGGACGTTCAGCGCCTCGAGCATCTCGGTGGCGAGAATCTCGCGGACGCCGCCCTTGAGGGTCAGGCGGCCGTCGCCGAAGCGGCTGTACGGCGTCTGGCCCGAGCCCTTGGTGCCCAGGTCCATCAGGCGGCCGCGATCGTCGGTCATCTGCGCGAACAGGAAGCCGCGGCCATCGCCGATCTCGGGATTGTACACGCGGAACTGGTGGCCGTGATAGCGAAGCGCCAGCGGCGCATCGAGTGAGCCCGGCAGCGGGCGGAACCGGCCGAAATGGGCGATCCACGCCTCGTCGCTCAACGTGTCGAGCCCCACCTGCGCCGCGGCGCGATCGTTGCGGAATCGCAGGATCGTCTGCGGGAAGGGCGCGGCGCTCACGCGATCGTAGAATGCGTCGCCGAGTTCGAGGATCGCCTGTTGCGGAGTGAAGTCCATGCGGCGATATGGGGACCAATGGCCGAGCGACGCAACTATTCCGACGGTTTCTGGTGGTCGCGGGACGGGATTCGTCTCCACTATCGCGATTATGCTGGCCCGGCGGACAAGCCGCCGGTGCTCTGCTTCCCGGGGCTGACGCGCAATGCGCGCGATTACGAGGCGCTGGCCGAGCGGCTGGCGGGGCAGTGGCGTGTGATCTGCGTCGAGTTCCGCGGGCGCGGCGAGAGCGCCTATGCCAAGGACCCGATGTCCTATGTGCCGCTCACCTATTTCCAGGACGTCGAGGCGCTGCTCGAGGAGCTGAAGATCGACAAGTTCGTCGCGGTCGGCACCTCGCTGGGCGGGCTGGTGACGATGCTGCTCGCGGCGACCGAGCGCGACAAGCTGGCCGGAGTGGTGCTCAACGATGTCGGGCCGGAGATCAATCCGGCCGGGCTGGCGCGGATCCGCACTTATGTCGGCAAGGCCGTGTGGTATCCGACCTGGATGCACGCCGCCCGCGGCGTCGCGGAGGGCAATGCCGATGTCTATCCGGACTATGGCGTCGAGGACTGGCTCGCGATGGCCAAGCGGCTCTACCGGGTGAACAGCTCGGGGCGCATTGTCCTGGATTACGACATGAAGATCGCCGAGCCGTTTCGGGTGCCGGGCAATGAGGCCGGGCCGGACATGTGGCCGACGATCGATGCGATCGCAGGCCGTCCGCTGCTGATCGTGCGCGGCGAGCGCTCCGACATCCTCAGCGAGGATACCGCCGCGAAGATGGTGACGCGGGTGCCGGGTGCCGAGCTGGTGACGGTGCCCGGGATCGGCCACGCGCCGACACTCGACGAGCCGGAAGCGGTGGCGGGGATCGAGCGGCTGCTGGCACGGGTAGCGCGCTAGCCGCCCGATCCTGTCCGGCTAGAAATTCTGGCCGATTGTGAGTGTAATCGAGGGCGTCGCCCTGCTTACATCGGCGACCTGGTTGGATTGGCTCTCAAAATATTTGAAGCCGACCGCGAGCCTCCGAACCCATTTATTCTCGAGGCGGAGCTTGTCGTTGACCAGGGGGGAGAAATCCAATCCCGCGTCTACCGCCCATTCGCTGACGCGCTGGCTCGTGCCGTATAGAGGGTCGACGTCGTCAAACCAGCGGCGTGCATAGGCGCCGCCCATGTCGATCTTCACCCAGCTCCATATCGGTTGGGTGAAGCGCATTTTCCCTTCGAAATATTGTTGATCCTTCAGCGCTTTGCTGGAGTTGATCAGGTTGTAGGTCACGGATGCCTTGAATTCGCACTGCGTTCCCTTGGGGTCGAGATAGCACCAGGGTTCGACGCCGTTCTTGAACTCGATGCCCGTGCCGAGCCTGTTCTCGTGCCCGTCGCTTTCGCCGAAGAAATCCTTGAAGCCCGCTTTGTAACCTACCGTGCCGAAAAGCGAGAAACCCCTGGACGCGCTGGCGCTCAGCTTGCCGCCGATGTCGAAGCTGGATCCGCGACCCGGGTCGTCGAGATCGGAGTCGAGGCGCGCTGCCGGCGTGAGCGTCACGTTCGCACTCAATCCCGTGAGGAGTTGTTGCGTGGCGGAGAAGGCGACCTTCACCGACGTGGCCTCGGTAACCTCCCGATAGTCAAACGGCGTGGTGCTGCTCCAGTCCGGCGCGACGCTCATTTCTATGTCGTACGGACCTGGTTTGGCCGCCGCAGATTTCGCGGTCGCTTCCGCTGGCAGCGATTGCGCGAAGGCGCTTGAGCAAGGCACGGCCATGCCGGCCGTCAGGGCGATCGTTAGTAATCGCATGCTGTCCCCCCACAGCTAGTGATGCAGAAAGGATGTTTCGGCCCGCATGGAAGCTCAAGCCGTTTCCGCTCCGAAACGGATGATCACAAGAACAATGACGAATGCAATTTTGAGCGCTAAGCACGCCTCCCAACGATGCCCATCCACATCCTCCACCTCCATTCGACCTTCAACCTGGGCGGCAAGGAATCCCGTGCCGTCCGGCTGATGAACGCTTTCGGCGACAAGGCGCGGCACACGATCGTCTCGGCGATGCCCGACCAGCTGGCGGCACGCGAGATGATCGCCAAGGGGATCAAGTACGAGATCGCCCAGGATCCCCCGCCGCTCACCGGCCGGCCCTCGGTCGGGCGCTACGAGGCGATTGCGCGCTATATGCGGCGCTTCGACCTGGTGCTGACCTATAATTGGGGCGCGATCGACGGGGTGATGGCGGCGCGCGTCTTCGGCAAGGGGCTGCCGCCGGTGGTCCATCACGAGGATGGGTTCAACCAGGACGAGGCCGAGAAGCTCAATCCGGTGCGCAACATGTATCGCCGGATCGCGCTGCCCGCCGCCAACGCGCTGGTGGTGCCGTCTCAGGTGCTCGAGCGGATCGCGCTCAAGCAATGGCGCCAGCCGCGTGAGCGGCTGTTCCGCATCGCCAATGGCGTGCCGACCAAGCTCTATGCCGGCAAGCCCGACGCGAACCTGATCCCCGAGCTCAAGAACAAGAAGCCCGGCACGCTGGTGATCGGCTGCGTCGCGGGGCTGCGCCCGGTGAAGGACCTGCCGATGCTGGTCCGCGCCGTGGCGGGGCTCAGCGGGCGCTTCAAGCTGGTGATCGTCGGCGAAGGACCCGAGCGCCAGACCATCCTCGACGCCGCCGAGGCGATGGCGATCGAGGACGATGTGATCCTGACCGGGTTCCTGCCCGATCCGCACCGCTATATGGGCCTGTTCGACGTGTTCGCGCTCTCCTCGAAGAGCGAGCAGGCGCCGATCTCGGTGATCGAGGCGATGGCTGCCGGCCTGCCGGTGGTCGCGCCGATGGTGGGGGACATCCCCTCGATGGTCGGCCCGCGCAACCTGCATTTCCTGCCGCCGCAGCGCATGGAAGTGCTGATGCGCGACTATATCGGCATGTTCGTCAAACACCCCGAGGAACGGGTTTATGTTGGCGACGAGAACCGTGCGCGCGCCCGTGCGTTGTTCGATGAAGGCGAAATGATCGCCGCTTATGCGAAGCTATATGGCGCCGCGATGGGACGGCCTGACGCACTGCAATAACGAATGTCGCTCGCTTATTGCGTCCGATCCGCCTAGCGTCCGCGCGAATTTTTATGGAGGTACTGTGTTCAAGGGTCTGTCTCCCATCCTGTACAACGGCCGTGAGGTCTGGCCGATCGTCGAGGGAGGGAAGGGCGTGGCTGCCACCAACCACGCCAGCGCAGGCGCCTGGGCCGCCGCAGGCGGCATCGGCACGGTCTCCGCGGTCAATGCCGACAGCTATGATGCCGAAGGCAAGATCATCCCGCAGATCTATCGCGCGCTCACCCGCCGCGAGCGCCACGAAGAACTGATCGAGTATGCGATCGAAGGCGCCGTCCAGCAGGTCAAGAAGGCCTTCGAGATCGGCGACGGCAAGGGCGCGATCAACATCAACGTGCTCTGGGAAATGGGCGGTGCGCAGCGCGTGCTGCACGGCGTGCTGGAGCGCACTCGCGGCATGGTCGCCGGCGTGACCTGCGGCGCGGGCATGCCCTACAAGCTCAGCGAGATCGCGGCGTCGTACAACGTCAACTATCTGCCGATCGTCAGCTCGGGCCGTGCCTTCCGCGCGCTGTGGAAGCGCGCCTATTCCAAGGCGAGCGAGTGGCTGGCGGCGGTGGTCTATGAGGATCCCTGGCTTGCCGGGGGCCATAACGGCCTGTCGAACGCCGAGGATCCGCTGAAGCCGCAGGACCCGTATCCGCGCGTCAAGGAACTGCGCGAGGTGATGCGCGAGGGCGGCATCTCGGACAGCGTGCCGATCGTGATGGCCGGTGGCGTCTGGTATCTGCGCGACTGGAACCACTGGATCGACAATCCCGAGCTCGGCGCGATCGCCTTCCAGTTCGGCACGCGTCCGCTGCTGACCCAGGAAAGCCCGATCCCGCAGGGCTGGAAGGCCAAGCTGACCGAGATCGAGGAAGGCGAAGTGCTGCTGCACCGCTTCTCACCGACCGGTTTCTATTCGAGTGCGGTCAAGAACCCCTTCCTGCGCAACCTGGAAGCGCGCTCGGAGCGCCAGATCCCCTATTCGACCGAAGCGGCGGGTGACCACACCTTCCAGCTCGACGTCGGCGTGAAGGGCAAGAATTTCTGGGTGACCCGCAACGACCTGCTGCGTGCGCGCCAGTGGTTCGGCGAAGGCTTCACCGCGGCGCTGAAGACCCCGGACAACACGCTCGTCTTCGTGACCACCGACGAGCAGCAGATCATCCGCACCGACCAGAAGGACTGCATGGGCTGCCTCAGCCAGTGCGCCTTCTCGTCCTGGGCGGATACCGAGACCAATTCGACCGGGCGGCTGGCCGATCCGCGCAGCTTCTGCATCCAGAAGACGCTGCAGGACATCGCCCATGGCGGCCCGACCGACGAGAATCTGATGTTCGCGGGGCATGCTGCCTACAACTTCAAGCGCGATCCCTTCTATTCGAACGGGTTCGTGCCGACGGTGAAGCAGCTGGTGGACCGGATCCTGACGGGCGACTGAGGGGTTTCCGGCGCGGTTGACCGCGTCTCGGGAGTCGTCAGGAAGCTTCGGTCAAATCTGCCAGAACGCGACTGCCGCGCAGCCGCTGGCCAGAAGCAGGGTTGTGCCGGCGAGGAGCCAGGCAATCACGCCGCTGCGTTTACCCGTGAAGGGCAGCGCGGCGGAGGCGGTTTCGATCAAGGGGGGCGCGGCATGATTAGTCGCCGAGCCCTCGTTCGCCGCGCGGAACAGCGCAGTGAAGTTCAGCCGCTCGATCAGCTGGATGCCGAGCGTCTTGCCCTTCACCCACACGACCCGGCCGACCAGCTCCAGCGAGGCCTTGCGGACCTCGACCAGCGTTCCCGGCTTGGGCGGGAAAGGTGCCAGCAGCATCATGCCGTGCGGCGAAACGTTACGGATGGTGACGTCGCTCCATCCCCCCTTGCTGCCCATCTGGGCGGGAATGACGACTTCCCGCCGGGATTCTCTTGGTATCATGGTGTCCCCCTATGCCTTGTCCCTAAGGAGCAATGCGTAAGGGCTATTACGCAGGGTGGCGCTTGCCAGGTCCTTACCGGCGAGGGTTAACGGGGCAGAACCCGCTCCGTATTGGAGGCAATAGGCCAAGTAATGCGAAGTATTTATAAGATAAACTACAGCCAGCCGTCGAGGACCTGATCGAGCGGGCGATGCCCGTCGGCCCAGGCGCGGATATTGGCGATCACCTTGATCCCCATGTCGTCGCGCCCCTCGAAGGTGGCGGAGCCGAGATGCGGCAGCAGCACGGCATTATCGAGCGCAATCAGCCGCGGATCGACCGCGGGCTCGTTCACATAGACATCGAGCCCGGCGCCGGCGATGCGGCGATCGGCGAGCGCCGCGATCATCGCCTCGGGATCGACGATCTCGCCGCGCGCGGTGTTGATCAGCCAGCCCCGCGGGCCGAGCAGGTCCAGCCGCCGCGCATCGATCAGCCCGCCGGTGGTGCCGGTGTGCGGCGTGTGGATCGTCAGGATGTCCGCCGCCTCGAGCATCGCGTCGAGCTCGGCATGCCAGGTGGCGCCGAGTTGCGCTTCCAGCACCTGGGGCAGGCGGTGGCGGTTATGGTAGTGGATCTGCAGCCCGAAGGCACGGGCGCGCATTGCCACTGCCTGGCCGATGCGGCCCATGCCGAGGATGCCGAGCTTCTTGCCGCCGATCCGGTGCCCGCGCATCGAAGTCGGCGCCCAGCCGGTCCAGCTTCCCGAGCGGACCAGCTCGTCGCCCTCGACCAGCCGGCGCGGCACCGCGAGAATCAGCGCCATCGCCATGTCGGCGGTGTCTTCGGTGAGCACGCCCGGCGTATTGGTGACCACGATGCCGCGCTCGCGGGCGGCCTTCAGGTCGATATGGCCGACACCGGCGCCGTAATTGGCGATCAGGCGGAGCCGGTCGGGCGCGGCATGGATCAGCGCGGCATCGATCCGGTCGGTCACCGTGGGCACCAGCACGTCGCAATCTGCCATCGCGGCGGCGAGCTGCTCCTGGCCCATCGGGGTGTCGCCGGGGTTGGTCGCGGCATCGAACAACTCGGCCATGCGCGCCTCGATACCGTCGGGCAGTGCGCGGGTGACGATCACCCGGGGGCGGGAAGGGCGCGGGCCATGTGCCATAAAGGGCGGCTTGGCGGGATGCGCCGCGCCAGTCAACGGTTGATGGCGGGGGCATGCTCGGAGTAAGCGGATCGCTCAGGAATTGAACGGGGGTCGCATGCGTTTTGGGAAATGGCTCGTGCTCGGCGTCGTCGCGCTCGGGCTGGCCGTTCCGGCACTCGCCCAGCGCAAGACGCCCTATTTCGTCTCGATCAAGGCGGAGAAGGCGCGGATGCGCACCGGCCCGGGACGCAACTATCCTTCGAACTGGCTCTACCAGCGCAAGGGCCTGCCGTTGAAGGTGATCGACATCTATGGCGAGTGGCGCAAGGTCGAGGATCCCGACGGCACCCAGGGCTGGATGCTGGCCAACCTGCTCGACGATGTGCGCACCGCGATGGTGATCGGCACGGTGAGCGAGATGCGAGACGCGCCGCGCTTCAACGCCCGGGTGAGCTGGCGCGCGGCGCCGGGCGTGGTCGGCCGGGTGAGCAAATGCGCGAGCGGCTGGTGCTGGTTCGATGTCGCGGGCCGTGGCGGCTATGTCGAGCAAAGCCATATCTGGGGTACCGATCCGGGCGAAGCGGTGAACTGAGGCCGGCGACAGGCGTTCGATTATCAAGGAGATATCGGATGACCTTCAGATTTGCCGTGACTGCCCTTGCCGGCATGCTGATCGCGACGGGCGCCTCGGCGCAGACCGCAGGCGCGTTCATGCAGAACCCCGCCTTCCGCGACCCGGCACCGGCCAAATGCGAGACGACCTTCGACATGCAGCATTGCGCCGCGCATGACCTGCGCGTCGCCGATGCGCAGATGAGTGCGCGCTACACGGCACTGCGGGCAAAGCTGGCGCCGGCGGCGCGGCAGAAGCTGCTGGTCGAGCAGCGCAAATGGCTGGCCGAGCGCGACCGCGGATGCATTGCCAAGGGCAATCGCTATCGCGGCGGGACGATGGCGCCGGTGGTGGTGGCGCAGTGCTGGGTGGATGTCACCCGCGCGCGGACCAGGGCGCTTGCCGCGCGGCGCTAGGCCAGCTTGTAGGGCGTCGGGTCGCCCAGTTCCTCGACCAGCTGGCGGTGCGCTTCGGCACGGGCCTCGTCGAACCAGGCGCGGGCGGCCTCGGGCAGGGATGCGACGATCGCTTCGTCCGACTCGACGGCGATGCGGGCGACCAGCGGCTCGACCTCCACGCCCATCAGCGGCGCGAGCAGGCGCATGGTGCGCGCCCGCAAGCGGAACTCGAAATCAGCGAGGCGCGCCGATTCTATTTCGGCCTTTTTGAGCAGCGCGCCGCGAAGATCGAAGACCATCAGTCGAGCAACTCCACCGCCATCGCGGTCGCTTCGCCGCCGCCGATGCAGAGCGAGGCGAGGCCGCGGCGGGCGCCTCGGGTCTCGAGCGCCGACAGCAACGTCGCCAGCACCCGCGCGCCGCTTGCGCCGATCGGATGGCCGAGCGCGCAGGCGCCGCCATTGACGTTGACCACGGCGTGGTCGAGCGACAGATCGTGCATCGCGATCATCGCGACCGCGGCAAAGGCCTCGTTGACTTCGAACAGGTCGACATCGCCCGTGCTCCAGCCGGCCTTTGCGAGCGCCTTCTGCATCGCGAACACCGGCGCGGTGGTGAAGCGCGCCGGGGCATGGGCGTGGGCGGCGTGCGAGACGACGCGGGCGACGGGGGTGAGGCCCAGCTTCTCGGCAACCGACATCCGCGTCATTACCAGCGCGGCGGCGCCGTCCGAGATCGACGAGGCGTTGGCGGCGGTGATCGTGCCGTCCTTCGAGAAGGCGGGCTTGAGCGTCGGGATCTTGGCGGGATCGGCCTTGGCGGGCTGCTCGTCGGCGGTGATCGGGATGAGGCCTTTGCGGGTCTTAACCTCTACGGGGACGATTTCGCGGTCGAACGCGCCGCTCGCCTGGGCTGCCTGCGCGCGCTCCAGCGAGGCGATGGCGAAATCGTCCTGGGCCGCGCGGGTGAACTGATATTCCTGCGCCGTTTCCTCGGCGAAGCTGCCCATCAGCCGGCCGGGCTCATAGGCATCCTCGAGCCCGTCGAGGAACATGTGATCCTTGAGCACGTCATGGCCGATGCGCGCGCCGGCGCGGTGGCGCATTGAGAGATAGGGCGCGTTGGTCATGCTCTCCATGCCGCCCGCGATCAGCAGGTCGACCGAGCCGGCGGCGAGCGCCTCGGCGGCCATGATCGCCGCCTGCATGCCCGATCCGCACATCTTGTTCACCGTGGTGGCCTCGATGTGATTGGGCAGGCCGGCCTTGAGCGCCGCCTGGCGCGCCGGCGCCTGGCCGAGGCCGGCGGGAAGGACGCAGCCCATGTAGATTCGTTCGATCGCGTCGCCCTTCAGGCCCGCCCGCTCGACCGCCGCGCCGACCGCGGCAGCGCCCAGATCGGTGGCCGATGCCTCGCTCAGCGTGCCCTGGAAGCTCCCCATCGGCGTGCGGGCATAGGAAGCAATGACGACGGGGTCGGCGGACATAATGGATCCTCTCATGTGTTGGCGCCGATCTAGTATCGCTTGCGACGGTTTGCAAAAGCCGCGCGGCCCGGCATGACAGGCACCGACATGACGCTGATCGATATTCTCAAATGGTATGCCTCGATCAGCGGGATCGTCGCCGCGTTCATGGTGTCGCTCGACCTGGGGCGGCGGATCACCGGCTGGGGGTTCGTGCTGTTCGTCACCTCGAGCATCGCCTGGATCGCCGGCGCGCTGATGACCAAGGACGAGCCGTTGTGGACCCAGAACATGGTGCTGTTCGGGATCAACTGCTTCGGCATCTGGCGCTACCTGATCCGCAGGAAGAAGCCCGCACATGACGATTGATCCGGCCTGGGGCTGGGGCGTGCTGCTCGGCGTGCTGGGGCTGGTCTTCGGCAGCTTCATCGCGACGCTGGCGATACGCTGGCCCGAGGGGCGGGCGATCAGCCGCGGGCGATCGGAGTGCGACAGCTGCGGCAAGGGCCTGCGCGCCGGCGAGCTGGTACCGGTGATGAGCTATCTCTTCCAGCGCGGCCGCTGCCGGGGCTGCGGCGTCCCGATCCGGATGAGCCATGTGCTGACCGAGCTGATCGGCGGCGCGATCGGCGTGGCGGCGGCGATCGTCTCGCCCGATCCGGCCGGGGCGGCCGGCGCGGTGTTCGGCTGGCTGCTGCTGACGCTGGCCGCGCTCGACGTGGCGGCGCTGTGGCTGCCCAATGCGCTGACCGCGACGCTGGCGGCTGCCGGCATCGCCACCGGCCTGCTCGGGCTCGATCCGCCGCTGGAGGAGCGCCTGATCGGCGGCGTGGCGGGCTTTGGCGTGCTGTGGCTGGTCGCCTGGGGCTATCGGCGGCTCCGCGGGCGCCAGGGGCTCGGTGGCGGCGACCCCAAGCTGTTCGGCGGGATCGGGCTGTGGCTGGGCTGGCATGCGCTGCCGCTGGTGCTGCTCGCCGCCTGCCTGATCGGGCTCGCCGGAGTGCTGGGGCTGATGCTCGGCGGCAGGCGCGTGACCGCGACCGACCGGCTGCCCTTCGGCGTGATGCTGGCGGCGGCGGCCTTCTCCGTGTGGCTCGGCCAGGCATTGACCCCGCCCGCGGCCCCGGGCGAGATTGTCGCAACATTACAATATTCCGGAGAGAGTCCCTGATGCGCGATTTGCTCGACGCCCAGCGCGCGGCGTTCATGGCCGAATTGCCCGTGCCGCTGGAGGTGCGCCGCGACCGGCTGAAGCGCGCGACCGCGATGGTCTCGGAGAATGCCGACAAGCTCTGCGACGCGCTGAGCGAGGATTTCGGGCATCGCAGCCGCGAGCAATCGATGATCACCGATATCGCCGCCTCGGTCGGGCCGCTCACCCATGCGATCAAGCATCTGAAGCGCTGGTCGAAGCCGGTGCGCAAGCCGGTGATGTTCCCGCTGGGGCTGCTCGGCGGGCGCGGGCACATCGAATATCAGCCCAAGGGCGTGGTGGGAATCATCGCGCCGTGGAACTTCCCGGTGCAGCTAGTGATGAGCCCGCTCGCCGGGGTGTTCGCCGCGGGAAACCGGGCGATGGTGAAGACCAGCGAGTACACGCCGGTGGTCGCCGCGCTGATGGAGGAATTGGCGGCGCGCTATTTCGATCGCAGCGAACTGGCGTTCGTCGGCGGCGGGCCGGACGTGGGCAAGGCCTTTGCCGAACTCCCCTTCGACCACCTGCTGTTCACCGGCGCGACCGGCATCGGCAGGCACATCCTGCATGCGGCGGCGGATAACCTCACGCCGGTGACGCTCGAGCTCGGCGGCAAGTCGCCGGTGGTGGTGGGGCGCTCCGCCGACATCGCCCAGGCGACCGAACGAGTGGCGCTGGGCAAGATGCTCAACGCCGGGCAGATCTGCCTCGCGCCCGATTACATGCTGGTGCCCGAGGAGAAGGAGGCGGCGGTGGTCGATGGCCTCGTCGCGGCAGCGTCGCGCATGTACCCGACCCTGCTGGCGAACCCGGATTATACCGCGGTGATCAACGACCGGCATTATGCGCGGCTGACCGGCTGGATCGACGATGCGCGTGCCAAGGGGGCCGAAGTGATCGCAGTCAATCCGGCAGGTGAGGATTTCGCCAGCTCGAACAGTCGCAAGCTGCCGCTCCACATCGTCCGCAACCCGACCGATGACATGATGGTGATGCAGGAGGAGATCTTCGGGCCGATCCTGCCGGTGCGCAGCTACAAGGCCACCGAGGATGCGATCGGCGAGGTCAACCGGCGCGACCGGCCGCTGGCGCTCTATTATTTCGGGCAGGACAAGGCCGAGCGGCGCCAGATGCTTGACCGGACGATCTCGGGCGGCGCCACGGTCAACGACGTGATCTTCCATGTCAGCCAGGAGGAGCTGCCCTTTGGCGGCATCGGCTCCTCGGGCATGGGCGCCTATCATGGCGAGATCGGCTTCCGCACCTTCAGCCACGCCAAGGCGGTGTACCGCCAGCCGCGAATCGACGTTGCCAAGCTCGCGGGGATGAAGCCGCCCTATGGCAACGCGACTCAGGCGACGATCAAGCGGCAGATGAAGGGGTAGGGAGGGTCGCCGCCCGGTGGGGCTGGCGATTCGGCCGGTTCGCGGCCAAAAAAAAGGCCGCCCCGAAGGACGGCCGTGAAAGTCTTAGGAGAGGATGCCTGAAAGGCCCGATCTTTGTGCATCGCAGCGGTTTATATCGCAAGTGCGTAATGTTACCGGTAGCATTGCATAAATTGCAACTGTCCAACGTTGTCAGTTGTGAAAGCAAAAATCCGATAAATAGGTTTCCGCTATGTCCGCACTGAAACTCGACGATTTCCTGCCCTATCGCCTGTCGATCGCGTCCAATGCCGTCTCCGATGCGGTGGCAAGCGCCTATCGCGCGCTGTTCGGGCTCAAGATTCCCGAATGGCGGCTGGTGACGGTGCTGGCCGAGGGCGGGGCGATGAGCCAGCAGGCGCTGTGCGGCCGCACCCGGATGGACAAGGTGACGGTGAGTCGCGCCGCGATCGCGCTGGCCGAGCGCGGACTGATCAGCCGGGCAAGCAATCCCGGCGACCAGCGCTCGCACCTGCTGACGCTGAGCAAGACGGGGTGGGAGCTGTACGAGGAGATCGCGCCCAAGGCGCTGGAGCTCGAGCGGCAGGTGTTCGCCGGCTTCTCGGCGGAGGAGCGGCTGCAGCTGCGCGCGATGCTCGACCGTATCGAGTCGGCGGTCGAGCAGCTGGAAGCGAAGGGTTGATCCGGGGGCCGGCTATGCCCTAAGCGAGGGATGTCCTCCCCAGGCAACCGTTAGTATCGTGCCTGCCAGGAGGATTTTCATGACCGTCATTCGTTCGGGCCTGTCCGTTGCCGAGCCGCTCGCGCGCTTCGTCGAGGAGCGGGTGCTGCCGGGGCTCGATATCGCGCCGGACGGATGGTGGGCGGGCGTAGCGGAGATCTTCTCCCGGTTCGCGCCGGAGAATCGCGCGCTGCTCGCCAAGCGCGACACGATCCAGGCTGCGATCGATGCCGAGCCGGCGCGATCGGGCGACGAGGCGTTCCTGCGCCAGATCGGCTATCTGGTCGAGGAGCCAAAGCCCTTCACGATCGGCACGCGCAATGTAGATCCCGAAATCGCGACGATGGCCGGGCCGCAGCTGGTGGTGCCGGCGCTCAACGCGCGCTTCGTGCTCAACGCCGCCAATGCGCGCTGGGGCAGCCTGTATGATGCGCTCTACGGGACCGATGCGCTACCGGGGGCGGCGAAGCCGGGTGGTTATGATGCGGCGCGCGGGGCGGAGGTGATCGCCTTTGCAAAGGCGTTCCTGGACAAGGCAGTGCCGCTGGCGATTGATTGGAGCGACCTCGTCCATCGGGCCGAAATCGAACTATATCTTTGCGATTACGATCAACAGGTCGGGTCGACTAAACGATCAATGCTGTTCCAGCATAACGGCCTTCACATCGAAGTGATTTTTGATCGCGACCATCCGATCGGTCGGGACGATCCCGCCGGTATCGCGGACGTGATACTTGAAAGCGCACTGACCGCGATCGTCGACCTGGAGGACTCGATCGCGGCGGTCGATGCCGAGGACAAGGTTGCCGCCTATGCCAATTGGCTGGGGCTGATGCGGGGTGACCTGGAGGAGAGCTTCGACAAGGGCGGCAGGACGGTTACCCGCACGCTCAACCCGGATCGCCATGGCCTGCCCGGCCGCGCGTTGCTGTTCGTCCGCAATGTCGGGCATCTGATGACCACGCCCGCGCTGCACCTGGCCGATGGCAGCGAGGCGCCGGAGGGCGTGCTCGACGCGATCCTGACCAGCACGATCGCGCTCTACGACCTGCGCGGGCTAGGTCGGCACCGCAACAGCCGCACCGGCTCGGTCTATATCGTGAAGCCCAAGATGCATGGGCCCGAGGAGTGCGGCTTCACCAACGACCTGTTCGACGCGGTCGAGGATTTGCTCGTGCTGCCGCGCCACACGCTCAAGGTCGGCGTGATGGACGAGGAGCGGCGGACCTCGGCCAATCTCGCGGCGTGCATCCACGCCGTCCGCGACCGGATCGTGTTCATCAACACGGGTTTCCTCGATCGCACCGGGGACGAGATCCACACCAGCATGCGCGCCGGGCCGATGGTGCCCAAGGGCGAGATGAAGGGGGCGGACTGGATCAAGGCCTATGAGGACCGCAACGTCCGCATCGGGCTGGCCTGCGGGCTGAGCGGCAAGGCGCAGATCGGCAAGGGCATGTGGGCGGCGCCGGACCGGATGGCGGACATGCTCGAACAGAAGATCGCGCATCCGATGAGCGGCGCGAACACCGCCTGGGTGCCGAGCCCGACCGCGGCGACGCTGCACGCACTCCACTATCACCGGGTCGATGTCTTCGCGCGGCAGAAGGAACTTGCCGGCGAGGCGATCCCGGGCCTGAAGCCGCTGCTCACCGTGCCGCTCGCCGAAGGGCGCAACTGGCAGGCCGAGGAAGTGGCGCGCGAGCTCGACAACAATGCCCAGGGTATCCTCGGCTATGTCGTGCGCTGGATCGATCAGGGCGTCGGCTGCTCCAAGGTGCCCGACATCCATGACGTCGGCCTGATGGAGGATCGCGCGACGCTGCGCATCTCCTCGCAGCACCTCGCCAACTGGCTGCTCCACGGGGTTGCCAACGCCGCGGATATCGACGCGGCGTTGCGGCGGATGGCGGTGAAGGTCGATGCGCAGAATGCGCGCGATCCGCTCTACCGGCCGATGGCCGGGAAGGAGGAGGAGAGCCTGGCCTTCCAGGCGGCGCGGGCGCTGATCTTCGAGGGGCTGATCCAGCCCAATGGCTATACCGAGCCACTTCTCCACAGGTTTCGTGCCGAAGCGAAGGCAATAGCGCGCTGAAATTCCTCGTCTTTCGCAAAAGCGGGGACCCAAAGCGCATTTGGGTCGTTACGCTTGCGAGAGGGCCGGGCTAGGAACACGGCTCGAAAGGGAGCCGTTTGCGTAAAGGGGTGAAGCGGATTTGGCTGGCGGCGCTGGCCGGCACGGCATTCGTGCCGGGGCTGGCGCATGCGCAGATCTCCGATCCCAAGCCGGGGCAGGGTGCGCCGCCCTCCGGCCCCAAGCCCGCGCCCAGCGCAGCGCCGACGCCGACGCCTGCACCCGGGCGGGACGGCGCGGGGGTCGTTGCCGCGCCGGTGGACGAGAGCCCGATCGTTCCCGACGCGCAGTTCGAAGCGGCGATGCCCAAGATCGACGGCGACATCAACGCGCCGCTCGAGGCGCTGCCGTCGCCCAGTGGCGGCACGCCGGCGCCGGTGCCCGCAACGCAGGGGCAGGCGACCCAGCAGGTCCAGCAACAGGCCGAGCAGACCTTCGCCGCGGCGCCGGCCGAGGATCCCGAATTCGCCAGGCCGCTGCCGCCGCTCGCCGAGTTCAAGGTCGAGCCGGCGGTGGAGGACAAGGTCGCCGACAAGAAATCGGTGACGATCCGCTACACCACGCATGAGGAGGGCCTGTCCGCGGTCGGCCTGGCCGATCTGTTCGAGGATCTCTCCGCGCTGGAGAATGGCGGCGGCCGGGCCGCGAACGCGGCGATGGTCGCGGCGCGCGCACGCGAGGACGAGAAGCTGGCGGTCCGGCTGCTCCAGTCGCGCGGTTATTATGATGCGACGGCGATCTCCACGGTCGAGCCCGACCCGCAGCGCCAGGGCAGCGTGCGTGCCACGGTCAGCGTGACCGCCGGGCCGCTCTACCGGCTGGGCGATGTGAAGATCGACAGCCAGCCCACCGTGCCGCCGGGCCTGTTGCTGCGCGAGCTGAACCTCAATCCGGGCGATCCGATCGAAGCCGAGCGCATCCAGGGTGCCGAGGCCAATGTGGCGCTGCGGCTGCCGCAACAGGGCTACCCGTTCTTCAAGGTCGGCCAGCGCGACATCCTGCTCGATGACGAGTCGCATATCGGCGACTACACGCTGCCGATCGAGCTGGGCCCGCGCGCGGTGTTCGGCGATGTGCGCACCGAAGTCGGCGCGGCGAACATGGCCAGGCGTGGTCCGGGCAATGCGACGAGCGGCACGGGCGCGCAGAATGGCGAGAGGCGCACGCGCCGCCAGCGCCGGGTGCGCGAGACGGCGTTCGGGGCTGATCATATCCGGGTGCTGCGGCGCTACAAGCCGGGCGAGCTCTACGACGTGCGCGCGGTGGACGACCTGCGCGCTGCGATGATCGCGACCAGCCTGTTCTCCACTGTTTCGGTCGAGCCGGTGCGCACCGGCCAGGCGGGACCGGACGGCACCGAGGTGGTCGACCTGCTCGTCCGCCAGAACCCGGGCCGCCCACGCACGCTCGCCGCCGAGATCGGCTATTCGACCGGCGAGGGCATCAAGCTCACCGGCAGCTGGACGCACCGCAACCTGTTCCCGCCCGAAGGCGCGCTGATCGTGTCGGGGGTGCTCGGCACCCAGGAGCAGGGGGTGACCACCACCTTTCGCCGCTCCAATGCCGGCCAGCGCGATCGCAGCTTCCAGATCGCCGCTGCGGCGCACCACCAGAATTACGAAGCCTATGAGAGCTACACCAGCTCGCTCTCGTTCCGATATTCGCGCGATTCGACGCCGATCTGGCAGAAGCGCTGGACCTATTTCTATGGCGCCGAACTGGTCGGCACCAATGAGGACCGCTGGAACTTCAACAGCAACCAGCGCGACCGCGGCACCTGGCTGATCGCCGCGGCGCCGCTCTATCTGGGCTATGACAGCTCGGACAATCTGCTGAACCCGACGCGCGGCTTCCGGATCAAGGGCAATGCCAGCCCCGAGACTTCGGTGCGCGGTGCGGCGCGGCCCTATGCGCGCTTCATGCTCGAAGGCACCTATTACCAGCCGGTATCGAGCAGCATCGTGCTTGCCGGGCGGGCGCGGGTGGGATCGATCGTCGGCGTGGCGCGCGACGACCTGCCGCCCTCGCGGCGCTATTATGCCGGCGGCGGCGGATCGGTGCGCGGCTTCGGCTATCAGGAGCTCGGCCCCCGTTCGCCCGACGGCAAGCCGGTGGGCGGGCGCAGCTTCAACGAGTTCGCGATCGAGGCGCGCTACCGCTTCGGCAACTATGGCATCGTGCCGTTCATCGACGCCGGGCAGGTCTATGAAGGCCTGTATCCGACCGGCAAGAACATCCGCTTCGGCGCGGGCATCGGCGG
>Ga0164294_10000633_pt1 | contig 33434 bp, 27 predicted proteins | sample GEODES005metaG_FD_111479 | JGI IMG/M metagenome (GOLD analysis project Ga0164294, IMG submission 111479) | Oligotrophic lake water microbial communities from Sparkling Lake, Wisconsin, USA - GEODES005 metaG | ecosystem: Environmental > Aquatic > Freshwater > Lake | place: USA: Sparkling Lake... | reverse complement strand
TAAAAGCCTTACTCTCCTTTTTCCATTTGGCACTTTCCTCTTGAATTCCCTCCAATCCCGTGCCTAATCGACCACCCAAAAGCCCTTTCGCACGAGTCGTCGTGTCAATGAGAGGCTTGTTTTGGCCCAGCAAAGTCACACAAAATCCAGAAAAAATAAAAATCAATAGAATTCGGATGAACATGTAGGAACAAACGCCTTAGGCGTAAAAATATTTCCCAAAAATAGAAAATTAAATGATTACATGCGCTAGTTTATGTATTTTTGCGGGTATATCATTAGGAAAAACGCGTTGGAAAAATCAGCAAAAATATATGTAGCCGGACACCGAGGCATGGTGGGTTCGGCCATCATCCGCCAATTACAAGCCGCAGGCTATCAAAATCTTTTAACGAAAACGTCGGCTGAATTAGACCTCCGTAATCAAGCCGCCGTCAGCCAGTTCTTTGCCACCGAAAAACCCGATTATGTTTTTCTTGCCGCCGCCAAAGTGGGCGGTATCGTAGCAAATAATACCTACCGCGCCGATTTTCTCTACGAAAACCTCGCCATCCAAAATAACGTCATCCATTCCGCCTTCGAAAACCAGGTGAAAAAATTGATGTTTTTGGGGTCTTCATGTATATATCCAAAATTAGCACCCCAACCACTGAAAGAATCCTATTTGTTGAGCGGTTATCTAGAGCCGACCAACGAGCCCTATGCCATCGCGAAAATCGCCGGCATTAAACTATGCGAAGCCTACCGAGCCCAATACGGCTGTAATTTTATTTCTGTTATGCCGACCAATTTATACGGTCCGAACGACAATTACGACCTCGAAAATTCTCACGTCCTTCCCGCCATGATTCGTAAATTCCACGAAGCTAAATTGCACGGGGACGCATCCATGACCCTTTGGGGCAGTGGCTCACCCATGCGGGAATTTCTTCACGCCGACGACCTAGCCAGCGCTTGCCTCTACCTCATGGAATCTTATCACGAGTCAGAATTAGTTAATATCGGCACAGGTGAAGACGTTACGATTAAAGCGCTAGCGGAAACCGTAAAACAAATTGTCGGTTTTGCTGGGGAGATTCACTGGGACAGCAGTCGGCCCGACGGCACCCCACGAAAACTCATGGACGTTTCCAAATTACACAACTTAGGTTGGCATCATCAAATCGCCCTTTCGGACGGTATCAAACTCGCCTACCAAGATTTCCTGGAAAACGCCTCGATTCGCAAATAATGACAAAAAAATCGTGGTTTAGCACCTGGTTCGACTCGCCTTATTACCACATTTTGTACGAACAAAGAGACGAAAAGGAAGCAGCGAGTTTTATTCAGGCACTCCAACAAAAACTTCACATCCAGCCCGGCATGAACGTCTTGGACGCAGCTTGTGGAAAAGGCCGACACGCCCAAACCCTTCATAGCCTTGGCCTTCAAGTCGATGGTTTCGACTTGTCTCCCTCAAACATCGATTTTGCCAAGAAAACTAAAAAATCACATCTCGAGTTTTTCGTCCACGATTTGCGTGAAACCCTTCCGAAACAAGAATATTACGACGTGATTTTTAATTTTTTCACCAGTTTTGGGTATTTTGATGATCGAAATGATAATCAAAAAGCCTTTCAAACCTTTCAAGGCGGTTTGAAAAAAGACGGCATTTTGCTGATGGATTTTTTAAACCCTTCTTTTGTGTTAGCGAATTTAGTAGCGGAAGAACGCGTCGAACGAAAAGGGATTGCCTTTTTTATCAAGCGCTGGGAATCTAAAGGCTATTTATATAAATCGATTGAATTCAGCGACAAGGGCCATGAATTTCATTTTGAAGAAAAGGTAGAATTGATTTCAAAAACTGATTTTATTCAATACGCAGCCAAAGCGGGATTTGAATTAATTGATATGAAAGGAAATTATCAACTGGCTCATTTTGACGAAATTCACTCCCCTCGGATGATTTTTTTCTGGGTAAAAAAATAATAACATGGAACATTTTAAGGCTTTGTGGACCGAAGAAAATCAGGATGGCTCATTTAAAACTTCGCTTCAGGATTTATCCACCGAAATCTTAGCCTCTCATGAGGTTCTGGTCCAAGTTTTGTATTCTTCTTTGAATTACAAAGATGCGCTGTCAGCCCATGGCCATCGAGGCATTACCCAACAATTCCCCCACATTCCTGGAATCGATGCAGCTGGAATTGTCCTAAACGATGCTTCAGGAAAATTTCAAGCAGGAGATCAAGTTATCATTACAGGTTTTGATCTGGGGATGAATACGCATGGCGGACTTTCGGAATTGATTCAAGTTCCTGCTTCCTGGATCATTCCTTTGCCACCGAATTTATCTTTGAAAAGGGCAATGCAAATTGGTACCGCCGGTTTAACGGCCGGGATGGCCGTGCTGGCACTCCGGCAAAATAATATTTTCCCAGATTCAGGCGAAATTCTCGTCACAGGAGCCTCAGGCGGGGTGGGTATGTGTGCGATCAAACTATTACATCATTTGGGCTATCGGGTTTTGGCACTAAGCGGCAAAGCGGAAATGGCAGAGACCTTGATTAAAATAGGCGCTTCGCGCGTAATCGACCGCGTGGAATTTATGTCTGAAAAACCACGGACTTTATATCCTATGACTTTCGCCGGTGGAATCGATACGGTGGGTGGCGAGGTATTGGTCAAATTGATCAAAAGCCTTCAATTTGCTGGTGCTGTGGCGGTTTGTGGGATGGCCGGAGGCGTGGATTTGCCCTTGCAGGTATATCCATTTATATTGCGAGGAGCTCGCGTATTAGGGATTTATTCGGCGGATTCGCCCATAGAGAAAAAACAAGACATCTGGAATTTATACGCCAATGAATGGAATTACGAACTCGAGGCTATTGCTGAAACGATCAACTTAGTCCAGGCCCCCGAGGTATTAAATTCGATGCTGGAAGGCCGTTCCCATGGCCGCTATTTGGTTCAAATTCTTGACTAATCTTTGATAAATTTCAAATTCGGCGCATTCGGGATATTCGTAAATTTCAGCAAATAAACGCCTTTCGGCAATCTAGAAATATCCATTTGAATGGAATTTTCTCCTAGCATTAAATTGGCGTTTTGAACCGTTTGAATTCTTCCTTGGAGGTCTACGACCGTGATTTGTACGCTAGCTGAAGATCCTTTTGGAATGCCTACATGTAAGATATCTTGGGCGGGATTTGGGAATAGGCTTAGTTGGCCAAATGGATCCTGTTTTTCCGTTGCCAAGATCGCCACCGTTATTTTTTCTGAGGTAGCCAAACAGCCATTCACATCTTTTATTTTGACATAATATTGCCCAGGCTCCATCGGAGATAAGGTGGTTTGGGTAGCACCTTTGACGGCCACCTCATTATTCATATACCATTGTAAATCTGTCCCAGTGGAAGTCTTTAAGACGCCTTCCACGAAAGAAAGTAGTGGGGCGAGCGGGGTATTGACTGTCAAAGTAAAGGCGGGTGTTGTCATGGAACATAAACCTTTGTTGCTAGCTACAACCTGATAAGTTCCCGTTTTTTTCGCTTCAAAACTATTCGTGGTGGCACCTGCTATCGCCACGTTATTGAATAGCCATTGGTAGCTTGGGGCATCTGCGGAACTTGCTGTCAAGACGACGGATGTTCCATCACAGATGGATTGTGCGCCTGTAGGGCTGCTTTGTACCGCAGGCCCTTTGGTTGTGGTGATGGCTACGTTTGACTTCGGGCTTGGGCAGCCTAAAGATTTGAATTTCATGTCATAGAAATAATAGTAGCCGGTCGTAATGGGGGCATTGTTGTATAAGGCACCGGTCAGGGATAGGATATTCGGAATCGTATAGGGATATCCCAAATTCGTCGGGGCGTTTACCGTGTCCGCCAACGAGCGATTGCTTCTGAATATGCTTGCCCCGTTCGAACAGCTTTGCGTCACTAGATAGGAGCCTGCTTTTGGGAAAAAGAGGTTTAATTGGACGATTTGCCCGGGATCATTTTTGTCGTCGGTCAACTGGCTACTCACTTTCGTCGAATTAGTTTGGGTTCGTGTAGCGGTTAAATCTTTCGTCACGGATGAAATGAGTTCGCCGGTATCTTTGTTGAAGACTGAAAAAGTTATCGTGCCCGAGGAACCTACATAGATTCGCGCGCTTTCTAAAATAATAGGGACTTTTACGTCGAAAATCGGCGCTGGGCCAAAGTTTTCATAATAACTTCCGGTGCCAAATTCGCTTTTTTTCGCCGGTTTTATTCCCCCACTGAAATCGTTTGAACTTACTGTATACACCCCGGCAGCATTGTATGGAGCAGAAACGGTAGAGCCAGAGCCGACCAACACATTATTTGAATACCAAAGTGCATTTCCCGTACTGGTACTTAAATTTAAATTCGTCGCGCCCACACAGTAGGCTCCGGAACCCACAGGTGTTTGCGGATTTTCGATGCTTTGGTTCATCGTGATCAAGTCATTTTGGGAATTTTGATCCGCGGATAAAAGGGTATTCGCTCGCGCCGTGTAGGTTTTGCCGGCGATGAAATTCACATTTCCTGTCACCGTAATCAATTGCTCTTTCCCTGGTAAAATCTCTGCAATGGTTCCGGATAGGCTCCCTTGAAGGACATTGTCCAAATAATAATTGAGGTTCACAACCTGATTTTTCTGCGTTTTGCTCCCATAATTTTTTACTTTGACCAATAAACTGGCGGAGCCATTCGTTGCACAATAACTTGCCGATGGATTTGTAATGGCTAAAACCCCTAAATCATTACTGGGTTGAATGACCTGAATCATATACTCTTCTACCTCCCCAGTTCCGATGCTTCCGCAGGTGGCAGGTCCCGAGGAATTCAATTCACTGATCACCCGCATCCGGAAATATTGATTTATTTTAACGGTCGAAGAGCTTATAAATTTTCCAGAATAAGTCGAGCCAGTTATCGATTCAGTTGCGATTACAATTTCATTGGCATCTTCATAATCTCCATCTTGATTCCAATCCACGGCCACTTTAACACGTTTCGAGCTCGACGAAGCAAAGCTAAAGTTCATGTCTAGACTTGACCCTAATTCCACTTGAATCGGGGTGGACGTGAAATCCTGTTTGGTGGAAATAGAATTACTAAAGGAACCTAAGGTAGTTTGGTTGATTAAATTTTGAAGTAAAGAAGGTTTAATGCTACAATATTCCTTACCACCAATACCCGACACAATCAGCGAAAAATCTTGTTGCTTTTCATTTTTCAAAGTTCCTTTGTGCGAAATCGTCAGGCCATAGGATTTTCCTGGAACGGCCCCATTAACGATAATTTTTTCGACGTTATCTCGGATATTATCCCCAGTCGTAGCCAGGTTATCTGGTTTTTCAGGATCCAAAATGAAAGGCAAATAGGCCCCATTTTCATCTGTTATTTTGATGTCTAGATCATTGACCAATCGAGGGCTGCGGTTATTTAATGCCTTCGTAGTTAATTCGATAATATCTGATTCTGGATCCGTCCAGGAAATGGTTGCCGTTAAATCTCCCTTTCCGGAAGCAATAAAAGTTCGTTTATCAGTTTTAGTATTCGCTAAGGTTCCTTCAGAAATTAAATTGGATAGATCCGAATTAAACACCGTGCTACCCGCTTTTTCCATGTCCAACAAGCCCCAGCCCGTTTGATAATCAGGCCCTACCGGACCGATATCCATCGCCGTATGCAAAGCCAACCCTTTCAAGGTAGCCGAACGCATAAAAGTATTTTTATTTAGACGATTGTATAATTGTTGAAGTAAAAAAAGCGATCCCGCCACCTGCGGGGAAGACATGGAGGTTCCGCTGAGTGTAGTATAGGCGGTATTGGAAGTATTGCTTGTGGAAAGGATGTCGGTTCCTACCCCCACAATATCGGGTTTTATCCGCCCATCGTCCGTAGGGCCCCAAGATGAAAAGTCCGACAAGGTCACATCAGATGCTTTTTCCGGAACTGTCGATATGGATTGAATGGCACCTACGGTCAGGATATTTTTTGCCGTTCCCGTGGTAGAAATAATGTCATAACCATCATTTTTTGCTCGAGAAATATTGGATGAATCCTTTGTTGAATTTTTTAAAAAATAATAATCGCCTGCCTTACTTGGGCCCGTGCTATTCCGACTATTTCCTGCGGATTTTACTAATAAGTAATTGGGTGCCAAAAATGCCGCTCGGTCTAATGCCTGTGCATTTGAGTCGTAATAGCCAAATTTATAATCCTCATTTGCACTAATCGCGTCATTTCCCCACCATTGCCATTTGTTCTTCACTGAATCATAGACCCAGCCGGCTTGATAGCCATAGGAATGATTACTTATGAGTAAATTTGCTGAATTTAGTAAAATTTCTGTGTTGTCATTATTATAATCCCAGACCTTTAAATCTGCCCCAAAGGCCATTCCTTTGACCGAGGTATTGATTCCCGCCGCCACCATCGTACCCGCGACATGGGTACTATGAATATCTGTCGAACCTGAACTTTCTTGTAATTTCACCCGACCACCAAATTCCTGATGGCTTGCCAAGGCATTTCCTCCATCCCATATCGCCAATTTCCCAGCCATCGTATCCGATTTCCCACTCAATGAAACGCCCACGGTTCCTCCCGAATAAACCTGATTCGTCCGAGTCGTCGAAGCGGATTGTGTATTTGAATGATTTCCAATGTAGAGGGCTTCGCCTATTTCGTTAATTTGCTGCAACATTATCACCTGTCCCCGACCCACGGAATCTTTGATTTTTAGGCCCCTTTGGCGCGCTAAACGCATGCTTTTTTGATATAAGCTGTCACTTTGCCGACTATATTCCTCCGCTTTTTCCTGAATCTGGCGCTTCTTTTCAGGCCGATAAATATCGACTTGGGCCTTCAGGCTTTGCGTTTGAAGCAAAGCCAAAAGACATATGATAATAATAAATGGTAGTTTCGCTAATTTCAAACGCGTATAAAAATTAAATTTAACAGTTTTCTTTTAATTGAACACGAAAGGTTTTTCGATGTATGTCACAGGGCCCCTTTTGTAAAATAGCCCTTCGGTGAAATATGGTCGGATAACCCGCATTATGTTCCCAACCATAGCCTGGATACGTTTCCGCCGCTTTTTCCATCCATTCATCCCGGTAGGTTTTGGCCAAAATAGAGGCCGCCGCAATCGAAAAATAATGCGAATCACCCTTAACTACACAGGTATGCGGGATCATTGGGTAGCTAATAAAACGATTTCCGTCGACCAATAAATGATCCGGCCTCATTTTTAATTGATCTACGCAACGATGCATGGCCAACACACTCGCTTTGTAAATTTTTATTTCATCGATTGTCGCATGATCCACCTCCGCAATCGCATATTCAATCGCATAGTGCTTAATGACTTGGATTAAACTTTGACGCTGACGAGCACTTAATTGTTTGGAATCGGTCAACAATCCATCCGTAAAATCCTTTGGTAAAACCACTGCCGCAGCCACGACCGGACCCGCCAAACAACCCCTGCCGGCTTCATCTAAACCCGCTTCAATCCCAATCCGCGAAAAATAGGGGAGAAGCGCCATTTACATGCGATCAAAAAGCAATCGTTTCCCTAATTGACTCATATCAAACGCTCCATCCGAATAGGCCAAATGCCCCGACACAAAGGTCTTTTCCACACTCGATGAAAAGGTATGTCCCTCCAAAGGCGACCAGCCACATTGATAATGAATATTCGATTTTTGAACTTGACATGGCTTATTTAAATCCACAATCGCCAAATCCGCCCAATAACCTTCACGTACATAGCCCCGCTCCGAAATCTCAAAACATTCCGCCACCGCGTGCGCTGTTTTTTCGGCAATTTGCTCTAAACTCAACACACCGTCTTTGACTAGGTCCAACAATATCATCAAGGGATGCTGCACCAAAGGCAATCCCGCCGGGGATTTCCAATAGCCCTGTTGTTTTTCCTCCCAAGTATGCGGCGCATGATCCGTGGCGATAATATCCAATGCCCCCGTCTGCAAAGCCTTTCGCAAGGCTTGTTTATGCCTCGATTCTTTAATGGCCGGATTGCATTTGATTAAATTACCCTTGCTTTCATAGTGCGAAGAATCAAACCACAAATGATGCACACAAACCTCCGATGTGATTTTTTTATCGCGAATCGCCTTTCCAGTTTCAAAAAGCGCAATTTCATCCTCGGTACTAATGTGTAAAATATGCAAACGCGTATTTGCTTTTTTGGCTAAATCCACGGCCATCGAAGACGACAAATAACAAGCTTCCTCATTTCGAATCAGCGGATGTAAATAGGCCGGAGCCTCCTCATCGGGATATTTTTGGCGGAATAATTCCAGACGGGCCCGCACCGTCGCCTCATCCTCGCAATGCGTGGCGATCAACAACTCGCTGCTCGTAAATAACTTTTCCAAAGTTGCGACATTATCGACCAACATATTTCCGGTACTCGAACCCATGAATACTTTGATACCACAAACATTCGCCCGATTCGTTTTTAACACCTCCTCCAAATTATCATTGGAAGCCCCCATGAAAAAGGAATAATTCGCCAAAGAACTTTGATGAGCAATCTCGTATTTATCGGCCAATAATTCCTGCGTCAAGGCATTCGGAATCGTATTGGGCATTTCCATGAAACTCGTCACGCCCCCCGCTACCGCCGCACGTGCTTCAGAAGCGATTTTCGCTTTATGGGTTAAACCCGGTTCTCTAAAATGCACTTGGTCGTCGATCATGCCAGGGAAAATATGTTTTCCTGAAAGATCCATTACTTTTTCTTGACCAGTTGCGGAAATCGAGCTGGCTATTTTATTAATTCGCCCCTCTTTTATCAGGATATCGCCTGCAAAAATGCGTCCCTCATTAACTATTTGGGCGTTTTTCAACAAGTAATTGGGCGTATTATTCTGCATTGATTTTGATGATTTTAAATTCGGTCCTACGGTTTTGCTGATGCATGTCTTCTGGACAATCCACGCCGTCCGCACATTCATTGATTAATTGACTTTCACCATAGCCCTTAGGTTTGATGCGATCATTGGAAACACCTCGTTGAATAATGTATTTCACCGCCGACTCCGCTCTTCGTTGGGATAATTTCAAATTGTATGCCGTACTCGCCCGCGAATCCGTATGCGCACCTAATTCTAAATTCATTTGGGGATTATCGATCAAAAACTGCACAATTTTATCCAGTTCCTCCGCCGCATCTGGACGAATATCGGCTTTGTCTAAATCATAATAGATCGAATTCACCTCAAAAAGTTTCGAAATTTCTTTACCAATTTCCGGCCTGTCCATCTGAATTTGAACGACATAGGTTGTATCGGTTACCTCCTTTTTCAATAAACTTTTCGGAATTTCCTTACCCTCCATCGAGAAGCTACCTCGCGCCGTTAGGTAATCTTCCTTTTCTAATTTAAAGGTCAATTCATCGTTTTCCTCCAAAGGAATCATGTCCAATAAGCCTTTTGGATTACTTTTTTCTGCCTCTAAGCTTTGGCCATTTTTTCGAATGCTCACTTTCACGCCATCCAATGCCTTGCCCAATGCGTCAATTACTTTCACTTGAAGTTGGTAATTCACGATTTTCGTTTGTACCGTTGTATCAACCATGGGAGCCGGATCCGAAGTCCACCAGCGATCTTCCGCGCCGCTCGACTTAAAATAATAGATGTCATCATCTCCTTTTCCACCTGGGCGATTTGAACTCACATAGCCTTGTGTCGAATCGGTGAGCGATATCGCAAAATCATCTCCGATTGAATTCATCGGTACACCTAAATGTTCGACCACGATTTCGGTTTCATTTCGACTTGCCACAAATAAATCCAAGCCTCCGATACTCGGATGTCCGTTCGATGAGAAATATAATTTTCCATTTCCGCTCACAAAAGGAAATATTTCATCGCCTGGGGTGTTAATCACAGCACCTAAATTGATAGGCCTTCCGAAACGGCCCGAATTGTCGATCGGTACGCGATACAAATCTAAGCCGCCTTTGCCACCCCGACGGTTCGAACTAAAATACAGCGTCCGCTCGTCCACCGAATAGGCGGGACTTCCATCCCATGCCAAAGAATCTGAAATCGCTAGTCGTTCTGGTTCTGTCCAAGCATTTCCATTTTTGGTGGAAATGTATAAATCTACATCGGGGGAAGGGTCTTTGCTTTTTCCGGTATTTCCACGGGCGAAAACGACGGTTTTGCCGTCTTTGGTGAAGGCAGGACTTCCGTCGTTGGCATTTTCTTTAAAAAGGTTGGGGCTAAACATCTCGGATTTCCCTATTTCCGAATCGCTTTTTAGGGGTGCTTTCACAATTCCTAAAAACGGCAGACCATTGTTTTTGTAAATACTTGGTTTCGAAGAGCTGGTAAATACGAGTTCATTGCCTATTTTTTTGGCATCAAATTCGGTTTGGGGCGTATTTCCTTGCAAAGGAATAAGCGATACGGGGCTACTTTTGCTGAGTAATTTTGGAATTTCGCTGAGATTTTCGAGTTCTATTTCGCTTCTGATTTGCATCGCGCGATTAGGCTTTAAGCTTAAAAATTCAGTCAAATATTGTTTGGTCAATTCATAATTTCCTAGCGATTTGGCGGCCATCGCCATTTGATAAGGCAATAATTTATCCGCAAATCCTTTAGCTTTGGCTACTTGATAAAAAGGGAGGGATTGCGTGATGCGGTTGGAAAGTCGATAGGATTCACCCAGTAAAAAATGAGTTTGTTCTACCTCAATGCCTTTATCTTTTAAAAGGGTCAAATCCTTGATGGCTAGGTCATATTCTCCTTTTTCAAAATGTTTTTGCGCTTGTTTGCTGATGGATTTGTCGGAATGACAAGCGGCCAAAAAAACCGTCAGGAGGACGATAATCAGTGATTTTACATGGATAATGGATTTGGCGAATGTCATAATTTTTAAATCTCTTTCAAATGTAATAAGCATAGGTCATTTATTTCATTTACCTTTGTATAAATTTTAGAAAATAAAAAGGCGCGTAAGCCTTTGTAATCCAGCAGTGATGTTGCACATTTTATGAGAAAAAGAATCGAAAAGGACGACATTCGTCGTTCTGAATCCACACGCAAATTTTCAGATCGCAGTACAGGACCTTCTTCGGAAAACCGAGGTCGGGGAGATTCCCGTTCGTCTGCGCCTCGTTCACCCCGTTCCTCCTCTTCTCGAGAAGGGCAAGGTACTTCGGGCCCACAACGTGAATTTAATTCAGACCGTCCACGCACGCCTTATGCGGGAGATCGCAATCAAGACCGTGAGCGCAAGCCTTATGCGGGTGACCGTAATGCATCAGACCGTCCACGTACACCTTATGCAGGTGATCGCAATCAAGACCGTGAGCGCAAGCCTTATGCGGGTGACCGTAATGCATCGGATCGTCCACGCACTCCTTATGCCGGAGATCGCAATCAAGACCGTGAGCGCAAGCCTTATGCGGGCGACCGTAATTCTTCGGATCGTCCACGCAAGCCTTATGCAGGTGATCGGAATCAGGACCGTGAGCGCAAGCCTTATGCGGGTGACCGTAATGCATCGGATCGTCCACGCACACCTTATGCAGGTGATCGCAATCAAGACCGTGAGCGCAAGCCTTATGCGGGTGACCGTAATGCATCGGATCGGCCACGTACACCGTATGCGGGAGATCGCAATCAAGACCGTGAGCGCAAGCCTTATGCGGGCGACCGTAATGCATCGGATCGGCCACGTACACCGTATGCGGGAGATCGTAATCAGGACCGTGAGCGCAAGCCTTATGCTGGCGACCGGAATTCATCGGATCGTCCACGTACACCTTATGCAGGTGATCGGAATTTCGAAGATCGTCCGAAAAGAAATTATACGAGCGAACGTTCAGACGAGACCCAAACATCTCGTGAACCACAAGACAATGGAGCTGAACCACGCAGCTACCAACCTTTATATAAAAGTGACAACGATACAAAAGATCGCAGCCTAGAATCCAATCAGGAATTTAGACCCAAAAGAGCTTTTGATGGCCCAAAGCGTAATTTTTCTGGGGATCGTAAACCATCAACGGGAGACCGAGCTTCCTATAATCGAGATGAGAAAAATGATCGCCCAAAACGTTCTTTTGACACGCCTCGTGAAGAAAATTCGGAATCAAGGGAAGCATTTCAAGGTAAATTCTCCAAGCGGGATACCTTTAAAAGCCGCAATCGTTTTGAAGAGCGTCCAAGTTTTACCCCTCAATATAAATTAGATCGCTTTAAAGAAAATGCGCCTGCGAAAATCCAAAAGAAAATTCGTGAGGTGGATGGAAGAAGTGATGATTTGGTGCGTTTGAATAGATATATCGCGAATGCGGGTATTTGTTCTCGTCGTGATGCGGATAAATTAATTGCCGCAGGTGAAATCAAGGTAAATAATAAAGTGGTGATCGAGATGGGCTATCAAGTGGCTCCGACCGACATCGTGAAATACGGCAATCGCAAATTAAACCGCGAAAAGCCAGCTTACGTATTATTGAATAAACCCAAAGATTTTTTAACCACGACTGAAGATCCAAATGATCGCAAAACGGTCATGGAATTAGTGAAAAATGCGGGCGATGCACGTATTTATCCAGTGGGTCGATTGGATCGTAATACAACGGGCTTGTTGTTGTTGACAAATGATGGCGAATTAGCTGATCGCTTGACGCACCCTTCCCATGAAATTGAAAAAATTTATCAAGCGGAATTGGATAAGCCATTGACCGATGAGGATTTTGAAAAAATCAAAGCAGGATTGACCCTAGAAGATGGGGAAATTAAAGTTGATGATATAGCCAAAGTAACCCCGGATGGGTATGTGATTGGGGTGAAAATTCACTCAGGTAAAAACCGCATCGTCCGTCGAATATTCGAACATCTAGGTTATGATGTAACGAAATTGGATCGTACAACCTTTGCAGGGTTAACGAAAAAGGATTTACCACGTGGACATTGGCGTTATTTGACGGAAAGAGAATTAGTGAAGTTGAAATACTTCATGTAATCAAAAAAGCCTTACGATTGTAAGGCTTTTTTTTTAAATGTTCATTAAGGATTCTCGGCGTCTCATTTTTCCAGCGGGAATACCGAACATCATTTTAAATCGTCGGCAGAAATAGGCCGTATCTTTATATCCGACTTCAGAACCGATGGCCCGAATGGATTTTTTGGTTGTGCGAAGAAGTCCAACGGCAGCTTCCATTCGTTGGTATTCAATGTAATCTTGTGGATTTATACCGGTCAACATTTTGAAATATTGTCCTACATAATCTTCAGATACGTTGGCTACATTCGCCAAGACTTTGTTTGACAAATCACCGCCGATATGGTCTTTAATATAAGCAAAAATATCAATCAACCGTGGATCTTTGAAATAAGTGCTGTTGGTCGCTAATTGCTCCACAAACAAGCGGTTTTGGATAATATATCGAATGACTTCGATAACGATTTCTTCTGTTTTGATTTTGATAATTCGGCCTTTCCCGATTTCGTCAGACATGTCTTCCAACAAGATCTCTTTAATCGTTTGGGCTAATTTTTCATCCTTTTTAATTAAGAAAGGAGGAATATCTAAGGAAGTAAAGAAGTTTACCGAATCAAATACCTTCGCCTCAAAGGCCACCATGCCAAATGAATTATCTAATTTTCCGATGGCACTGGAATCCATATTCTGGTCAAAATATAATTCACGATGTGTCATGAATTCCTCATTATTCACGGCTTTCGGTTTTTCAGCATTACCATAGGTTACGCTGATCATTTTTCCGCCTGGAATAAATAACATATCGCCTTCTTCAACTTGGGTTTCTTCTTCTCCAAATGAAACTTCACCTTTGTACAATATCAAGAGCGAATTTTCTACATCGTAATAATTTTTAATACGAATAGGTTGTAATATTCTAATGTTTCTCGCCTTGATAAATTTTACCCCAAGGGACTCGATAATCTTATTATAATCTTCCATTTTTGTATAATTTACCCTATTTTTTGACAGTTTGTCAAATAAAGTTGGACAAAACTAATAAATCAGATAATAATTCCAAATTATTTTTGTTAAATTTTTTAAAGGTAATTAATTGTAATATACCTATAATACACCAAATTTTTGGATTCCTGATTGCAAAAAACTGTGCCGTGGTGTTTTTATAATTATTTTGAGGAGAATTATATTTTTGAAATAAAATAAATAAATAGGTCATAATTTATCAGTAAATTTGTTCAATGTGTTATAATAGAACCTTACCATGGGATTATTTAATTTTTTAACGAAAGATATTGCGATCGATTTGGGAACAGCCAATACGCTGATTATTCACAAGGATCAAGTGGTTGTCGATGAGCCATCCATTATTGCATTGGATCGGAATACGAATAAGGTTTTGGCGGTAGGTCGGCAAGCGATGATGATGCATGAGAAAACCAATGACAACATTAAAACAATCCGACCACTTAAAGACGGCGTAATCGCTGACTTTACGGCGGCCGAATTAATGATGCGTGGTTTGATTAAAATGATGGATAAGGGAAATTCCTTTTTCTCTCCGGCATTGAGGATGGTGATTTGTATCCCTTCGGGCATTACAGAGGTAGAGAAACGTGCGGTAAAAGATTCGGCGGAACATGCTGGGGCACGTGAAGTATATATGGTTCATGAGCCGATTGCTGCGGCGATTGGTATAGGTATCGATATTGAGCAACCGAATGGTTCTCTCGTGGTGGATATTGGAGGAGGAACGACGGAAGTGGCCATTATTTCTTTGAGTGGCATTGTGGTAGAAAATTCGATTCGGGTTGCGGGGGATGAGTTTACACGTGATATCAAAGATTATTTATTGCGCGAGCACAAATTAGTCATTGGGGAGCGTTCTGCGGAACAAATCAAAATTCAGGTGGGTGCGGCTTTGCCAGAATTAGAAAATCCACCGGCCGATTTTGAGATTCGTGGGCGGGATCAAATGACGGGGATTCCCAAAGAAATTTTAATTAATTACTCGGAGATTGCCTATGCCTTGGATAGTTCGATTACGAAAATTGAGGTAGCGATTATGGAAACCTTACAAAGGGCTCCGGCAGAACTTTCGGGTGATATCTTCCATAATGGAATTCATTTAGCTGGTGGAGGTGCGATGTTGCATGGTTTAGATAAGCGTATTGAAAAGAAAACGCAATTGAAAGTGCACGTGGCAGATGATCCATTGAAAGCAGTTGTGCGAGGAACAGGTGAAATCCTGAAGAATTTGGATCGGTATAGAGCTATTTTAATCACCTAGTTGTAACGTATATGAACCAATTGTTTCAATTCCTACTCCGGCAAAGGATTTTCCTGTTGTTCGTTGTTTTGGAATTAGTCAATCTCTGGGGCATTTTTAAATACAACGATTACCAACACACCTTTTATTTCAATACCACAAATCGCTGGGCCGCTTCCATTTTGGCCATGGGGGAGGAGGTAAAATCCTATCATCAATTACGCGAGGTGAATCAGGATTTAGCCTTAGAAAATGCCCGATTACATGCTGAAATTTTCAAATTAAATTCCCAAAAACAACCTGAAAGTAAGATCCCTTATTTCTTGGGAGAGGGGATGTTGCAACGCTACCAGCCTTTGGCCTGTAAAGTGATTGACCAAAGTACCCAAATGTCTCAAAATTACTTGACCATCGACAAAGGCACGCGGGATGGCATCGCTCCTGGCATGGCGGTTATTTCCTCTACAGGAATTGTGGGCAAGGTTATTTCCTGTACCTCGGACCTCAGTTTGATCGTTTCGGTCTTGCATACGGGTAACAATGTCTCGGCCAAAATCAAATCGACGGGTGAACTTGGATATATTAAATGGGGTGGTATACAACCGGAAGTGGCCAATTTACAAGATGTCTCAAAATACAAAAAAGTGGTTAAGGGGGATACGATTGTGACATCCGATTACAATGCTGTCTTTCCGCCAAACATCCCGATTGGGATTGTGGCTAAGGTGGGTTTGGAAAAAGATGAGACATTCCATGACATTAAAGTGATGTTATTGACACACTTTTCCACGTTGAAATATGTGTATGTAATTAAGAATAAGTTGGCGGCCCAACAGGCTATTTTGGAACAAGCTAAACCTAAACCTGAATAAGATGAGTAGCTCGATTCAATGGAAGTGGTATGGGATGCTTTTGCTAACGGTCGTTTTGCAAATTTTATTTTTGCGCGATTTAGCCATCGGGAATATTGCTTTTTGCTTTTTGTACCTGTGGGCACTCTTGAAAGCTCCGTTACAGATACCGATTGGTCTTTTTTTAATCGGAAGTTTTGTACTCGGATGGACTGTGGATATCTTTTACAATACGCATGGGATGCACGCCTTTGCATGTGTTTGTATCGCGATGGTAAGGCCGCTTATTTTTAAAGTGCTTACTCCGGCCAATGGCTACGATGAACGCTCCTCTGTTTCTTTAGCGGAAATGAATGTACTTTGGTTTTTTCCATATCTTTTTATCATGTTGTTTTTGCACCATGTTATTCTATTTTTAATGGAGGCGATGGATGCTTCCTTGCTAGGAATTAGCTTGCTCAGGGCCTTTTTTAGTGCGCTTGTCGGGATGCTGGTTTTCGGTTTGTTGGAGCTATTTAGTCAAAACAAATAAGCCTTTTTGTCATAAATTTTTACGGTATCATATTTGTAGCACCCCTTCCTACGTTTACTACGTATAAAAGCCTATCAAATGGATGTCTCAGTAGAAGAAAAAATCATTCCCGATTACAAAGCCAAGGAGATTTTTGAAAAAGAATTTATGCCCCATTTGGATGCGATGTATAATTTCGCACTCAAATTAACTGCCGATGAAGACGATGCGCAGGATTTAGTTCAAGATACCTGTGTGAAGGCCTTTCGTTTTATTGGATCTTTTGAGCCGGGAACCTATGCGAAGGCATGGTTATTTCGGATATTAAAAAACAATTTCATTAATGATTATCGGAAAAAATCGAGGGGTCCGTCCAAAGTAGAATTTGAATGGGTGGAGCAATCCATTTCTTCCGACGAGGAGTATTCGGAACCCGCCTATTTCGCTGATTTACATGCAGAAACCGTACAGGAAATGATGGGAGATGAGATTACAGCGGCGATTCAATCCTTGCCAGTCGATTTTCGAATGATTATTATTTTATGCGATTTGGAGGAATTTAGCTATGAAGAAATGGCAAAAATCCTACATATCCCCATTGGAACGGTTCGTTCTCGATTGCATCGCGCGCGTGCGGTTTTAAAGGAAAAATTAGTAGAATATGCGAAGAAAAAAGGGTACCACTGACAAGTTGGCATACCTGAGATGAACTTTTAATCTAAGTTCTATGTTGTAATTTTTTATGAATGTAGCCCCAAACTAATGAAAGCTAGTTGTGAACATCATCACGAATGCATGAAAGTGATTCAACGAATTATCGATCGGGAAGCCACGGATGAGGAAGAGGCCGTGTTTTTGACAAACAAAGACCAATGCCTGCCATGTCAGGAGGGTTATGCGCTCGAACTTTCTTTGAAAAAGGCTATTCAATCTAAATGTTCGGTTCCATGTCCCGAACAGCTTTTTGCTAAAATTCGCGCAAAACTTTTTTTGCTTTTCATCCTTATTTCGATTCTTATTCCCTTATTTTGTTAGCTTAAATACCAATTAAAAATTTTTGGAAGGGAAACTCATTATATTTTCAGCTCCTTCAGGTTCGGGTAAAACCACCATTGTGAAGGAATTATTAAAGAACAACGCAAATCTCGGTTTTTCTATATCCGCTTGTACACGGGACAAAAGAGGTCGTTCTGAGCAGGATGGCCAGGATTATTATTTTTTAACACCAGATGATTTCAGGGAACGAATTAATCGGGACGAATTTGTCGAATGGGAGGAAGTCTATCCAGGTGCTTATTATGGAACCTTGAAATCCGAGATTGAACGGATTTGGGCATCGGGGAAACATGTGATTTTTGATGTGGATGTGAAAGGTGGTTTGGCCTTAAAAAAGTTTTATGGGGAAAAGGCTTTGGCTGTTTTTGTCAAAGTTCCATCTTTGGAAGTTTTAGAAAATCGACTTCGCGCCCGAGGTACGGAAACCGAAGAATCGCTATCCAAACGAATTTTTAAAATGAAATTCGAATGGTCATTTCAGGACAAATTTGATACGATTCTTGTCAATGATGATTTAGCACATGCTGTGAAAGTGGCCCAACAAATGTTTAGTGATTTCACCACTCAGGTATGAAAATAGGCTTATTTTTCGGGTCATTTAATCCCATTCATCATGGGCACCTGATTATAGCCCAAGCGGTTCTAAATCAAACCGATGTCGATCAAATTTGGTTTATTGTCTCGCCCCAAAATCCGCATAAAAAGTCGAAAAGCCTATTGCATGAATTTGATCGACTCGACCTGGTCGAGCGGGCCATCTCGGATAATTATGCTTTTAAAACGAATGATATTGAATTTCATTTGCCCCGACCATCGTATACGATTGACACCCTGATTCATTTGTCGGAGCGCCATCCAGATCATCAATTTAACTTGATTTTAGGTGGAGATAATTTAGAACAATTTACCAGTTGGAAAAACTACGATAAGATTCTTGATTTTTTTGGCCTTTACGTATATCCAAGAGGAGAGGATCCAGTGTCGGATTTATGGCAACATAAGAACGTTCATCGCATCGAAGCGCCTGTTTTGCATATTTCTGCAACCTATATTCGTACATGTATCCAACAAGGGAAATCGATAAAATATCTAGTTCCTGATCAAGTGGAGGCTCTTATCGCCCAGAAAAAATTTTACCTTTAGGCATAAATCTGCCTGAGTTTTGTATTCCTTTTTCCTACCGTTCCCATTTCTGAGAATATTGATTTATTGGTTGATTGGACTGGTTTTATCCATTCAATTTCCTGGCCATGTAAGCCTTTGCTTTGGCTTTATGCTATTGTTTTTTTTTACCTGTTTTCGATATAAATCTCTGCTTTTTTTGGGCCTTTTGATTGGTTTGGGCTATTTGAGAAATGAACAAATTAGGCCTAGGCCTCAGCAAATTTCCAATGAAAAGGTTCGGGCGATGGTTTTTATTGTGGATGATTTTCCGGTCAAGAAATCAGCTACTTGGAGTGTACAGGTAAGGTCTTTGGGTTTTAATGATGGGATTAGATGGATTCAGGGTTCAGGCAAATATATAGTTTACATGTCGAAGGAATTTCCAAAACCTCAGCGAGGCGAAATGTATGTAGCCCGATTGCAGTTGAAGGGTTTCGCAAAACCTATGTTTCCTGCGGAGCGTAATTGGGAGGATTATTATCTCCAAAAAGGTGTGTATGGAACGGCCTTTATTGCCAAAAAACAAGGGCGTCTTTTATTGAATAAATCAGTTGCTTTGGATCTAGTGGGCAAATTTCATGCCTGGCAGGATGCCTGGGCCCAGTTGTTTAATCGTTACATGCCGGTTGGCAGAAATTTAGAAGTGGCTAAGGCGATGTTATTGGGGATTCATTCTTCTATTGACTTCGAAACGATGTCTGCCTATTCCTATTTAGGGGCTATTCATATTTTATCTGTTTCGGGTTTACATGTTGGGCTCTTGTATATGGGACTTCATTTTTTGCTTGGATTTTTAAAGAGGCACGGTTTCGCAGGTCGATTTGTTTTTTTTTCGCTGATGCTTTTCCTTTTATGGATATATGCTGGAATAAGTGGATTTTCGGCACCTGTTTTACGTAGCGCCTGGATGTTTTCGGTGATGTTATTTGCTTCTTCGTTTGGAAGGCGGCATAACTCCATTAACACCCTCGCTTTTTCGGCTTTCCTTATGCTGCTGATTGATCCGGGAGCCATGGTTCAGCCTGGGTTCCAATTGTCTTATTTGGCTGTCTTAGGGCTCATGCTTTTCCAAACTAAACTTGCCAACTGGAAAACGTTTAAAATTTCTAATCCTATCCTTTTTTGGATCGTTAAAAATGCTTGGGAATTAACCTGTGTGGCGATTTCAGCGCAAGTTTTAACATGGCCCTTGATTATTTATTATTTTCATCAATTTCCGAATCCCTTTTATTTCTTTTTACTTAATCCATTCTTAATTTTATTATCGACGATCTCTTTGGGACTTGGCTTCTTGTTTTTAGCTTTTGGGCCGCTTTTCGAGTATTTTTCTTGGACTTTTTTGAATCAGGTTTTAGGGCGTATGCTCGACCATAGTTTTTCGGCATTACATGGGTTGATGCTGACGACGGTTGGACGATTTCAGACCGTCATCCCATTCCTTCATTGTCATGTTTGGGAATTAGGCTTATATGTCCTCTTAATTGTCTTTGCGTGGAGGTGGTTAGTTGATCGTTCGAGTGTTTTTGCCTGGCTCATGGTCATTTCCCTTTTGGTGGAAGGGGTTTTTCGATTTTCAAAAGATACAAAACTTGAAAGTGCATGGCTAGGGCATTACAAAGGGGAATTGATTTGGGTATCCATAAAAAACAATAGGTCTATTTTTTGGGCTCCTTCTTCCTTACGATCAAATCCTTCTTGGCTTCAAAATCACCTAAGCCCCATGTGGGCCATGTTCGGGGTTACAGATACCATCGGCCACTATTATCCTAAGGGTCAAAATTTAGTCTGGCGATATAAAAATCAACATTTTCACTATGTGAGCTACCCTTGTTTGAAACCAAAGGAGCAGCCTGTCCATCATGTGATTTTCTCCAAAGGACTTAAATTACATACTGCATGGTTAGCCAGCTGGACTTCTTCAAATCCGATTTTTTTACAAAACCCGAGTCGCTATTTTCGAGAAAAATATGGGCAGCGATTTACTTATTTATCGGAAATGCCAGCGCTTAGGTATTAAAAAAAGGTTGCCTTGTGGGGCAACCTTTCAAAAATCAGCTTGGCTTCTTTTCGTTACGCTTCCGCTCATTGGGATCTAACCAAATTTTACGCATACGTAAGGATTTAGGCGTTATTTCTAAGTATTCATCCTTTTGGATAAACTCCATACATTCTTCTAAAGAGAAATTTAATTTGGGAGCAATTTTGGCATTGGTATCCGTACCAGAGGCACGCATGTTCGTTAATTGCTTCGCAGCTTGAAGGTTTACTTCGATGTCGTTTTGGCGATTATGCTCACCTACGACCATCCCTGTGTAAACTTCTTCACCTGGATCGATGAAGAACACGCCTCTATCTTGTAATTTATCGATTGCATAAGGAATAGCAGGACCTGTGTTCATGGAGATCAATGATCCGTTGATACGACCTGGAATAGCTCCTTTAAATGCTTCGTAAGCGATGAAACGGTGAGCCATAATGGCCTCCCCAAAAGTAGCGGTTAATACCTTGGAACGTAATCCAATCAAACCACGAGATGGAATGTTGAATTCTAAGTGCTGCAAATCGCCTTTCGGCTCCATGATCAACAACTCACCTTTACCCTGAGTCGCTAATTCGATTACTTTCCCAGCTACCTCGGCAGGAACGTCTACGACCAAAGATTCTATTGGCTCTAAACGCTCTCCATTTTCACCTTCTTTGAAAATAACCTGTGGCTGACCTACTTGTAATTCATAACCTTCACGACGCATCGTTTCGATCAATACAGACAAGTGAAGAATACCACGTCCAAAAACTAAGAATTTATCTTCGCTTTCCGTGGTCATAACCTTCAAGGCTAAGTTTTTCTCTGTCTCTTTGAAAAGACGATCACGTAAGTGACGGGAAGTAACTAATTTGCCTTCTTTGCCAAAGAATGGAGAGTTATTAATCGTGAACAACATGTTCATCGTCGGTTCATCAATCGAGATACGTGCTAAAGCTTCTGGATTTTCAGGATCAGCAACGGTGTCACCAATTTCAAAATCTTCGATTCCTGTTATCGCACAAATTTCACCGCACTCCACTTTATCTACTTTAACTTTTCCTAGACCTTCGAAAACCTGAAGTTCTTTGATTCGCATCTTCTTTGTACTACCATCTGCTTTACATAAAGCAATTTGCATTCCTTCTGTCAAAGTTCCACGCTCTAAACGACCGATCGCGATACGACCTACGAACGAAGAATAATCTAATGACGTGATCTGCATTTGTGGCGTACCTGCTTGTACTTTGGATGCAGGTATATGCTCAATGATCGCATCTAATAATGGGATGATATTGTCGGTTGGTGTTTTCCAATCGGTACTCATCCAGCCTTGCTTCGATGAACCATAGATACAAGGGAAGTCTAATTGATCTTCTGACGCGTCTAAGTTGAACATCAAATCAAAAACCTGCTCATGTACTTCGTCTGGCCGACAGTTTTCTTTATCAACTTTGTTGACAATCACGATAGGCTTCAAACCTAAAGCGATTGCCTTCGATAATACAAATCGTGTTTGAGGCATTGGACCTTCAAAAGCATCCACTAACAAAATGACGCCATCCGCCATACGTAGAACGCGTTCTACCTCACCGCCGAAATCCGCGTGACCTGGTGTGTCAATGATGTTAATTTTAACGCCATTGTAACGAACAGATACGTTTTTGGATGTGATCGTGATGCCACGCTCTCTTTCCAAATCGTTGTTGTCAAGAATCAAATCTCCAAACTCCTGATTCTCTCTGAAAATTTTGGATGCATGAATGATTTTGTCAACAAGGGTGGTTTTACCGTGGTCAACGTGGGCAATAATGGCAATGTTGCGAATGCTTTGCATAAAAATGTAGGCTCGTAAATTTTAAGGTGCAAAGGTAGGGATTATTTCTTTAAAAAGTACAATTCGAATATTATACTATGAAAATGATTTGAGCACCTTGGCTTTGGCAGGGTATTGTGCCAGGATTTGGGATAAAATGGAGTTGGAATCAATGCCACATTGTGCATAAAGTTCTTTTTGTTCCCCATGTTCGATGATTTGGTCGGGAATTCCAAGGCGAATAAGTTTAGCGGAATATTGATGGTCAACCATAAATTCTGCAATAGCTGAGCCAAATCCACCCTGAATCGCGCCATCTTCTACGGTTATCAAAGTTTTAAAATTCGCGAAAATGTGATGAAGGAGTGTTTCGTCCAAGGGTTTTACAAATCGCATATCGAAAAGCGCAGGTTGGACTTCTTTTTTATGAGCCTCTTCCACGGCCTCAATCGCCTCATTTCCAATGTGACCAATCGTCAAAATCGCCACATCTTTTCCCGGAATTACCTCAATGCCTTTCCCAATTTCAATTTTTTCGAAGGTAGTTCGCCAGGCCGGCATCACACCCTGACCTCTTGGATATCGAATAGTTATGGCCTGCTTTAGGTCTTTGAATGAATCCAAAGAGGCGCTATACATCATGTTGCGTAACTCCTGTTCGTTCCTAGGCGCCGCCACGATCATATTTGGAATACAACGCATGAAAGCTATATCATAAGCTCCGTGGTGGGTAGGGCCATCGGCACCTGCTAATCCCGCCCGGTCTAAACAAAATATAACCGGGATTTTTTGAAGACAAACATCATGGATGACTTGATCATAACCACGTTGCATGAACGAACTATAAATATTACAAAAAACGGTTAAGCCTTGCGTCGCTAATCCAGCGGAAAATGTCACGGCATGTTGTTCCGCGATTCCCACATCAAAAGCCCGATCTGGCATGGCACGCATCATGATGTTCATGGAAGAACCTGATGGCATGGCCGGCGTAATTCCCATGATTTTCGGGTTTTGTTCCGCTAATTCCAATAGGCTATGGCCAAACACATCTTGATATTTCGGAGGCTGTGGATTATCGTAGGTTGTTTTGTGAATCTCACCGGTAATTTTGTCAAATTTTCCAGGAGCATGCCATAAGGTTTGATCCTTTTCGGCGAGCGAATAACCTTTGCCTTTCGTCGTAATGCAATGTAAGATTTTAGGCCCAGGGATATCTTTTAAGTCATTTAACACGGTGGTTAAATAGCCCACATCGTGTCCATCGATGGGTCCGAAATATCGTAAATTTAGGGACTCAAATAAATTACTTTGTTTTAATAGGGTAGCTTTTAATCCGTTTTCAATTTTGGAAACGATTTCTTGAGCCGATTTCCCGAATGTCGACATTTTACCTAATAAATTCCACACTTCATCTTTGACCTTATTATAGGTATGTGAGGTGGTAATGTCTGTTAAATATTCCTTTAGGGCACCCACATTTGGGTCGATGGCCATGCAATTATCGTTTAAAATAATCAACATGTTGTTCGGAATATCTCCCGCATGATTCATGGCTTCAAAAGCCATTCCGGCCGTCATCGAACCATCGCCAATGACCGCAATGTGCTGTTTGTGAAATTCCTTTTTATAGCGAGAAGCCACCGCCATCCCTAAGGCGGCTGAAATAGACGTCGATGAATGGCCTACGCCGAAAGTATCATATTCACTTTCGGAACGTTTTGGAAATCCGCTGATGCCTCCTAATAGTCGGTTGGTATGAAAAACTTCCTTCCTGCCCGTTAGAATTTTATGACCATAGGCTTGATGACCTACGTCCCAAACCAATTGATCTTCTGGGGTATTAAACACATAGTGCAAGGCAACCGTTAATTCAGTTACCCCCAAAGAAGCCCCGAAATGTCCGCCATTTACCGAAACGTGATCGATTATAAATTGGCGTAATTCCTCACACACTTGGGTTAATTCAGCAGGAGCGAGCTTACGCAAATCCGCTGGGGATTCGATTTTGCTCAATAAGGGGCCTGCTGGGAATTGCATAAATGAGTTTTATTGAATGGTGGTTATAAAAAAACTAATCAAAGGTATAAATGTTTTAATGGCTTAATCATTTTTTTGACTGGCCTTAAACAATCTTCTTTTTTCGTATTTCGATAAACTATCATATCCGGATCTTGAAATTTTATCTAATATTTGGTTAAGTTCATCCTCTACTACATCCTCTTTTTCAGGATCAGCTGTTAATTCTTGCACCTTTTTTTGGGCCACATGAACGACGGAAAAGACTTTTTCTTCTCGTTTAAACACCTGTTTTTTTTCAGGTTTATTTATAAAATAGCCGTATAAAAATCCCATTAAAGCACCCCCTAAATGAGCAATATTTCCACCCGCGTTTGAACCTGTGGTCTCGATGAAGGACCAAATCACATAAAATGCGGATATGTATTTGATCTGAATATCTCCGAATAAAAATAGGTGCACGCGGTAGCTCGGTTTGATGGTTGCGGCCGCCACTACGATCGCAAAAACGCCTGCTGATGCGCCATTTAAAAAAGTAGGCCCTTTCTGAATGAAGTAAGCAAAACTATTGACCATCAATAAATAGGCGATGGCTCCGGCGATGCCACCCCAAAAATAGAGCTTCACAATCCGTTGGGTGCCAATAAAATCCTGAATGATTGTTCCAAACCAATACAAAAAGAGCATGTTGAACAACAAGTGAAACACCTCCACATGCACGAAAAAATAGGTAAAAATGGTCCAAGGTTCTGTTAAAACAATTTTGGATTGGGAGGATAAGGTAATGTGCTCTAGTAAGGATTCAAAAACGGATCCGTGATTGGTCAAAAGCAGAATAACCTTGATGGTCATAAGTACGACAAAAACGGCTACATTGGCCACAATGATTCGCATCAAGCCTTGATTTGGCCTGCTAAAAATTAATCGGATGTCTTGCCAAATACTTTGCACCTTAATAAAAATTATTTCGTTTTGTGCCCCAAATTTTCAATAATATCACGGCAAAAATCATTCCTCCGATGTGGGCAAAATGCGCGACATTATCGCCCGTTTGTTGCTGAATTCCTTGGTACATTTCATATAAACCATAAAAACTAACCAAATATTTTGCCTTTAAGGGAATCGGCAGCGGGAATATAAATAATTCTGAATTTGGAAATAAATAACCAAAAGCCATAATGATTCCGAAAATCGAACCAGAGGCTCCGGCTACGATTTGTCGGCTAATGTATTCTTGGTAATTCCCGCGAACCCATTCGATATTCCCACCTTCCACTGGCGGACTGATGACACTATAATGCTGTACATAATCCATCATATTGAAGGAATTGGGATTTGATAAGACCAATTCAGTCGCCCGACGAATTTCCGCAAAATCGACAAAATGTTGTATGCCCATAAACAATAATCCGGCACCTATTCCACAGAAAAAGTAAAAAAATAGGAATCGTTGGGCTCCCCAAATACGCTCCAACAAGGATCCGAACATGTAAAGACCAAACATGTTACTCAATAAATGTAAAAAACTACCATGAATAAACATGTAGGTAATAAATTGAAACACATGAAAATCAGTCGCTTGGAAATAGTGCAGCGAAAGTGCTTCTTTGGGGAACATGCTGCCGCCAAGATAGATGGCGACATTCACCAGAATTAAATTTCGTACGGTTGGTGTTAAATTTCTAAACATAGCTTATTCCTCAAATCCCCAATCTATGGAGTCTTTCATGTCTTTAATTAATAATCCCATGGACTTGAAGGTCGCGCGAATCTCATCCACTTTGTCGTATTTCCGCGCTTCTTTAAAGCCTTTGTACATACTTAATAATCCATCGGTCAGCGATTCCCAATTTTCCGGCAATTCCAAGCGAAGACCAAGTACATCTTCTAATATTGTCAAATAAGTCGTTTTCAGCGCCTGAAAATTTTCTTCACCCAATTGATCAAAAGTGAGAGACCCTGTGTACAATTGATTGATCTTCTTCAATAACGTAAATAGATGTGCAATTGTTACGGCCGTATTCAAATCATCGTTCATCCCATCATAACATCCTTGAATAGCTGCTTGAATTTCGGTGATTTGTTTTTCGTCGGGCTGGCTGACCATACCTTCCGGATAGTGCATCCGTTTGATATTTCGCATCCCGTTTGCGATGCGTTTATAGCCTTTTTGAGCGGCCTTTAGCGCATCATTGGAAAAGTCTAAGGTGCTTCGGTATTGCGACTGCAACATAAAAAAGCGCACCGTCATCGGGCTATATGCCTGATCTAACAAAGGGTGATTGCCCGTGAACAATTCCTTCGGTAGGAAAGAATTGCCTAAGGATTTACTCATTTTTTGACCATTGACGGTCAACATATTCGTGTGCATCCAATATCGCACCGGCGCTTGGCCATAGGCCGCCTTCGCCTGCGCAATTTCACATTCGTGATGCGGAAATTTCAAATCCATACCCCCGCCATGAATATCAAAAGTGTCTCCTAAATACTTATGGCTCATGCAGGTACATTCCAAATGCCATCCCGGGAATCCTTCGCCCCAAGGTGATGGCCAGCGCATGATATGTTCCGGAGAAGCTTTTTTCCAAAGGGCGAAATCCAAAGGGCTTCGCTTTTCTCCCACACCATCCAAATCTCGGGTTTCAGTTAATAAATCCTCCAACACACGTCCGGATAATTTACCATAATCTCCACCCTGTTTGTTGTATGTCTCAATGTCAAAATAAATAGAGCCATTGGACTCATAAGCCAATCCTTTGGCTAATAAATTTTTAGTAGTTTCAATTTGCTCAACAATATGCCCCGTCGCCGTAGGCTCAATACTAGGGGGTAATAAATTAAAGGTGGACAATACATCATGAAAATCCTGCGTATAGCGATGAACAATTTCCATGGGCTCCAACTTCTCTAATTTGGCCATTTTGCCAATTTTATCCTCTCCCTCATCGCCATCACCCACCAAATGCCCCACATCCGTAATGTTTCGTACATAACGAACTTGGTAGCCTATATGACGTAAATACCGATGTAAAATATCAAAGGAAGTGAAGGTTCTTAGGTTTCCTAGATGCACATAATTGTACACAGTTGGCCCACATACATATAGACCCACCAACGGAGCATGCAATGCCTTAAAAATTTCTTTCTCTCGACTAAGGGTATTATATATTTTTAAGGGCTGCATTTGAACCGGTTCTTTCCTTCGCTAGGGTTTTATTAAGAATTAAAATTACTGCGATTCTTTTAATTCACCAAGCCTATTCTGATTTAGTACCTAGAAAAATAAGCTATCTTTGTGGGTCGATTGTTTTTGCACGTATGATTTTAAAAGGGGTAGGGAAAGATAAGGGCCTAACAAAATTGTTTCTTGAATTTCCTGTGGCTTTATATGCCACAGATTCGAATTGGATTCGCCCTTTGGACCAAGACATCGAAGCTATTTTTGATCCCAAAAAAAATTCACATTTTCGTCATGGCGAGGCTATTCGTTGGGTTCTAACAGACGAAAACGATAAGGTCATCGGTCGTGTGGCAGCGTTTTACACCCAGTCGGACAGCAAAAAAGAGGAAATGCCCGTCGGCGGCATGGGATTTTTTGAATGTATCGAAGACGCGGAGGCGGCGAATGTATTGTTTCATGCTTGCAAAGAATGGTTGGGCGCTCGGGGTATGGAAGCCATGGATGGCCCGATTAATTTTGGTGAGCGAGATAGTTTTTGGGGATTAATGATCAAAGGTTGGGAATTTGAACCCACTTATAAAATGCCTTGGACAAAACCCTATTATATTCCGTTTTTTGAGGAATATGGGTTTAAGGATTATTTCCAACAATATGTCTATGTCTCATCCATTCGTAATGCGAATGTCACACAAGGTATCGAGGAAAAGGCCCAACGTATATATCAAAATCCGGCATATCATTTCCAACACATCGAAAAAGATAATTTAGCGAAATACGCCGAAGATTTTAAGATCATTTTTAATGCCGCTTGGGCTAAATTCCCAGGCGTAAAAGCCATGTCGTCTGAGCAGGCACAAAAATTGGTCAAGCAAATGAAACCCATCATCGATGAACAATTACTTTGGTTTGCATATTCAGACGAGGGGGATCCTGTCGCATTTTTCATCGTCATTCCAGATTTAAATCAAATCGTCAAGCACCTCAACGGAAAATTAAACGTCTGGGGAATGATTAAATTTTTATTACTTAAATGGCGCGGAGCCTTAACTCGAACTTGTGGGGTTATCTTTGGCGTTGTTCCCGAACATCAAGGTAAGGGCGTGGAATCCGCCATCGCACTTCGCTTTCGGACAGCCGCGCGGGAAAATCCATTTTATCCCTATACGACCATGGACATGAACTGGGTAGGGGACTTTAATCCAAAAATGATGCGTTTTGTGTCTCAATTAGGCGCAACCAACGACAAAACATACATTACTTATCGTTATATTTTTAATCCAAACACACCCTTTAGTCGTTGTCCTAAAGTAGGTTAACTAATTTAAAATGAGCTTATTATCAATTGGAACCGTAGCGTTCGATGCCCTTGAAACTCCCTATGGGAAAACGGACAAAATTATTGGAGGATCATGTACGTATATTGCCCTTTCGGCGGCCTTCTTTTTGCCAAAAGTCAATGTCGTGGCTGTGGTCGGTGATGATTTTCCTGAAGCCTATATGGATACGTTAACTTCGAAAGGGGTTAATTTAGAGGGTCTTCAAATCAAAGCGGGAGAGAAGTCCTTCTTTTGGGCGGGGAAATATCATAACAATATGAATTCGCGGGATACGTTGGTGACCGACTTAAATGTATTAGCGGATTTCAAACCGCAGATTCCGGTGTCATATCAAGATTGTGAGTATTTGATGTTGGGAAATCTTACACCACAGGTTCAAATCGAAGCGATTCAAGGCCTTCAAAAACGCCCGAAATTAATCGTGATGGATACCATGAATTTTTGGATGAATGTGGCGATGGAGGATTTGAAAAAGGTCTTGAAAATGGTGGATGTGTTGTGCATCAATGATGAGGAGGCGCGCCAATTGTCCGAGACCTATTCTTTACGGACCGCAGCCAAATTAATCATGGAGATGGGGCCCAAAACTTTGATTATCAAGAAGGGTGAACATGGAGCCTTGTTGTTTCAGGGGAATAACATGTTTTATTGTCCGGCTTTGCCTTTGGAAGAGGTTTTTGACCCAACTGGCGCCGGCGATACTTTTGTTGGAGGATTTATTGGTTACTTGGCAAAAACAGATGATATATCTTTTGAGAACATGCGCAAGGCGATTGTATATGGTTCCGCCATGGCCTCTTTCTGTGTGGAGAAATTTGGAACAGAGCGTTTGCTTGAAATTACTCAGTCAGATGTAGAAGGCCGAGTTCATGAATTCCGAGAATTAGCTCGGTTTTAATTTCCGCCTACTACCACTTCAGTGAATTGTGAGGGATCTAGATATTGATTAGCTAGGTCCCTTATTTCTTTTGGGCTAATCTCCATGATTTTGCTTTGAAAGAGATCGTAATAGTCTGCGGAAAGACCTTCTAGTTCAATTATTTTCACCTTTTCTGCGATATCAAATGCTTGGGTGAGTTCACCTGTAAAACTGCCCATGAGGTAATTTTTGACTAGATTTAGTTCCTCTTCCCCGACTAATTCTTCTTGAATTAATCGAACCTCTTTTTTGATTTCGGCCAAAGTTTCTTCGACATTTTCATTTTTTACGTCGGTTCCTACTACCCAATATCCCCCGCGATGCATGGGGGATAAGGACGATGAGATTCCATAGGTAAATCCTTTTTCCTCTCGGATATTTTTCTGTAATCGAGACCCAAAAAATCCACCGATGAGGGTATTCAACATACTAAATCCGAAATAATCTGGATTGTTTCGATTTATACCTGCCTGTCCCACACGAATACTACTTTGAAGGGCATGATCCTTTTTTTCTCGGTGCTGCGTAGCTTTTTGGAAAGTGAGTGAACCGCCGATTTCTTGCTTAGCTTGAGGGCTGAAGGAAATGCTGCCGAATTGTTGATTTAATACTTGAATTTCCTTTTCGGAGATTTTCCCTGAAATGAAAATTGTGGGCATTTTTTGCGACCAAGTGGCTTTATAAAAGTTTTTTAAGGAATCTAACTCTAGCTTGGCTAAACTTTCGGGTGTTGCGGAACGTCCATATGGATCGGCCCCAAAAAGGTTTTTTCGGAATAGTTGACTCGCTGAATAAGCCGTTTTTTCCCAGTTTAACTTGTTTTTTTGAATCTCAATTTCGAGTTCCTTGTTGAATTCTTCTTCTGAAAATAAAGCCTCTTGAATCATTTCGATTACATAGGGCATTAATTTTTCGAAATGTTTGCTTAAACCATACACGGTAAAATTGGCTTGATCCAAAGTTGCCTGAATTTCCCAAAAGGCCCCATAAAAGTCAAAGGTTTGATTCAGGAATTGGGCACTGTGATTTTGCGTACCACGCTTCATCAATTGTGCCACCATGCTTGCAAGCCCCGCTTGGTCTGAATGAATCCCTCCTGCTGCTGTGCAAAGTTCGAATTTAAATACAGGTTGGTCCCCCAAGGAAACGGAGTTTACCAATAAGCCATTGTCCAATATAAATTTCTCCGCGGAAGGGAATTTGATTTTTTCAATGGGGAAGGCGGTAGGTGCTTGGCTGCGGTCCAACATAGGTGGGATTGGGATTAAAAAACAAATGACATTCTTTCGAATGTCATTTGCACTATAAAAATTGTTGTTGCTTATTTTTTAGGAGCGTCGTTATTGATCGCAGCTAATAAAGTTACACGAAGGGTGTTTGCTAATGGGCTTCCAGAACCAGTTGGAACTAAGTAAGCGAAATCAAAACCATATTTTTGGTCTAATTTAAACCCTACACCAAAGGTAAAGTATTTACGATTTCCTTTCATTTCACTTTCGTTGAAATAACCACCACGAATTGCAAATGCATTATTGAATAAATACTCAGCACCTAATGAAGTTGTGATTTCTTTTAATTCCTCTCCGAATCCGTCTGGAGCATCGAATAGGGAACCAAAAATTCCACCGATAGCGGTAGTATTGGTTGGATCAGTTCCTGTGGCTACTCCATTGACAATGGATTGTGGTGTAGGAACCATTAATTTATTGAAATCAACTGTAAATGTTAATTTATTATTTTCATCGATATTTTTAACGGCAGCAAAACCTGCACGTAAATTCGTTGGGATAAAGTTTTTCTCATTTCCCCCGTAGGAAACCTTTCCTGAAATGTTCGAAAGCATTAAACCATAGGTATATTTCCAATTTTTATCTGAAACCGAATTCCAGAATAAGGATAAGTCAGCAGCTACGGTTTGAGCTGGTTGCATGGCTACACCTGTGCCTGAAGTTCCTTGATAATTACCTAACAAGTTTGAATTAATATATTTTAAATTAACCCCTAAGGCCAATGTATTTGACAATTTACGTGCATGTGAAACGGTCAATGCATATTCTTTTGAATTGAAATTACCAGCACTTGAACCATTCGCTAACGTTGCTTGGAATAGACCTTGATCGAAATAATTGATGGCAAAGCCAAATGCTTGATCTTTAGACGTTTTCTTATATCCTGCAATGTTATAAAGGGCCATGTCATTCACCAAATTACGTAACCATGGTGTATAGGAAACCGCAAAACCTAGATCCTTATCGGCACTCGCTAATTTGGCAGGATTCCAATAAATTGAATTGACATCTGCTGAAATAGCCACCCCTGCATCTCCCATAGCGGCTGATCTTGCATCTGGAGCCACATTCATGAATAACATGGTTGGAGTAGGAATTCTTCCAGAATTCAATTGACCGGAAACCAAAGTTTGCCCAAATGCGAATATGCTAACAAAAACCGCGCTAAAGGTTAAAAAAGCTTTTTGGATAGTGGAATTCTTGATCATCATTGTATGTTTTTTAATAAGAGAGTCTTTCAATAATAAAGCTAAGTTCAAAAATAGTTATTTTTAAAGTAAAAAAATATAAATTAAAAAATTTCTTTATCAAAATTTATTTTAGGGTGATAATTTTACCTCTAAAGGGACCCAATGGTAAACCTTGATCATTTGAAATATTGATTTCATAAAAGAAGGTGCCCTTGCTCACTTTTCTTTCAGCCTCTGTCCACTCCCAAGCAAATCCTACTTCATTCTGGCCCATTGTTTGCATTTGAAACTCTTTTTCTATTAGAACTTCGCCTATTAAATTATACAGGCGAACGTTTGCTTTAAACGGTGACCAAGATGCTGCTTGATCCAACTTAAACCTAAATATCCCATCCATCGGATTGGGGTAAACCAGCCAGTTAGGGCCTTTTGACTCTTCGTCAACGACTTGGAACTTAAACGCTGCCTGTGCAGGATTATTGTTTGTATCCCAACAATTAACCTTCAACGTATATTCCCCCGTTTTTAATCCTGAAAATGTATAATTCAATTTACCCTCTTGTGCTTTATCTAATTCCATCCGCACCAATGGACCTATTCCAATTTTTAACGTATCATTCAACGTCATTTCTGCTCTTGTATTCCCATTCCTAAACATCAAGCCCACGTCGTCTATAAGGCTAATTTCAAATTCAGGATTCTTGGAACTCCGATTCACATCTGCCGCATTTATTAATTTAATTTGAATTGTCGGAGGACTAGAATCTTGAATTCCTGCATTGCTTGATATCAGTTGAATCTTTTTTCCCGATTGAATTTTATCACC
>Ga0164294_10000632_pt1 | contig 33477 bp, 35 predicted proteins | sample GEODES005metaG_FD_111479 | JGI IMG/M metagenome (GOLD analysis project Ga0164294, IMG submission 111479) | Oligotrophic lake water microbial communities from Sparkling Lake, Wisconsin, USA - GEODES005 metaG | ecosystem: Environmental > Aquatic > Freshwater > Lake | place: USA: Sparkling Lake... | reverse complement strand
GGTCGGGATCACCGGCTTGCGGTCGTCCGTGGGCAACGCACTGATCGCCCGCGGCCGGTCGATCAGGATGGCAAAATTCAGCTTTGCCTGCGCCGCTTCGGCCCGCTCCAAAGCTGCCAGCACCGTTTCGCGCGCGCTCGCGTCCCCACTGCGGATGCGCGCGGCCAGACCGATGGCGTCATCGGCCGCAGCCGCTGCGGCGCGCGCTGGCATGGCAGTCGCCGCCATGGCGCCGGCCAGCAGATGCCGGCGGTTGATGCTGAAATCGGCCATGGCAGTGCTCCCCGTGTATTTGCTGGGAAGGTGACATGGGCGGCGCTATCGGGAAAGCAGAAAGAAGGGGCCTCCGCCCCGGATTCAGTCCGGGGCGGAGGCCTCCCCTTACTTCCGCTTGAACACCTGTTTCCCGGCCAGCCAGGTGGCCGTCACCTTGATCTTCCACAGATCGCCTTCCGGCGCCGCGAACGGATCGCGTTCCAGGGTGATGAAATCGGCATATTTGCCGGGTTCCAGCGTGCCCACCTTGGTTTCGTTGTGGCCAGAGCGGGCGGCCCAGGTGGTGAAGCCGGCGAAGGCATCGGCCAAGCTCACCTTTTCCCACGGGCGCCATCCACCGGCGGGCAGGCCGTCGCGCGATTGCCGCGTCACAGCGGCGTGCAGGCCGAACATCGGATCGGGCGGCTCCACCGGAAAATCGCTGCCGAAGGCCAGTTCAGCGCCGGATTTCTTGATCTGCTGCCACGCATAGGCGCCGCCCAGCCGGCCTTCACCCAGCCGCGCTTCGGCCATGCCCTTGTCGGACGTGGCGTGGGTGGGCTGCATGGAGGCGATCACCTTCAAGCTGGCAAAGCGGCCGAGATCGGCCATGTCGACAATCTGCGCATGCTCGTTGCGGTGGCGGCGGGCGAGACGCTCGCTCAGCGGCACAGCGGCAAAGCCATCCATGGTGGAGCGGTTGGCCTGATCGCCGATGGCGTGGACGTTGACCTGGAAGCCATCGCGCGAGGCTTGCGTGATATAGGTCTTCAGCTTGTCGGCCGGGGTGATGTCCAGCCCGCGCGTGTTCGGCATGTCGCTGTAGGGCGCGATCAAATAGGCACCGCGACTGCCGAGCGCGCCATCGGAGACCAGCTTCATCGACTGCATGGCGACAAGATCGCCCTCGCTCCACGGGATCGGGCCATTCGGCGCGATCGCCTTGCGGTTGTCGGGGCCGCCGGCCATCGCATAGATGCGCGCCGTCAGCTTGCCGGCCTTGGCGAAACGCACGTAGCGATCCCAGGTCGGCTTATCCATGCCGGCATCATGCGCGCCGGTGAGGCCGACTTCGGCCATGGTTTCCAGGCTCTTTTCCAGCACCAGATCCAGCCGCTTTTCATCATCATTGGGGATGACGCGGGTGATCAGCGCCATCGCCTTGTCGACAAACACGCCGGTGGGGTTGCCGGCGGCATCGCGGATGATCTCGCCGCCATCCGGCGCCTTGGAATCGCGGGTGATGCCGGCGGCTTTCAGAGCGGCCGTGTTGGCCCAGCCGGCGTGGCCATCAACGCGCGTGAACCAGGCCGGGCGGTCGCCGGTGACTTCATCCAGTTCGGCAGCGGTGGGGAAGCGGTTGATGAGCTTGCCGTCGGCAAACCAGCGTTCCTGGTTCCAGCCACGGCCCATGATCCAGCCGGTAGCCGGAATGCCGGCCTTGATGCGGCCCAGGGCTTCGGGGATGGAGGCGCTATCACGCAGATCGACCACCAGTTTGAGCTCGCCCAGTCGCATCACATGGCCATGGGCATCGATCAGGCCCGGCCACAGCGTGGCGCCGGCCATGTCCACCTTGGCGCCGGCGGGCAGCGCCGCGCCGGCCTTCAACGTGGCCTTCACTTTGCCAGCATCGTCCACCACCAGCGTCGCAAACCGCTGCAACTCACCCTTGCTGTCCAGCGTGTAGCCATTGGCATTGGTGTAGAGCGTGTCGGCAAACCCCGGCGTGGCGGTGGCGAGCAATGCGGCAAGGATCAGTTTCTTCATTTCGGGTTTTCCCCTGTTTTCAAAGGTCTTTGGCCATGAACACCCAGTGCGGGAACATGATTTCCGGCACTTCCACTTCCGGATAGGCCGAAATGCACTTGAATCCCAGCCGCTCATAAAGGCCAATCGCGGTTTCCAGCGTGGGCGACGTATCGATGAACATGGTGCGATAGCCAAAGCCGCGAGCATCTTCGATCAGCCGCTCGACGAGGCGGCGGCCCAGCCCCTGCCCCTTGGCAATATCGCGCACATAAACGCGCTTCATCTCGCACACGCCGTCCCGCACGCGGCGCACACCGCCCATGCCGATGGGCTGGCCGTCCTGTTCCAGAATGTAGAGACAGCTTTCCGGCGGACCGGGGCCGAGCGTTTTCGGCAAGGCCGCAGGCAGATAGGCGCGGATGTCGCCGTCGGGGAAAATGTCGGCCAATGTGATGCTAAAACGCGCAGCAACGCCGGAGAACACGAAGTGCAGATATTCGGCGTTGAGATCGATCAGCAGCGCTTCGTCATCCGGCAGGCGCGCAGAGCGCCAGATGATGCTCACCGCGCCAACCGCCGGATCAGGCTGGACGTATCCTGCCGCGCACCGCCCATGGCCTGCACATCGGCATAGAATTGATCGACCAGCGCGCCCATCGGCAGCGGCACGCCCAGCCGGCGGGCTTCGTCCAGCGCCAGGCCGAGATCCTTGCGCATCCAGTCCACCGCGAAACCGAAATCGAACTGGCCGCGAGCCATCGTCTTGGCGCGGTTGTCCATCTGCCAGCTTTGGGCGGCGCCCTTGGAAATCACGTCCACCACCGCATCCATGTCCAGACCCGCCTTCAGGCCCAGCGCCAGACCTTCGGACAGGCCCTGCAAAATGCCGGCGATGCACAGCTGGTTGACCATCTTGGTGAGCTGGCCGCTGCCGGCCGGCCCCATGTGGCCGATGCGTTGGGCGTAAGCCTGCATCACAGGTTCGGCGGCGGCAAATGCGGTTTCGGAACCGCCCACCATGATGGTGAGCTTGCCATTCTCTGCGCCTGCCTGGCCGCCGGAGACGGGCGCATCCACCACGTGCAGGCCGCGCGTTTCGCCTTCAGTGGCGAGCCGGCGGGCAATCGCGGCGGACACCGTGGTGTGATCGATGAACAGCGCGCCGGGCGCCATGGCGGCGAACGCGCCATCGGGGCCGAGCGTGACGGTTTCCAGATCGGCATCGGCACCCACGCAGGCGATCACCACATCGGCGCCTTGCGCTGCCGCCGCCGGGGTGGGCGCTGCGCGGCCACCATGGGCGGCCACCCAGGTGGCGGCCTTTTCAGCCGTGCGGTTGTAGACGATGAGGTTATGCCCGGCCGCCGCGAGGTGGCGCGCCATCGGCCCACCCATCACGCCCAGCCCCAGATATGCGATGTTCTTGCCCATGCGCCGGCCTTAACGCCCGCGCCGCGCCTAAGCAATCAGAGCAGGATCAATTGGGCAGGAACAACGACACCACGTCGCGGGCCAGCCGCGCCGGGCGCATGGTGGCAACATCGATGCAGCACCAGGTGCTCTTCACTTCGGCGATCACCTGCTCGCCGCGCTTGAACATGGTGGTGAAAAACGCCCGCGCGCCCTGCACATTTTCGGCGACCACGCTGGCCACCACATTGTCTTCCAGAAACGCCGGCGCGCGGTAACTGATATTGTGATTGAGCGCGACCCACAGGTGATTGGCCACCGCATCAGCCGGCGCAGTGTTCTGCCAATAGGCCACCACCGCATCCTGCACCCAACGCAGGTAAACGGCGTTATTGACATGGCCCATGTGGTCAATGTCTGCCGCTGCGACTGCAACATCGTGCCGATACATCACGCGATTCCCATCTTTACCAATATTTCCACCATGCTCACCCGCCCGCTCACCGGTCAAGTCGGCAACCGGCGCATTCCCAATACGGACAATGGGTAGCGCGGCTGCAACTGCGGCGTTATGGAACAGGGATGAACGCTAACGCTCCTGTTTCGCCGGCTCCACTGCCGATCGCCCTTGCCGATGTGGAGGCTGCTGCGTTGGCCATTGCCGGCAAGGTGATCCGCACGCCGTGCCTGAAATCGGAAACGTTGAGCGCGATGACCGGCGCGCAGGTGTGGCTGAAGTTTGAAAACCTGCAGTTCACCGCCGCCTACAAGGAACGCGGCGCGCTCAATCGCTTGCTGACGCTAAACGCGGAAGAACGCGCCCGTGGCGTGATCGCGGCGTCGGCCGGCAACCATGCACAAGGGTTGGCCTATCACGCCCGCCGGCTGGGCATCCCGGCCACCATCGTGATGCCGCGCTTCACGCCGATCGTGAAGGTGCAGCAGACCGAAAGCCACGATGCCAATGTCGTGCTGTTCGGCGAGAAATATGATGATGCCAGCGCCCACGCGCTGGAACTGGCCGAGAAGAAGGGGCTGGTTTACGTCCACCCGTTCGATGATGCCAAGGTGATGGCCGGCCAGGGCACCGTGGGCCTGGAGATGCTGGAAGACGTGCCGGAACTCGATACGCTGGTCGTCCCCATCGGCGGCGGCGGGCTTATCTCCGGCATCGCCACGGTGGCCAAGGCGCAGAACCGCGAAATCAGCGTGATCGGCGTGCAGGCGGAGCTTTACCCCTCCATGTATGCCGCGATGAAGGGCCAGAGCGCCACTTGCGATGGCGATACGCTCGCCGAAGGCATCGCCGTCAAGAACCCCGGCAAGCTCACGCAGGAAGTCGTGCGCGCGCTGGTGGATGATATCGTGCTGGTCGGTGAACGGGATCTGGAACGCGCCGTTTCCCTGCTGCTCGGCATCGAAAAAACCGTGGTGGAAGGCGCTGGCGCTGCCGGCCTGGCGGCATTGCTGGCCCACCCGCGCCGCTTCAAGGGCGCCAAGGTTGGCCTGGTGCTGTGCGGCGGCAATATCGATACGCGCCTGCTCGCCAACGTGCTGCTGCGCGATCTGGCCCGCTCCGGGCGGCTCGCCCGCCTGCGCATCCGCCTGAAGGATCGGCCCGGTCAATTGTTCGAAGTCGCCCGCATCTTTGATCAACAACAGGTCAACATCCTGGAAGTCTATCACCAGCGCGTGTTCACCAACCTGCCGGCCAAGGGCCTGATCACCGATATCGAATGCGAAACCCGCGACCGCGATCACCTCGATCGGCTGGTGGAAGCCCTACGCGCCGCCGGTTACGAAACAAGGATGGTCGAAGCGGACTGAATTCACGCCTGGCGGACTCGCCAGCCGCGTAAAGTCGCGTTAACGTCGCCGTTATCGGGGGAGTAGCGGCAGGCGAGGGTCTTCACGGGTGACGGATCAGTCTTATCGATTTCCGCGTTTCTTCGTGACGGCCCCTTCGGCCTGCCCCTATCTGCCGGGGCGGACCGAACGCAAGGTGTTCGCCGAACTGAAAGGCGATGACGCGCCGGCCATGGCCGAAGCCCTGGGCCGCATCGGTTTCCGCCGCAGCCAGAATGTCGTCTACCGGCCCAGCTGCGATGGCTGCAACGCCTGCATCTCCGTGCGCGTGCCCGCCAGCCGCTTCAAACCGGGCCGCAGCCAGAAGAAACTGCTCGCCCAACACGCCGATCTGGACGTGCACGCCTGCGAACCCTGGGCCACCGAAGAACAATGGAGCCTGCTGCGCCGCTACCTCGGCGCCCGCCACCCCGATGGCGGTATGGCCGCCATGGACGCCCATGATTTCTCCGACATGGTGGAACAATCGCCCGTGGATACCGTGATGGTGGAATATCGCGAGCGCACCACCGATGGTCGCCTCGGCCGCCTCATTGGCTGCTGCCTCACCGACAAGCAAACCGACGGCCTGTCGATGATCTACAGCTTCTACGATCCCGATCTGGAATCGCGGCCCGGCATGGGCAATTTCATCATCATGGACCACATCACCCGCGCCGCCCGCGCCGGACTGGCCTTCGTGTATCTGGGCTACTGGATCGAAGGCTGTTCGCGCATGGCCTACAAGACGAAATTCCGCCCGGTCGAAGCGCTGATCGGCGGCCAGTGGCGGGAAGTGGACTGAGGGCCGCTTTTCAGAACACGAAGGGCCTCCGGCGGGCAGGGGCTGAGCCCCTGCACCCACTATCGTTTTCAGGCAGCCCATCTCACCACCAGCGCCTGTCACCCCGGACTTGATCCGGGGTCCCGCTTTCCGCCCTGTCATGCTGGCGCAGGCCAGCATCCACCTGCGAGCGGGCACTTGCCTCAACCTATGGGCGATAATTGGTGAAATGGAATGGATGCTGGCCTGCGCCAGCATGCCAGCACACGGGGGAATTTGGGGGCGTATGGACCATCCCCAACAAAAGTGGGTGCAGGGGCTCAGCCCCTGCCCGCCGGAGCCCCCCTTGCCTTTTCACCTGTGCGGTATCAGTCGATCCAGCATCCCCGTCGCCAAAGCCGCTTTTACGTGATCGATGAAGGCGCGGAGCTTTGGCAGCACCTGGGCGTGGCCGGGGTAGTGGAGGAAGAGGCCCGGGCTGGAGGGGGAGAGCGGGCCGAGCACCACTTCCAGGGCGCCGCTTTGCAACTCGTCGATCACCAGCGGTTCGCTCACTTGCGCGAGGCCGAGTCCGCGGCGGGCGAGGGCGACGACGGCGGTGTTTTCGTTGACGATCACCCGGCCCTTGATGGCGATTTCCACCATGCGGTTGCCGTCGATCAGGCGCCACGGCATCACCGAGCCGTTGGAGATGCGCTGGCGGATGCAGTTGTGGGTTTTCAGATCGGCGGCGGTTTGGGGCCGGCCGTGTTGGTTGAGATAATCGGGGGTTGCCACCACCACGAAGCGGAAGGGTGGGGAGAGGCGGACGCTGATCATGTCGGCTTCCAGCAGTTCGCCCACCCTGATCCCGGCGTCGTGCCCGCTGGCGGCGAGATCGATCAGGGCGTCTTCGCCGGTCACTTCCACGTCCACATCGGGATATTGGTCACAGAAATCGGCAATGATGGGTTCGATCAGCAGCGGCACGACCGAGCGCGGCATGTTGAGCCGGAGCAGCCCGGCCGGGCGCCCGCCATAGGTGCGCGCGCCTTCCCAGGCGTTCACCAGGCTGGCGAAGGCGGGCGCGGCCTGGGCGTGGAACAGCGCGCCGGCTTCGGTGAGGCCAACGGAGCGCGTGGTGCGGATGAACAGCGGCACGCCGATACGCTCTTCCAGCTGGCGCACTGTCTGGCTGATGGCGGATGGCGAGACGCCCAGATCCTCGGCGGCTTCACGGAAGGAGCGTCGCTCCGCCACGCGCAGGAAGGCTTCGAGGCCATCAAGGAGATTGCGCGGGATTGTGTAGCTGTTCTTCATGGGGCGACAATCATTGCGTGGATTAACTTGGGTCTGAGTGTGACTTAAAACCCAGTCATCGGCAAGCCAGTCCCCGCCGCCGAACGAAAGGACCCAGACCATGATCGCACGTTCCACCATCGACCGCCTGACCATCGCCGCCCTGATGCTGACCGCCACCCTGCCCTTCGCCGCGATCACCCCGGCGCAGGCCGGCACCACGCAGTGCGCCGTACAGGCCGAGCAGCTGCGCACCGAAGCCGCCAGCGCCAATCCGCAGGATGCCGCCAAGGCGCTGCGTTCAGTGAAGATCGCCGAGAAGATCTGCGCGGAAGGCAATGCCCACGAAGCCGCGAAAAAGTTCGCCCTGGCCCGCACCCAGCTCGCCAGCACCGTGCAGTTCGCCGAGCGGCGTTGAAACCCGCCTGCCGGCGCCCTCCCGCCGGCTGGTCTTGCGGCGGCCACCCAGACCCGGGGTGGCCGCCGTTTTTTTGGTTACAGCCCGGCCCGCGCCACCAGCCGCGCGGTGGAGGGATCGAAGCCCAGATCCTCCCCGGCCAGCAGGGCATTGGCCAGTTCCTTGCCCAGTTCCACGCCCCATTGATCGAACGGGTTGATGCCGAGCAGCACGGCGGCCACGAACGTCCGGTGTTCGTAAAAGGCGATGAGCGCACCCAGCGTCGCCGGATCGAGGCGATCGAGCAGCAGGGTGGATGATGGCCGGTTGCCGCTGAATGTCTTGGCGTGGGCCAGCGCTTCGTCGCCGCCGGACAGCGCCAGCGCCGCGTCGAAACTGCGCCCCTTCAGCAGCGCGGCGCCCTGCGCGAAGCAATTGGCCAGCAGTTGGCGATGGTGGGTGGCGGGCAGATCGTGCGCCGGCTCCAGCACAGCGACAAACTCCACCGGGCCCACGCAGGTGCCCTGGTGGATCAGCTGGAACACGGCGTGCTGGGCATCGGTGCCGGTGCCGCCCCAGGTGATGGCGGCGGTTGGCCCGGGCAGCGGACTGCCATCGCGAGCAACGCCTTTGCCGTTCGATTCCATTTCCAGCTGTTGCAGATAGGAAGGCAGCAGCCGCAGCCGTTCATCATAGGCAAACACGCCGCGCGTCTGCTGGCCCTGGCCGTGGGCGGCCCACACATCGGCAAGCGCGGCCAGCACCGGCAGATTGTGCGCCAACGGGGTGTCACGGAAATGCGCGTCCATGGCGGCGGCGCCGGCGCGCAACTGGCTGAGCGCGTCCGGCCCGCAGCGAATGGCGAGCGGCAGGCCGACGGCGGACCACAGCGAGTAACGCCCGCCCACGCTTTCGGCGAAGGGCAGCACATGGCCGGCACCCCACGCGGCGGCGCGATCCGGGCGGGCGGTGATGGCGATGCAGTCGGAGCGGCGACCGGCCAGCCGCGCCAGCGCGCTTTCGGCGTTGGTCATGGTTTCGGCGGTGGTGAAGGTTTTCGAGATGATGACCAGCCGCGTTGTCGCCGGCTGGCAGGTGGCCAGTGCGCGGTGCAGCGCCTCGCCATCGATGTTGGAGACCACATGGATGCGCGGACCATCCCCGTCACGGCCCAGCGCATCGTTCAGCAGCGCCGGCCCCAATGCCGAACCGCCGATGCCGATCAGGATCACGTCGCTCACGCCGTCGGCGCGCAGCTGATCGGCGATGCGCGCCACGTCTTTGGCGGCGGCCTGGGCCACCGCGACATCAGCCGGGCTGCCGATGCCGCGCTCGGCAGTGTGAGTGGCGGCACGGCCTTCCGATAGGTTCACGACCTCGCCCGCCAGCAGCCGCGCCCGCCAGCCCGGCAGATCGGCAGCCTTGCAGGCGGCCAGCAATTGATCCAGCACCGGCAGCGGGAGGGCGAGGCGGGACAGGTCCAGCGCCAGGCCGCAGGCACTGGCCGACAGGCGGGCCAGCCGATCAGGCTCGCCCGCGAAAAGGGCACGAATATCGACCGGGGATGCCCCGGCAGCGCGGATGGCAGCAAGATGATCCATGGGCGCTGTTTTCCGGCCTTGGGCGTGCGAAGTCCAGCCCTGTTGCGGCCAAAGGCTTGACCGGCTGGTGCAATCGGCCCACGGCGAAGCCGATGACTCGAAAGCGCAAGGCAATGCCCGATCCGGGGCCCGGCCCCGAATTGGCCCGTGCCGACCGGATGGAGCGGCTGGCGGCGTTCGCACGCGATGTGCTGGGCCATGAATTTGCCGATCTGGCGCTGCTCGATCGTGCGCTCACCCATGGTAGCGCCACCCGCCAGCCCGGCGCCAGTTACCAGCGGCTGGAATTCTTAGGGGATCGCGTGCTTGGCTGCGTGGTCGCTGGCCTGCTTTATGGCCAGCATGATGAAGCCGAAGGCCGATTGACGGCGCGGCTGCACGCTATGGTGGAAGGCCCGGCCAACGCCCGCGTGGCGCGCGGCTGGAACGCCGGGCCATTGATTGCGATGGAACCGGTGAGCCGCGGCAAGGGACTGGCCGACAGTGACAATGTGCTGGGCGATGTGGCCGAAGCGGTGACGGCGGCGGTGTTCATCGATGGCGGCTGGACGGCGGCTTCAGCATTTGTCACCCGCCACTGGGGCCCGATGATGCAATCGGATCATCCCTTCCTGAACGATCCCAAGAGCGCCCTGCAGCAATGGGCGCTGAAACGCCGGCTGGGCATGCCGGATTATCTGGTCGTGAACCGCGATGGCCCCGATCACGCGCCCGTGTTCACCGTGGAAGTGACGGTGCGCGGCGCCCCGCCGGCCAGCGCCATCGGCAAATCCCGGCAAGAGGCCGAAAAGGCCGCCGCCACCCTGTTGTTGAAAAGCCTTGATGCATGACCACTGAACTGACCCCCATCACCAGCCGCTGCGGCACCATCGCCGTTGTTGGTGCGCCCAACGCAGGCAAATCCACCTTGGTCAATGCGCTGGTGGGCCAGAAGGTCGCCATCGTCTCGCCCAAGGTGCAGACGACGCGGCAGCGGCTGGTGGGCATTGCCATCCATGAGAGTGCGCAGATGCTGCTGGTGGATACGCCCGGCATCTTTGCCCCTCGCCGCCGGCTGGATCGCGCCATGGTGAAGGCGGCCTGGGATGGTGCGACCGATGCCGAGGTGATCGTGCTGGTGATCGATGCCAAAGCCGGACTGAAAGGCGATGTGCCCGAGATCATCGCCACCTTGGCCAATCGCCGTGAACCGAAACTGCTGGTGCTCAACAAGGTTGATATCTGCGTGAAGGAGCGGCTGCTCGATCTGGCCAGCCGCTGCAACGAACTGGCAAAGTTCGAGGAAATCTTCTTCATCAGTGCCAGCACCGGGGATGGCGTTACCGAACTGAAGGCGGCGTTGGCCGCACGCCTGCCGCTGAGCCCTTGGCATTATCCGGAAGACCAGTTGAGCGATGCCACCACCCGGCTGATGGCGACTGAACTGACGCGTGAGCAGCTGTATCTGCAACTGCACGCCGAACTGCCCTACGCCGCCACCGTTGAAACCGAAAAGTGGGAAGAGCGCCGCGACGGCAGCGTGGCCATCCACCAGCAGATCATCATCGAGCGGGACAGCCAGAAGGCCATCGTGCTGGGCAAGAGCGGCAGCCGCATCAAGGAAATCGGCGCGACGTCGCGGGCCAACATTGCCGACCTGCTGGGCCGCAAGGTCCACCTGTTCCTGCACATCAAGGTGCGCGCCGATTGGGGGGATGACCGCAGCCTCTACAGCGCGGTCGGCCTCGATTTCGTGGATTAAGCCGCGACGATCCGCTGGTGGCGCGCCATCGCGCCGATCAGGCCAAAGCCGGCGATCAGCATCGCCCAGCTTGATGGTTCCGGGATGGGATCGCCGCCCGGATTGAAGCCGCCATCGTTGGTGCCCATGCCGACACCGGAAGTGCCCAGGCCGCTGCCGGTGATGGACTGGTAGCGCACGATGAAGTTGTTGAAGATCACCGAGGTGATGTTGTTGGCGAAGCTCAGCGCGAATTCCTGCGTCGCCACATTGCCATTAGTGACGCCGCCGCCACCGCCGCCCTGGCAGTTGTTGTTGGCCGTCAGGCAGAAATCGATCGTGGTCTGGCCGCCAATTTGCGGGAAGCCGGCGTTGATCACGGCTGTGCCGAACGGACCCGAAATCGGAGTCGCACCGATGATTTCCGGATTGCCGTTGAAACCAAAGCTGGAGATGCGGCCACCTACGGGCGCGGTGGAAAGTGTGTTGTCGATCTCGGCGGTGAAGTTCCAGACCTGTCCTGACACGCTGTTCAGGGTGAACGTGATCGCCGACGCCAGACCAGCCTGGTTCTGTTCTTCGATGATGCCGTTGTAGGTGTAGGTGAACGACTTGCCGACATCGGCCGAGGTGACCGTGATCGGCGAATTCACCAGCGGCACCACGGCGGCAGCCGGAGCCGCCACCAGAGCCAAGGCAAAAGCGAACGCAAATCTGTTCATGGTCATTAATAACACGTTACTAATGCATAGATAGTCGATTCGGTTCCCTGAATCCATTCTAATTTTTTGGTTAACGTGCATATTTGCTGCGCCGGGCACGCTTGCCACTATGATGGCAGCCATGATCCGCGTTGAACCTGCACTGGTGGTGGCCCTTGCCCCCCACGGCGAACATGCCGTGGTGGCGCGATTCCTGTCGGCGGATCAGGGGCTTGTCGCAGCCTATGTGCAGGGCGGGCGCGGGCGCAAGTTGCGGCCGGTGCTGCAGATCGGCAACCGCGTCGCGCTCGATCTGGTGACCAAGTCAGCCGGGCAATTGGCCTTTGCGACCGTGCATCCGCTGGGCACCAACATGGCGATGATGCACGGGCCGGCGGCGCTGGCGCTGGTCGATTATCTCGCCAGCCTGTCGGCCACCTGTTTGAACGAGGGCGAAGCCCAGCCGCGGCTGTTCCCGTTGTTTGATGCGCTGTTTGGCGCGGCGGCCGCGGGCGCGCTGGCAATAGATGTTGGCCCGGCTTTGGTACGGCTGGAACTGGCGCTGCTCGCCGAACTTGGGCTGGGCCTCGATCTAACCAGTTGCGCAGCCACTGGCACGACCAGTGATCTGGCGTTTGTTTCGCCCAAGTCTCGCCAGGCTGTGAGCCGTGGCGCGGGCGGGCCTTGGGCGGCCAAATTGCTGCGCTTGCCCGTCTTCCTGCTGTTTGAGGGCGAAGCTGATGCCGCTGCCATTGCCGACGGCCTGGCGCTCACCGGGCACTTCCTTGCCCGCGAAGTACTGCGTGATGGCGTGGCGGTAAAGCGCTGCTGGACAGCCCGCGAGCGGTTGGTCAGCCTGCTCACCCGCTGACACCGCTTGCGGGCAATGCCCGCCACCGCTAACCCATCGCCATGGCCAGCCTTCCCCCCGAAAGCGACAATATCATCGAAGCCCCGTTCGGCGCGGCGCTGGGCGATCGCTATCTCGTCTATGCCCTCTCCACCATCACCGCGCGCTCGCTGCCCGATCTGCGCGATGGTCTGAAGCCGGTGCACCGCCGCCTGTTGTGGGCGATGCGGCTGCTGAAGCTGAACCCCGATCAGGGCTACAAGAAATGCGCCCGCGTGGTGGGGGACGTGATCGGCAAATATCACCCGCACGGTGACCAGTCAGTTTACGACGCGATGGTCCGACTGGCGCAGAGTTTTGCGCTGCGGGTGCCGCTGGTCGATGGTCAGGGCAATTTCGGCAATATCGACGGCGATAACGCGGCGGCCATGCGCTACACCGAAGCGCGGCTGACCGATGCCGCCATCCGCCTGATGGACGGGCTGGACGAAGAATCGGTGCCGATGCGCACCACCTATAACGGCGAAGAGGAAGAGCCGGAGGTGTTCCCCGGCCTGTTCCCCAACCTGCTGGTCAACGGCGCGGCCGGCATCGCGGTTGGCATGGCCACCTCCATCCCGCCGCACAATGTGGTGGAAATTGTCGATGCGGCGCTGCACCTGCTGCGCGCACCCGATGCACCGGAAACCGATCTGCTGCAGTTCGTTACCGGCCCGGATTTTCCCACCGGCGGTGTGCTGGTCGAACCGCGGGCCAGCATCGCCGGATCCTATCTCACCGGGCGCGGCAGCTTCCGCCTGCGCGCGCGCTGGAGCGTGGAAGACCAGGGCCGCGGCACCTGGACGATCATCATCAGCGAGATCCCCTATCAGGTGCTGAAGGGCAAATTGATCGAGCAATTGGCCGAACTGATCACCGAGAAGAAGCTGCCGATCCTCGCCGATGTGGCGGATGAAAGCGACGAGCAGCTGCGCATCGTCATCACACCGAAATCGCGCAATGTTGATGCCGACGTGCTGATGGAAAGCCTGTTCAAGCTGACCGATCTGGAAGTGCGCATCCCCCTCAACATGAACGTTCTGGATGAAGGCCGGCCGGGCGTGCTGGGGCTCAAACCCGTGATCGCCAATTGGCTGATCCACCAGCGCGAAGTGCTGGTTGCCCGCTCGCGCTATCGGCTTGGCCGGATTGAGGCGCGGCTGGAAGTGCTCGGCGGCTTGCTCAAGGCCTATCTCAACCTGGACGAGGTGATCCGCATTATCCGCGAAGCCGATGATGCCAAGGCCGAGCTGATTTCGGCCTTTGATCTGACTGCGGTGCAGGCCGAAGCCATCTTGAACATGCGACTGCGCTCGCTGCGGCGGCTGGAAGAGATCGAGATCACCCGCGAGAACAAGGCGCTGACCGAGGAAGCCAAGGGCCTGCGTGGCCTGATCGACAGCGAGGCGCAGCAAACCGAGCGGCTGGCCACCGATCTCGCCGCCTTGCGTGTTGCCTATGGCCCCACGACCCTGCTCGGCCGACGCCGCACCAGCATCGCCGACGCGCCGCAGGTGAAGTTCGTGCCGATCGAGGCGATGATCGAGAAGGAACCACTGACCATCATCTGTTCGGCCATGGGCTGGATTCGCGCGATGAAGGGCCATGTCGATCCGGCCAGCACCGAAGCGCTGAAATTCAAGGAAGGCGATGGACCGGCCTACGCCTTCCACGCCTCCACCACCGATCGCTTGGTGCTGGCGGCCAGCGATGGCCGCTTCTACACGCTCTCTCCCGATCGCCTGCCTGGCGGGCGCGGCCTGGGCGAGCCGTTGCGCCTGATGATCGATCTGGCGGAAGGGACGGAGATTGTCAGCCTGTTCACGCACCAGCCCGATCGCCGCCTGCTGCTCGTGGCCAGCGATGGTCGCGGTTTCCAGATCGACGGTGCCGAACTGCTGGCAGAAACCCGCAAGGGCAAGGTGATCATGTCGCCCAAGGGCGATGCGCGGCTGGCGGTTGTGCGCTGGATCTCACCAGCCGACGACATGGTGGCGGTGATCGGCGATAATCGCAAACTGCTTGTGTTCCCGCTGGAAGAACTGCCGCAGATGCAGAAGGGCCAGGGCGTGGCACTGCAGAAATATAAGGATGGCGGCATGAGCGACGTGCGCACATTCGTGATGGCGGAAGGGCTGAGCTGGCCAATGGGCGGAGAATCGGGGCGGACGCGGACCGAGGCAGACCTGACTTTCTGGAAGGGCGCACGCGCCAGCGCCGGGCGGATGCCGCCGAACGGCTTCCCACGCGACAACAAGTTCGCAGCCTGAGCACTCGCCAGCACCGCCGGGCCGGAGTAAGGATGGCAACATGATTGGTGTGATCCTTATTGCCGTGCTGAACGTCGCCATGTTTTCATGGTTCTTCTACCTGACGGCGAAGGACCCTTCGAACGTGTTCAAACGGCGCCGTCCGCCGACGGGCGAAGAGAACAGTCGCCCACCGACTGATGCCGTCAATGATCAAGGCGGCAACCAGCCGTCGTCGCAGGGTTGAACCGCCATGGTTGTCGTCATCCTCATCCTGCTGTCGCTGGGCGTCGCCGGCTTCATCATGGTCAGCGACGCGCGCAAGAATGACAGTTTCAAGCGGCTGGAACAGCGGGCCAGCGATGGCGCGGTTGTCGACAGCAGCAGTGACGGCGATGCCGGCGGTGGTGGCGGCGGCGGGGGCGATTGACCCCGGCAGGCGCCCGGCCGTGAACGGCGGCTGAGCCGATGACGGCGATCATCATCATCGTTGTGGTGATTGCCCTGTTTCTGCTGTTTGGTGTCAGCGCCAGCCGGGCTGCGGCGCACTCGCCCTTGCCCCGCCCTCCTCTGTCGCGCCGCGATGTCCCGCTTGATCCGATCATCGATCCTGGCCTCGATCCATTGATCGAACCCTGGGCGGATGATGTGCCAGTGCGGCTGCACTCCGACGAATTGATCAGCGACGACACGCCGGTCACGCCCGGTGGAGGCGATTTTGGCGGTGGCGGCGCCAGCGGTGACTGGGACGGCGACAGCAGCGATGAAAGCAGCGGCAGCGACGATTGATTCCGCTTGCCCGCTCGGTTCGAATCGATATAATTATGATATCGTATTTATGTCGAGGAGAGCCAAGTGACCACTCACGATCCGGCCCGCCAGCCCAGCCTTGAACGCGCTGGCGTTGGCAGCAATGGCATTGCCATGTTGTTTCTGTTGCTGCTCGATCTGGCCGCCAGCCTGTTCGGGATATTGGCGCTGCTGGCCGGCGGCTCGCCGGTGATCGTGGTCGGGCTGGCGCTGTTGCTGCTGGCTTTCCTGTTCATCATCAGCGGCTTCTACATGCTGCAGCCCAACGAGGGCGCAGCCATCACCCTGTTTGGTGCCTATCGCGGCACCGATCGGGTGAATGGCCTGCGCTGGACCTGGCCGTGGATGGGCAAGCAGAAGATCAGCTTGCGCGCCAACAACCTGATTTCGCAGCAGATCAAGGTGAATGATCTGCGCGGCAACCCGATCGAGATCGCCGCGCAGCTGGTGTGGCGTGTTACCGATACGGCGCAGGCGCTGTTCGACGTTGATGATTATCGCGGCTTCGTCACCGCCCAGGTGGAAGTGGCGGTGCGCACCATCGGCGCGCGCTACCCCTATGACGATTTCGAGCACAAGGAAGTCACACTGCGCGGCGATCACGAGCGCGTGTCGGGCGAACTGCGCACCGAACTCATCAACCGGCTCAGCGTTGCCGGCATCACGGTGGATGAATGCGGCTTCACCCACCTCGCCTATGCCCCCGAAATCGCCGGCGCCATGCTGCGCCGCCAGCAGGCCGCTGCCGTGGTCGCCGCGCGCGAAACGCTGGTGGCCGGTGCGGTGGGCATGGTCGAAATGGCGCTGGCGCAGTTGAGCGAGAAGAACGTCGTCGAGCTGGACGACGAGCGCAAGGCGGCCATGGTCTCCAACCTGATGGTGGTGCTGTGCGGCGAGCGCGAGACCCAGCCCATCGTCAATGCAGGCAGCCTCTATTGACGGTGCGATGACGGCAAAGAAGGCCTTTCCCCTGCGGCTCGATCCTGCCCTTCATGAGGCGCTGGAACGGGCCGCAGCGGCCGATCTGCGCAGTCTCAATGCGCAGATCGAAGTGCTGTTGCGCGAGGCGTTGGCGAAGCGGGGGGTGAAGGTGGCGGTGACGCCGGCGCCGAAGCGCGGGCGGCCGCCGGTTCAGGCCCCTGCTGAAGACTGATTTGCGGCGGCGTCCAGCAGCGCTTCGACCGTGTCAGGGTCGTCTGGAAACCCGACCGCCACCCAGGCCCGTTCGAACGCACCCAATCGCTTTGCCACTTCCGGCCCAGGCGCGACGCCGCGGGCGATGATGTCCTTGCCTGACGCCGGTGGGCGGGGGCGGTGCCAGCCGATCAATGGAACGGCAGCCATCGCATCACCGGCAATCAGCAACCGGTCGATCACCGCCTCGCCGCCATCCTTGTAGGCCATCGGCCAGTATGGCGCCGGCCCGGCCGGCTGCACAGCCGCCACCAGCCGGATGCGCTGCGCATTGGAGAGCTTCAGCCGCGCGCCAACCTCCGCCGCCACACGCGTCTCACCGGCAGGCAGCAACGCCGCCAGCCGGCGCTCCCAGGCCGGCGACAGGCCACCAGCGGTTTCGGCCACGATCGTTTGCACCAGCACCGGCAGGCGGGCCACATCCAGTTCCGGCAGCACCGGACGGAAGATGCCCGCCTCCAGCATCAGCGCCAGCGTCGCCACCGGATCGGGCAGCGCCAGCAGCAGGCGCAATTCCATCGCGATCCGCTCGCGGCTCAGCGCCATCAGATCATTGGCGCGGGCGGTGCAGGCCGCCAGCCCGTCGGCATCCACTTGCCCCGCAAAACGCGCGGAGAAACGGAAGAAGCGCAGGATGCGCAGATGATCTTCGGCAATGCGCTGCAGCGGATCACCGATGAAGCGCACGCGGCGCGCCAACAGATCGTCAAGGCCGCCCCAATAATCATCGATCACGCCGTCCGGCAGATGGGCATAAAGCGCGTTCACGGTGAAATCCCGCCGCGCCGCATCCTCACGCCAGTCATCGGTGAAGGCGACCTGAGCATGGCGGCCAAAACTCTGAACGTCGCGGCGCAGGGTGGTGACTTCAGCCACCAGATCATGCCCCACCACCGTCACGGTGCCGTGCGCAATGCCGGTGGGCACCGCCTTCAGGCCGGCAGCCTTCACGCGCTTCATCACCTCGTCCGGGGAAAAGCGCGTCGCCAGATCGATGTCCGCCCCGCCCAGCCCGAGCAGCCCGTCGCGCACTGCGCCGCCGACCAGCCGTGTCTCGCCAGACTCAGCCTGCAGTGCGCTGAGCAGCGCCGTACCCGCTGCTGTGGCAGCCCAGGTTTGCGGCGGCAGAGTTTGGGGCAGGCTCACAGTGTCTCCAGCCGGCGCGACAGGGCGACGATCATGCCGGCAGTGGCGCCCCAGATATAGTGGCGATCATGGCGGATCGACCAGTAATGCCGCGTCTGGCCCTGCCATTGGCCGCTCTGGCGCAGATGATTGGCCGGATCGAGCACATGGGCCAATGGCACATGGAACAATTCGTCCACCTCGTCCGGATGGGCGCGCAGCGTCAGGCCTGGCGGCACCACGCCCACCACCGGCGTCACCAGATAGCCGGTGCCGGTGCGATAGGGATCAAGCGTGCCCAGCACCTGCACTTGGCTGCGCGGCAGGGCAACTTCCTCCTCCGCCTCACGCAGGGCGGCCGCCACGGCATCTTCATCCTCGGCATCCTGGCGCCCGCCGGGAAAGGCGACCTGGCCGGGGTGGCGCTTCAGATTCGCGGTGCGGCGGGTGAACAGCAATTGCGGCGCGGCTTCATCGGAAATCGCCATCAGCACGGAGGCCGGAGTCAGCGCGTCAACCGGCGGCGGCCCGGCACGGTCCAGATCCCAATCGCCGTGCGGGCGCGGGGTGAACGGCCCGCTGAGCAGGGAGCGCACGCGATCAAGCGGCATCGTCGGTGCCCTGCATGCCCGTGCTACTCATAAATGCGAAGAAGGCGCCTTCACTCCAAAGGCCGGGTGGCTCTGCGCCTTCGGCCAACGCCAGATCGGCCAAGCGATAGAAAGTCGCGCGGTTCACCAGCGCAAACAGGCCGCCGCGCACGTGAAGATAGGGCCGCGGCGTGCCGTCGCCGCCAATCTGCACGTCCAGCATGTTGTGCGGGCCGGCCGCCACCACATCTTCCGTGTTCAGGCGAAACAGGATTCGCCGGGCTTCCCCCTCGCCTTCCCAGTCGGCATCCACCGCGATGAACGGCGCATCCTCCACATCGATGTCCAGCTTTTCCACCGGCGTCACCAGCACATGGCTGCCGTCGGGTTCGCGGCGCAGGATCGAGGAAAACAGCTGCACAAGTTCCTTGCGGCCAATGGGAGAGCCAGCGTGGAACCAGGTGCCATCAGCGGCAATGCGCATGTCGCTGTGGCCGCAATGGCTGGGGTGCCAATGTTCCACGGGCAGCCGCTTGCCGGCCCGCGACAGGGCGAGCAGTTCGGCAAAACGATCAGCAGGAGATTCGATGCTCACGCGCCCTAGATAGGGCAAGACGCCGTTCAGGCAACCTTGGCGGTGCGGGGCGGGTTGCCGCTGGCGGCTTCCACCCAGGCGATGCGCGGCAATCCCGTGGTGGGCCCACGCAGCAACAGCCGATCATGATCGACCGGGCCGGGCAGTTCCCAGTGCCGCGTCGCCGCCGCCGAAAAGCCGAAGCGGCCATAGAAGGGCGCATCGCCGATCAGCAGCACCGGCGGACTGTCGGCCGCATCGAGCGCGGCCAGGCTGGTGCGCATGAGGGTGGAGGCGATGCCCTGCCCTTCGCGCGCTGCCGCCACCGCGACCGGCCCGAGCAGGATCATCGGCTGCCGCGCGCCGCCCACGCTCTTCAAACGGATCGGCCAGCATTGCAGGCTGCCCACCAGCATATTGCCGTCCATGGCCACGAATGAGAAATCACCCAGCACCTCGGCCCGATCCCGCAGGCGATAGGCGGTGCGGTTGCGGCGCGCAGGGCCGAACCGGTCATCCAGCAGGGAATCGATGACGGGCTGATGCGCTGGCACCAGCGGGACAGTCGTGAACACGGAAGGGGAGACTTTCTGCAGACGGGACAACAAACAGGAACGGGCACTGCACCATCAAGGGCACAGTGTCAGATTCGTCGGCCAAGTATCAGCAGATGCATCACTGCCAGTTGTTTATCATCAGCCCGATGAATGCGCAACAACAGGACGCGGCTTGTGCCTGGCCTTGGGGCTATGGTATTCTCTGTCCACAGGGTCGGGTCATCCGAGGGGATGCCACATGAACGACCACGCCAAAATCCTGCTTGGCCTCGCCGCCGGCGCTGCCCTGTTCGTGTCAAGTTGCGCGCCCACCGACAAGCCGATCGCCAAAGCCCCGCCGCGCAATCCCATTCGCGACGTCGCGGCCACCGGCGATCCGAACCAGATCGCCGCCGCCGGCCACGGCGCGCTGTTTGATGCCGACATGCGGCGCATCATCCTGAACGAGAAAGCCCTGATCGCCATGCAGGATGGGCTGGCCAAACGTCTGGACGGCAATGATGCCATGGTCGATCCGGGTGTGCTGAAGTTGCTCGGCACCCGCGATCTCGGCCGCGCTGAACGTTATTGGCTGCGCGCCGCCATGATCAACAGCAAGCTGGCCAAGCGCGACGACAAGGACGCGCAGCAGTTGCGGCAGGTCAACTTCTATCTGCTGCAGCACAGCTGGCGTTTCCGCGACCTGCAATTGCGACCCGAACGCCTGGAACGCCTGCGCGAACTGCTTGGCCTGTTGCTCCTCCCCTATAATGCCACGGACTATATCCGACGCTGCCGCGAAGCCGGGGTGCCGATCTCACCCGATTTCTCCACCACCAGCGCCAACTGGGTCGATCAGGGCCGGCTCAGCACCAACCTGTTGGGCGGCAGCGACTATGCCGGCGTGTTCACCTATCACGACCGCACGGTGCGCGGAGCCTGTGTGGCACTGCCGCGCGAATCCGGCAACGCGGGCAGCCCGGCCGGCATCATCTGCCAGAGCGCCACCACCGGTGCGGCCTGTTTCTGGGACAACAAGCTGCGGAGTGCCGGGCCTAGTGCGCCGTTCCTGGGCTGGCGCAATCTCACGCTGCGCATCGCCGATCTGCAGGATGGCGATAACCTCAGCGATAATTGCACAAGGTGCCACAGCGGCAACAATGTCTATCTGGTCACGCCTGATGACCCGACCTGGGGCAGGTTGCTGCGTCGCAGCATGGCCGGGGTGGACCACGGCAATTTCACGTTGAGGGTACGCAGTTCCACCGACAACAGCGGCCCGGCCGGCAGCGGCGGACCGCAGCGTTATGTACCGATCAGTGCGCAGGGCTGGACCAACCAGAGCAATGCCCCCGGCTGCGCCAATGGGTGCCACGAAGGCGTGACAGCGACCATCATGGCAACCTGGTCAGGCCACAGCCCGGCACCGCCCACCATGCCGCCGGCCTGCGCCAGCGGCGGCGTGGCCAATTGTTACGTCGATCCGTTCTAGGATCAGTGCAGGCGGCGATCGAGGCCGGCGATGGCCTCGTCGGTCAGCCGGGTCTGCAGGTCCTTGTCGGCGCGGGCGGCGATGATCGCAGCGGCGGCCTTGGTCACCTGGGCGGCGACTTCCGCCTTCAGTTCTGCCGTCGCGGTGCGTTCGGCAGCAGCGATGCGGCTGGCAGCAGCGGCGGTGCGGCGCGCGATGGCGTCGCTGGCGGCGGCTTCGCTGGCCTTCACCAGATCGGCGGCTTCGGTCTGCGCGCGCTGGCGGATGGCGGCGGCTTCCGATTCGGCGGCAGCCTTGGCGGCCTGCGCATCGGCCAGCAGCTTTTCGGCTTCAGCGCGCAGGATGGCGGCTTCGTCGAGCTGCTTCTTCACGCCGGCAATGCGGTCGTCCAGCGCCTTGGCGATCAGCGACGGCGCCTTGAACACCACCACGGCCAGCACGATGAAGATGGCAACGCCGGTATAAACCCAGCCTTCGGCACCAACGCCGAGCAGCGTCGGTTCGGCGTGATGGCCGCCTTCAGCCTGGGTTTCAGCGGTGTGGACCTGTTCTTCAGCCATGATCGATCCTTAGCGGGCCGCGATCGCTGCCGACACGTCGGCAGGGGTGATCTCGATGCCCACCAGCTTGGCAACGGCTTCGCTGGTCAGTTCGGCAACAGTGGTTTCGAGGCCAGCGCGGGCACTGCCCAGCGCCAGTTCCAGCGAAGCAGCAGCCGCTTCGGCATCCGCATCAAGGCGGGCGCCGAGGGCCTTCAATTGCGCGTCGCTGGCCTTGGCCGCGGTTTCGCGGGCCTGGGCCACCGCCGCCTGGGCGGCATCGCGGGCCGCCTTCATGGCGGTTTCATGATCAGCGCGCAGCGTATCGGCCGCGCCCTTGGCCGCTTCGGCCCGATCCAGATCGCCGCCGACCTGCGCTTCACGCGCATCGATCACCTTGCCCACCTTGGGCAAAGTCGGCCGCACCACAGCGAAATAGAGCAGCGTGAAGATCACGCCGAACCAGAACAGCTGCGATACGAAACTGGCAGGATCAAATTGTGGCACGGATCATCCCCGGCTTTTCAGCGGTTAAAGGCTGGCGCCCGGTGATAACCACCGGGCGCCAAAGCCGAAATCAACCGAACGCCAGCGCCAGCGCGACAACGGCGGCGATCAGGCCCAGAGCTTCGGTCACGGCGAAGCCGAAGATCAGGCGGGCGCCGAGCTTGTCGGCAGCGGCCGGATTGCGCAGCGCGCCCTGCAGGAACATCCCGAAGATCAGGCCGACGCCGATGGCGGCGAAACCAGCACCCATGGCGGCCAGGCCGGCGCCGATCAGCTTGTAAGCAGCAACAGTTTCCATTGTTCGTCCTCTACGGTGATCTAGTGGTTGAATTGATTAGTGAAGATTGACGGCGTCGTTGAGATAGATGCTGGCCAGCAGCGCGAACACATAGGCCTGCACGACGGCGATCAGCAGTTCCAGCGCGGTGAGCGCCACGTTGACGCCCAGCGGGATGATGCCCAGCCCGATATTGACCGCACCCAGCGACACCACGAAGCCGCCAAACACCTTCATCAGCACGTGGCCGGCGGTCATGTTGGCAAACAGTCGGATGGCGAGCGTGAACGGGCGCGACAGGAAGGACAGGAATTCGATCGCGGCTACCAGCGGCGCCACGAACAGCGGCGTGCCTTCCGGCAGGAACAGCGAGAAGAAGTGCAGGCCGTGCCGGGCAAAGCCGACGATCACCACCAGAATGAAGACGATCATGGCGAGGCCGAAGGTAACGGCGATATGGCTGGTAGGCGTGAAGCTGTGCACGAACGGCACCATGCCGATCAGATTGCACGACAGCACAAAGATGAAGATGGCGAAGATCAGCGGCGCATAACGCAGGCCATCCTTGCCGACATTTTCACGCAGCATGTCGCGGATGAAATCATAGAGCAGCTCGACAGCGGCCTGCATGCGGCCCGGCACCAGTTGCGGGCGGGCGGTGCCGATGAACAGGAAAGCCGAAACCGCCAGCAGCGTGATCAGCATCCACAGCGAGCTGTTCGTGAACGACAGATCGAAGCCGCCCGCGTTCAGCGGGACGATGGTTTCGATCTTGAACTGCTCCATCGGGTTGGCCACGGCCGTTTATTCCTCGTCCCGTTTGGCGGACTCTTTGTCCATCCGCTTCTGCCGGCGCAGCGACTGGGTAAGACCCGTCACAAACCCCAGCAACAACATCGTTATCAGACCCCAGGGGCCGGTTCCTGCCTGCCGGTCGATGAACCAGCCGATGAAACCGCCGGCCAGCATGGCGCCGATAAATTCCGACGCGGCCTGCCAGCCCTGATTTTCCTGCAGCTTGGCGCCATCTTTCCGGCTCGGTTCCGCCGCCCGGGCCGCAGCAATGCGGCGCGCGAGGCTATCCTCGTCGGTGGGTGGTTTGGCCAAGGCGCAAATCCCTGTGATCTTACTGCCTGCCGCATATGGCAGACGGCCCCGCCAGCGATGCCGACAAGACTTGGCGCGCGTCCTAGATGCGGGGGGTGGGCCTGTCAACCGTTGTGCAGTGCAACCTTGGTGCAATTACGAGCGTTGTGACGGTTACGCCATGGCCACCAGTCTCTCGGCGGTCTGCAGGTCAACGCTCACCAGCTGGCTCACGCCGGGTTCGCCCATGGTGACGCCGAACAGGCGATGCATGCGGCTCATCGAAACGGCGTTGTGGGTGACGATCAGGAAACGGGTGGCAGTCTCAGCGGCCATCCGGTCGAGCAGGTCGCAGAAACGTTCCACATTGGCATCATCCAAGGGCGCATCGACTTCGTCGAGCACGCAGATCGGCGCCGGATTGGAGAGGAACAAGGCGAAGATAAGCGCCGTCGCCGTCAGCGCCTGCTCGCCGCCGGAAAGCAGCGTGAGCGACTGCAGCTTCTTGCCCGGCGGCTGCGCCATGATCTCAAGGCCGGCTTCCAGCGGATCATCGGATTCGATCAGCGCCAACTGCGCCTCACCGCCGCCGAACAGATCGGAAAAGAGCGTGCGGAAATGCCCATCCACCGCCGTGAACGCCGCCTGCAGCCGCTGCCGGCCTTCGCGGTTGAGGCTGCCGATGGAGCCACGCAGGCGGGCGATGGCGGTATCAAGCTCGGCCTTTTCCGAAGTCGTCAGCAGCGCCTGTTCTTCCAATTCCTTCAGCTCGATATCCGCCCGCAGATTGACCGGGCCCAGCCGATCGCGTTCGGCGGTGAGCGCATCGAGGGATTCGGCCAGTGCCGTCGGATCGCCGGGTTCGATAACGAAGCCGAAGCGGCCGGGCAGCAGCGGCGGCGGGCACTGGAACCGCTCCCCGCACAGCCGTTCCAGATCGAGCCGGGCGGCATCCTGATGCTCGGCCTCGGCGCGGGCGGTGGCGCGCAGCTCGCGGGCTTCGCCAACATCAGCGTCAGCAGCGCGGGCCCGAGCGGAGACGGCGTTCAGGGCGGATTCGGCGGCAGCCAGCCGGTCGGCCGCAGCGGCGCGGGCGGCATCTGCCGTTTGCGTGGTGGACGCCAGGCCAGCCAGATCGGTGGCAATGGCGCGGGCGCGGGCGGCAAGGCCGGCGCGTTCGTCCTCGGCGGCTTCGCGGCGGTTGGCGAGTTCGCTGCGCTGGCCGGCGCTGGCCGCGATTCGGCGCTGCCAATCACCCTGTTCCGCCTGAATAGCGGTGCGACGGCGGGCGGCGGAGTCGGCATCGCGGCCGGCCGTGTCCACGGCGGCGCGCGCGGTGGCCAGCGCGGTGCGGGCGGTGTCATTGCCGGTTCGGGCAGCGGCCAGCGCCGCTGACAGGCCGGCGAGTGCATCGGCCGCCGGCACGGCCGCGCGCGCCGTTTCGGCTTCGGCCACCAGCCGCGCGCGGTCGGCCTCGGCCTGGGCGGCGGAAGTCTTCAGGCTGGATTCCTCGCCGGCGGCGCGAGCCGCCGCGGTTTCGGCTTGCGCCAGCCGGCCGCGCGCTTCGGTCAGCAGCCGCGCCGCCGCGTCGCGGGCCTGACGGGCGGCGCGCTCGGCCGCAGCAATGCCGGCGGCAGCGGTTTCGGCGTCGCGCAATGTTGCGCTCGCTCTTTCAACGGTGCCGGCAATGGCCTGGCGCTCGGCCTCCAGCTCGGCGGCGCGGCGACGGGCGCGCAGGCGGGCGGCGGCGGCATCGGTGCGGCCACCCGAATCAACCAGCCCATCCCAGCGCCATAATTTGCCGTCACGGCTCACCAGCCGTTGGCCGGGCTTCAGCGCGGCCAGCAACGGCGCATCAGGCGCGGCATCAACAAAGCCGGTCTGCGCCAGCCGGCGCGCCAGTTCGGGCGGTGCCTGCACCTGGCCGGCCAACGGCACAACGCCCGCCGGCAATGCCGGATCGTCAGCCGCCACACTGCCAGCAAAGCGGCGCGGCGCGGTGGAGCTGGCAGGACCAGCCTCCATGTCTTCGCCCAGCGCGGCGGCCAGCGCAGCTTCATAGCCGGCAGGAACGACCAGTTGATCGGCGATGCGCGGGGCCCCATTTTTCCCGGCGCCCTGATCAGCCGCCAGCCGGCGCGCCAGCGCCTGCGCCTCGGCCTCGAGGCTGGCCAGCGTGGCGCGGGCAGCAGCCAGCGCGGCGGCGGCTTCGCTGCGCGTGGTCTCGGCGGCGGGGCGGGCCGCTTCGGCATCGGCGACACCGGTTTCGCAGGCGGCAACATCGGCCTGCGCCTTGACGACGGCGGCGCGGAACGGTTCCAGATCCGGCGCCGGGGCCAGCCGTGCCAGCCGTTCGGCCAGGCTCTTTGCTTCGGCCTCGGCCCGGGCAGCGCGGGCGGTGGCGGCGGCGGCGGCGTCACTGGCGGCGCGGGCAGCCGCTGCGGCAGCAGCGTGAGCCGCCATCGCATCAGACAGGGCAGTTTCGGCGGCCAGGGCGGCGGCTTGCGCCAGCGTCAGCCGTTCGGCCAGCGCCGGTCGCTCTGCCGCGAGTGCCGCAATCCGTTCGGCCAGCGCGGCGTCCTCGGCGGCCAGTCGTTCACCTGCGGCGGCGGCATCATCGGCAAGGGCGGTTTCGCGCGCCGCGTCGCGGTCGATACTGGCGATGCTGGCGGCCAGTGCGGCATCGCGGCGGGCCAGTTCCTGGGCTTCGGCGTCAAGCAAGGCGCGGCGCTGGCGCAGGGTCTGGGCGGCGGCTGCCGCTTCCGCTTCGGCCTGGCGCAGCGCCGGCAGCGCGGCATTGGCATCGGCGGCCTCAGCCGTTAGCCCAGCTGCCAGCCGTGTGCGTTCGGCGGCCAGCGTTTCGGCGGCGACAGCGGCCTTGCGGGCGCGTTCGCTCAGCGCCACGGCGGTGTGCCAGCGGGCGTGGATCAGCGCGGCTTCGCCATGACGGATCCGGTCAGACAGGCTGCGGTACCGTTCGGCAGACTTGGCTTGCCGGCGCAATGTTCCCGCCTGCGTTTCAAGGCCCCTGATGACGTCGTCCAGCCGCGTCACATTGGCTTCGGCGGCGCGCAGGCGAATCTCGGCTTCGCGCCGGCGCACGGCAAGCCCGGCAATGCCGGCGGCTTCTTCCAGCAATTGCCGGCGTTCGGCCGGCTTGGCGGCGATGATCGCGCTGATGCGGCCCTGGCCAACAATTGCGGGGCTGTGCGCGCCGGTGGCCGAATCGGCAAACAGCAGGCGCACATCCTGGGCGCGGGCATCGCGGCCGTTCAGGCGATAATCCGAACCGGCACCGCGCTGGATGCGGCGCTGCACCTCGATCTCCTCCCCGGCGCTGCCGGCGAGATGCAAGGTGACAGTGGCAAATTCGCGCGCCGGGCGAGCGCTGGTGCCGGCAAAGATCACATCGTCCATGCCGCCCGATCGCATGGACTTGGGGCTGCCTTCGCCCATCACCCAGCGCAGCGCTTCGAGAAGATTGGATTTGCCGCAGCCATTGGGGCCGACAACACCGGTCAACCCCGGTTCGATCAGCAGATCGACCGGTTCAACGAAGGACTTGAAGCCCGCAAGGCGAAGACGGCGAAATTCCAAGGGCGCTTACCGGAGAGCCGCCTGCAGCTTGGTTTCGAGATCGGCCCAGCTGAACACGCCTTCCTGCACCGCGCCGTTGATGATGAAGCTGGGCGTGCCGGTGAGCTTCAGCTCGTTCACTGCCTGGTTCCTGAGATCATTCACGGCCTTCAGCTGCGCCGGATCGGCGAGGCACTGATCGAACTTGGCCCGCGGGATGCCGCGCAGCTTCACATAATCAGCGAGGCCACCCAGTTCGGCCATGCGGGCAATGGCCTGATCTTCCGGCAGCTTGCTGAGCGCTTCCTGATCGGCCTTGCCGATGCGGCCGAACGGTTCGGTCCAGCCCATCTGATCCGCATAGAAATTGTCGAGCAGGCCGAAGAAGGCCGCCGGACCCTGACAGCGGGCCAGCACCGTGGCGGCATAATCGGGACCGTTCAACACGAAGTTGCGATATTCATAGGAAACATTGCCGCTGGCGACATATTTGGATTTGATCGTGGCAGCGGCTGCTTCGTGGAATTCGCGGCAGTGCGGGCAGGTGAGCGAGGCGAATTCGACCAGCTTCACGCGGGCATCCGGGTTGCCCATGCGGAAGCCGCCTTCGGGCGTGGCAGCCACGACATCCACCCAGTTCTGGCCGGCAGGCGCGGCCACGGCGGGGCCGGCGGGCGCATCGGCTGCACCAGAGGCGTCTGGCGTGGCGGTCTTTTCACCGCAAGCGGCGAGCATCAACGCGACAGCGGAAACAGCAAGAAGCAAGCGCATCATTTCGTCCTTCCAGGGGCGGCCTTCACGGCGGCATCAAGCAATGGTTCAAGCGCGGCCCAATCAAACACGTCGGTTTGCATGCGGCCGTTGATCAGGAAACTGGGCGTGCCCTGCAGTTTGTGATTCTGCACGGCATCGGCGCGGATGGCGAGCAGCCGGTCCATCCCCGGCTTTGCCGCAACACAGGCATCATAACGGGCGCGCGGCAGGCCAGCGGCGGCGGCGAATTCCGGCAGTTTGCCGGCGATGGCCATGGCATTGCCTTGGCTGTCCTGCGGCAGCGCCTGGATACGGGTGCGTTCGGCTTCGGGGATGGCCATGAACGGCGTTACCAATTGATCCTGGCGGGCATAGATGCGGTTGATGAAAGCCCAGGCCTGCGGCGCGGCCTGGCACTGCATCAGCAGCCCGGCCATCAGATCGATACCGTTCAACGAAAACGGCCGATATTCATAACTCACCTGACCAGCCGCCAGCCAGCGGCTGCGGATCACCGGCAGGCCGGCTTCATGAAAGGCGCGGCAGTGCGGGCAGGTGAGGCTGCCGAACTCGATCAGCTTCACCGGCGCATTGGGGTTGCCCATCAATATGCCGCCCTGCGCCGTGGTGGCGAGGCGGGTGGACCAATCAGCCGGCGCGGCCACCGCGCGCGCGGCCGGTTTGGCAGGTGCTGCGATCAGCGGGGCAGCGGCGAGGCCGGCAATCAGGAAGGCAAAAGATAGTCGCATGAGTCTTCTCTAGCGTGGCGCAGGCGGCAGCGCCAAGCCCCTTCCCGTCAGCGAATTTTCGGCAGGCCGTTGGAAGTGGCCAGCGCTTCGGCCAGCGATTGCAGCGCGGCGCGCAATTCCGGGTCTGCAATGTCCCGCAGCGTGGTGCGCGTGGCTTCGGGCAATGGCCCGGGCGGCGGCGGCGGCGGTTCGGGCGGCGGCGCCATGGTGGCGGCGCCCTGTTCGATGGCAATGCGGGCGACCGCGGCAAAACCCAGGATGCGATTGGCGCGTTCGATGATCTGCGCTTCGACATGGCGCAGAATGGGCGCGAGCGCGCCAGTGGCGGCCACGGCCAGCGTGCCGCCATCCTTCTGGCCGCGCGGAAACCGTAGCCGCAGCGGCCGGCTGTGTCGGGCAAATTGCGGGCCAACGATTTCGGCCCAGCGATCATTCAGCGCGCTGTGGGTGAAGCCGAACCGCTTGAAAGCCTGGCCGCCGACATCGCTTACCAGCTCCGCAATCGGCTTGGCGCGGCCCCCACGCGGTTTGTCCTGTGGCTTTGGCGGCGCAGCTTTTGAAGGCGTTTTCGGCATCGCCGGTTCCATGCCATAGACGCAGCGTGACCGATAGCTGGCCCCACGAACTTCTCGACTGGTACCGCGCCCATGCGCGCGACCTGCCGTGGCGCAATCCGCCCGGCGCGGCGCTGCCGACTGATCCGGATTGGCCCTACCGCGTCTGGCTGTCTGAAGTGATGCTGCAGCAGACGACGGTGGAGGCGGCGACACCTTATTTCCACGCCTTCACGTCGCGTTGGCCCACGGTTTCGGCACTGGCAGCGGCCAGGGATGAAGCGGTGATGCAGGCCTGGGCCGGGCTTGGCTATTACGCCCGCGCCCGCAACCTGCTGGCCTGCGCGCGGGCGGTGGTGGAACGGCACGGCGGGCGATTCCCGGCCAGCGAAGCCGAACTGCGCGATCTGCCCGGCATTGGCGATTATACAGCGGCGGCGGTGGCGGCGTTCGGTTTCGGCCGCGATGCCGTGGTGATCGACGGCAATATCGAACGGGTGGTGAGCCGGATGTTCGCCATTTCAACGCCCCTGCCCGCGGCACGCGCTGCCATCCGCGCTGCGCTCTCCCCATTGGTGCCGCAGGGGCAGGCGGGCGATTTTGCACAGGCGATGATGGATCTGGCCCGGCGTGTCTGCACGGCGCGGACCCCGCGCTGCCTCGCCTGCCCGCTGATCGATTCCTGCGCCGCCCACAAGGCCGGCACGCCCGGCGCCTTCCCGGTGAAGGCCGCGAAAAAGGCGCGGCCCACAAGGCAGGGCACGGCCTGGTGGATCGAGGCGGACGGCGCGGTGTTGACGGTACTGCGCCCGGCCAAGGGCCTGCTCGGCGGCATGCGGGCGTTGCCCAGTTGCGATTGGCGTGGGGAGAGCGCGCCGCCACTGGCTGGCAATTGGCAGACGCTCGGCGTGGTGCGCCACGGCTTCACCCATTTCGATCTGGAACTGGCGGTGCGGGCGTTGATCCTGCCGGCCAAGCCCGCGATGATGGGCGAGTGGCTGGCGCTGGGCGCGGTCGAATCTGCCGGCATGCCCACGCTTTTTGCCAAGGCCGCGCGGCTGGGGCTTGCCGCCGATGATTTACGGGAGAACAAGGCGGCATGACGATCTTCCATGACGTGCCGGTCACCGGCTTTTGCGGCAACATGCTGGACCGTGCCGATGAAATCCGGCGCGACCCGGCAGCGCTGATCGCCATGCGCGCCCGGCCCGATGCGCGCTGGCTGGTGATGGATGGCCTCAATCCGGTGGTCAGATCCGGTGAACCCACGTCGATCCTGTGGGCCTATCGTTCCGATGTGCCACACGATGCGCTGTCGATCTTTCTGGGCATCGGCCCCGATGGCCCGCGTTTTGCGGCAGCAGCGCCTTCGGATGAACTGGTGGCCGATTTTGGCGGCAAGCTGCTCGATGCCCGTGCCGCCGGAGCGCTGCTGGCGGCGCCGGAGGCAGCGATCGTGGCGCAGGCCCGCTCCATCCTCGATTGGCACCAGCGCCACGGTTTCTGCGCCGTGTGCGGCGGCAAGACCGAGCTTTCGAAGGCCGGCTATGCCCGCTCTTGCGCTGCCTGCAAGGCCGAACATTTCCCGCGTGTTGATCCGGTGGTGATCATGCTGGCGATCAAGGATGGTCATGCGCTGATCGGCCGCCAGCCGCGCTTTCCCAAGCGGTTCCTGTCGGCGCTCGCCGGCTTCGTGGAGCCGGGCGAAAGCCTGGAAGAAGCCGTGCGCCGCGAATTGTGGGAAGAAGCCGGCATCACCACCCGCCGGGTGCGCTATCTCGCCAGCCAGCCCTGGCCCTTCCCATCGAGCCTGATGATGGCCGCCTTTGCCGAAGCCGATGGTTTCGAGGTGCGGCTGGACGAAGACGAACTGGAAGAAGTGCGCTGGGTGACGAAGGACGAAGTACGCGCGGCGCTGGCCGGCAATGGTGATTTTCTCGCCCCGCCGCCCTTGGCCATCGCCCACACGCTGCTGCAAAGCTGGGTGGACGAATAGGCCTCAGGCCCCCACCGCCTCGCACACCAGCCGCGTGGCTTCCTCGGGCGGCATTGGTTTGCCGAACAGATAGCCTTGCACCTGCGTGCAGCCCAGTTGCCGGCACAATTCGAAGGCGGCGCGGGTTTCGGTGCCTTCCGCCGTTGTCTGCATGTCGAGACTTGCGGCCAGCCGCACGATGGCCTGGATGATGGCGCTGGCCTCATCACCCATCGCCGAGGCCCGCGCCACAAAGCTGCGATCGATCTTGATGCGGCTGAAGCTGGCCTTCTGCAACGTACCCAGCGCTGAATAGCCGGTGCCGAAATCATCCAGCGCGAAACTCACCCCCATCGCCGTCAGCCGCGCCAGCACCTCAATCACGGCAGGCTTTTCCGCCAGGAACAGGCTTTCGGTGATCTCCAGTTCCAACCGCTCCGGGCCGATCTGATGGCGGGCCAACGCGGCGGCGATCACATCGGGCAGGTTCGCCTCTTCCACCTGCACCGCCGAAAGATTGACCGAAACCTTTACATGCTTCGGCCAGCGCGTGGCCCAGGCCAGCGCCTCGTCGATCACCCAGGCCCCGATCGGCACGATCAGGCCGGTTTCCTCGGCCACCGGCACGAAATCCAGCGGGGAAACCACGCCCAGTTCCGGATGATGCCAGCGCAGCAGCGCTTCGAACCCGGTGATGCGTTCATCCTCGCTGTCCACCACCGGCTGGAACAGCAGCCGCAACTGGCCACGATCCAGCGCGGCGGCCAGATCGGCTTCCAGCTTGCGGCGCTCGGCCACGGCCTGGGCCATTTCGGGCACAAAGCGGCAGGCGGCGCCGCGGCCCTGTTCCTTCACCCGATAGAGCGCCAGATCAGCACAGCGCAGCAGATCTTCCGGCGTATCGGCATCGAACGGCGCCAGCGCCCAGCCCACCGAAGCACCCACCACCGCGGCACCGGCGCGGCCTTCATCGCCCAGCGGAAACGGCCGCGCCATGTCTTTCACAATGCGCTGCGCCAGTTTTTCGGCGCGATCACCGCTGCCATCGGGCAGCACGATGGCGAATTCATCACCGCCCAGCCGCGCGATGGTGGCGCCGCCCTTCACCTGGGCCTTCACCAACGCCGCCAGGCGCTGCGCCACCTGGCGCAGCAGCAGATCGCCGGCGGCATGGCCAAAGCAATCGTTCACCGCCTTGAAGCGATCCAGATCGACAAACAACAGCGCCGCCGGCTTGCCCGACAGGGCGGCGTTCTCCACCAGATCATCCAGCGATTCGCGGAACAGGCTGCGGTTGGCCAACCCGGTGAGCGGATCGAAGCGCGCCAGTTGCGCGATGCGTTCATGGCTGCGCCGCACCTCGGTCACGTCGCGGCCCACACCGCGAAATCCGGTAAAATTGCCCGCCGCATCCTGTTTCGGCGTGCCTGAAAGCGCCCACCAGCGCAAATCGCGGCCCAGCGGCACCGGCACCACCAGATCGCGGAATGGCTCGCGTGTCCGCAGGGCATGGGCCAGCGCCGCCGTGGTCGCCCCGCCCTGCACCGGATCGAGCAGCGCCAGCAGCGGCTGGCCCAGCATGTCGGCCCGCCGGCGGCGCGCAACATCGGCAAAGCGGGTGGTGACATGGGTCAGGCAGCCGCGCCCATCCAGTTCCAGCAGCCAATCCGATCCGTTCGATTCATATTCGTTGAGCAGCAGGCGGACGACTTCGCCCTGTTCCGAAAGATCAGCCTCGCTCTTCAGCCGGGCCATGGTGTGATAGGTGGTGACCAGTGCGGAGCGCAGCTTGATGGCAACAAAACTGGCCAGGCCCAATAGCACGAGCGGATGATCGAGCGCGGTGCCGGCTGGAAAAGCCAGCACCATGCTGATTGTGATGGCACAGCACACCAGCAGCACGGCAACCGGCATGGTGGCCGCCGCGCTCGTCACCGCACCCAGGCCGACCAGCGAGAACAGCAACAGCACCGATTGGCCTTCTGCCGATTGCGACGGCGCCAGAGCATGCACCATCCCGGCCCAGAAAGTCGCCAGCGCGCCGATTTCCGCCGTCACCCGCCAAAATTCCAACCGGCCGGCCCGGCGCCGTCCGGGTTGTGGCCGGCGGCGCACGATGCGCAGGCTCCACAGGCCGGCCAACACGGCGATGCCGCACAGCCATGGAGCCAGTCCGGTGAATGGCACCGAACCACCGAACACCGCCAGCACCGCCACCAGGTTGACCGTAAGCAGGCTGAGATTGAACGGCACATTGCG